>Ga0075028_100000252_pt1 | contig 19398 bp, 16 predicted proteins | sample LitLauG_LLR_2014_FD_71390 | JGI IMG/M metagenome (GOLD analysis project Ga0075028, IMG submission 71390) | Freshwater sediment microbial communities from Pennsylvania, USA - Little Laurel Run_MetaG_LLR_2014 | ecosystem: Environmental > Aquatic > Freshwater > Creek > Sediment | place: USA... | reverse complement strand
CCTGGCACGACCTTGACACCCGTGTCTTTCCAGAGCGTTACCGCTGCTGCCTCGCCACCGCCAAATTGGTTCATTTTGAGCCACAAGAAGAAGCCGCCCGCCGGCCTGACGGTCCCGAACCGGTTGCCGAGGACTGTGGCCGCGGCATCAAATTTGGCCCGGTAGAGCGCCCGGCTGGCCTCGACATGACTTTCCTCCCGCCACAAGGCAGCGCTGGCCGCCTGAACGGGTAGCGGCATCTGCGGCGCCGCGACATTGCGGAACTGGCTGAAACGCTCAAGGAACCTCGGATCGCCGGCGCAAAAACCCGAGCGCAAGCCCGGAACGCTTGAGCGCTTTGAAAGGGAATTGAAGACCAGCACATTGGCGAGGCCACCGGTCTCGCCAATCGCAACTTCGAGCGCGCCAATCGGCGGCCGGTCGCAATATACCTCCGAGTAGCATTCATCGCAGAGCAGCAGGAAGTCGTGCCTGCGGGCCAGCGCTATTGCCTTGCGGAGGTAGGAGGCGTCCGCTACGGCGCCCTGCGGATTGGCGGGCGAGCAAAGATAGAACGCGACCGTCCGGGCCAAAACGTCGTGGCGCTTGGTCAGCTCGTCAAGGTCGGGGAGAAAGCCGGTTGATTCGTGGGCGTCGAGGAACACGGGCTCGGCCCCACCCGCCAATGCCGCCGCAATATAGGCCTGATAGAACGGGTTGGGGATCAGAACGGCCGGGCGATCAAGCTTCTCGCGCCGGTCGATCGCGGGAAACATCACCGAGAACAAGCCTTCGCGCGAGCCGTTCAGCGGATGCACATGGCGTTCGGGGTCGATCCCGCCGTCCAAACCGTATCGCCGATCGATCCAATCAGCGATGGCACCGCGAAGTTCGGGCGTGCCATTGATCGGCGGATAGCTACTGTAACCAGCACTGGCTGCGGTGAGGGCGGCAACGAGGAACTCAGGCTGGTGATGTTTGGGCTCGCCAATCGACAGATCGATCACCGGCCCCCCTGGCTCGATGCCCTCCAGCAACTTGCGCAGGCGCGCGAACGGCGAGCGTATTGAACCCGAAAGAAGATCCTGGGCCATGTGCGCTAACTCTTGGGCGGTGGATCGGTCCGCCGCCGAAGCAGCCCCTCTTGCGCCACCGAGGCCACCAGCAGGCCTTCGCGCGTGAACACGCTTCCTCGGCAGAGCGCCCGCGCGTCCTGCGCGCTCGGGCTATCCTGGACGTAGAGCAGCCACTCATCGGCCCGGAAGGGGCGATGAAACCAAATAGCATGATCGAGACTTGCGGCCATGATGCGTTGATCGGCCAACAGAATTCCGTGCCCGATCAAGCCTGTCTCCAGCAGCGAGTAGTCAGAGGCAAAGGCCAGCACACATTGATGCATCGCCATCGGCAAATCGGCAGGAAGGGGATGGCGGGCACGCATCCAGATGCGGTGCTCCGCCTTGGGGGCATTGAGATCAAGGTAGCGGTCGAGATCGACCACGCGCATTTCGATGGGCCAGGTGAGGTCGACAAAGCCGCGCAGCGTCATCGGCAGCTTGGCCCGCAAGGCCGCCTCGTCGAGCAGTTCCTCTGGCGGCTTCACCTTTGGCATGACAAGCGTATGCTCAAACCCGGCCTCGTGCTTGTGAAACGAGGCGATCATCGAGAAAATGACACTGCCGTGCTGACGCGCCTGCACCCGGCGGGTTGAAAAACTGCCACCATCGCGAATGCGGTCAACATCATAGGTTATCGGCACGCTGGGATCGCCGCCGAGGATGAAATAGCCATGCAGTGAATGCGGATCGCGGCCCTCGACCGTGCGCACGGCGGCGGCGAGCGCCTGGCCGACCACTTGACCGCCAAACACGCGCTTCCAGCCGTTGGCCGGGCTCGTGGCCTCGAACTTGTCTTCCGCGAGCCGCGTGACATCGAGCAGGGAGAGCAAGCCGTTGGTGGCTGGCGCGCTTGGATCGGTCATTTTATGGCTGCCATTGTTCAAATGGAGTAAGGCTTGCATCGGCCGCTATGGCCGTGGCCCATGTGCTGGCCAGTGTCAAGAACAGCAGGAAAGTGACAAGTTGCCTTGATGCCTGCCAGCCGCCACGACATTGCAATCGCGGGCGCGAACTTCGCTGGTTTGGCGATGGCCATTGCCCTGCGCAAGGCGTCCAGGTCAACGTTCGATGTGGCAATGCTGGAGTCCGGCGCAGGCTTGGAGACACCGAGCCGCGATCAGCGGGCGTTCGCGCTGTCCACGGCCTCGGTTCATCTGCTGACGGCCATCGGTGTCTGGGACCGCGTTGCGCAAGCCGCTCAAGCAGTAAGCTCGCTCAACATTTCGGCCGGCCGGCTCGACAGCCCACTACGCCAGACGCTGCTGAACTATGACAATCGCACCGAAGCCAATGAGCCGGCCAGCTTCATCCTCCCGGCCACCGCGCTACGCGAGGCACTTTGGACCGCCGCCGCCGAAGCTGGCCTCTCAGTCTGCCCAGCCACCATCGTCAGTCATATCGACGTTTCGCCGTCGCGCATCGCCATCCGCTGCGCCGATGGCAGTCAGCTCGAAGCTCAATTGATGATCGCCGCCGATGGCCGGCGATCTGCCTCACGGGAGCTGATGGGCATCAAGACCGTGGGCTGGGCATACCGGCAGACGGCCATTGTCACCACGGTTTCGCACAGCGAAGACCACCGTGGAGTCGCGACCCAGCATTTCCTCGAGGCGGGGCCGTTTGCCATTTTGCCGCTGCCTGGCGGGCACAGGTCATCGCTGGTTTGGTCGGAGCAAAGCGATGTCGCCGAACGGATCATGGCGCTTGACGATGCCGGCTTTCTTGCCGAACTCGAACAGCGCTTTGGCGGTTGCCTTGGCACAATCGCAATTGACGGGCCGAGGATCGCCCATCCGCTTGAGCTCCACCTGGCCCGGGGTCTCGTGGCGGATCGTTTCGCGTTGATCGGGGACGCCGCGCGAGGCGTGCATCCGATCGCCGGTCAGGGGCTCAATCTCGGTTTGCGGGATGTCGCCGCGCTCACCGAGGTTTTGACTGAAACGCGCCGACTCGGATTGGACCTGGGTTCACCAGAAACCCTCGCCCGCTATGAACGCTGGCGGCGATTTGACGGCGTCATGTCGGCGGCCGCGATGGACGGGCTCAACCGGCTGTTCTCGAACGGCAACCCAGTTCTGCGCACCATCCGCGAGGCTGGCCTGGGCCTCACCGACCGATTGCCAGGCTTGAAGCGCTTGTTCGTTTCCGAGGCCGCCGGACTTACCGGCGCCATTCCCAAATTGCTCGACGGCGAGCTTCCGTGACAGCACTCATAAAGGCAAAGCCATGACCCAAGGTTCTATTACTGGCCGCCCGCAGTCGCTCTGGCGCTCCCCCACCGCCATTGTCATCGCGGGTTGCCTGATCGCCATGATTGTTTTCGGTGTCCGCTCCAGCTTCGGCCTGTTTCTTGACCCGATCACTCACGCGCACGACTGGACGCGCCAGACCTTTGGCTTTGCCCTGGCCATTCAGAACTTGATGTGGGGCGTGGGCGCGGTGCTTGCCAGCGCGCTCGCCGATCGCTTTGGGCCTGTTCGCGTGCTGGCGTTTGGTTCGATACTCTATGGCTTTGGCGTCTGGGGCATGGCGGTGTCGGATTCGGCGTTGCTCTTTCATTTGACCGCCGGCATCTTGACCGGACTGGGCATTGCATTCACGGGCATCGGCATCACCTTGGCAACCATCGCCAGGGCCGTCGCGCCGCAGCACCGATCGCTCGCGCTTGGCCTTGGGACCGCCGCCAGCTCGCTCGGCCAGGTGTTGTTCCTGCCGCTTGCCCAGTCCGCGATCGATGGCATCGGTTGGTTCCAAGCCCTGCTCGTGCTGGCTTGTGCGACACTGATGATCCTGCCATTGGCCCTCGTGTTGCCCAACGACACCTCGGGCCGGGCCATGGCTGTGTCCGATCAGACCATCGGCCAAGCTCTGAGGGAGGCCCTCGGACACCAGGGTTTTCTGTTGCTGACCGCGGGCTTCTTCGTGTGCGGTTTTCACCTCGCCTTCATCACCGTCCACTTTCCTGCCTATGTGCGCGATGTCGGCCTTCCAGCAGGCGTTGGAGCCATTGCGCTGGCGGTGGTGGGCGTGTTCAACATCGCAGGCTCCCTGTTCGCTGGTGTCGCTGGTCAACGCTGGGCCAAGCGCTATGGTCTCAGCGCGATCTATTTCGCCCGGTCCCTGACCATCATCGGACTGCTGATCGCACCCAAGACCGAAGTGACGATTCTGCTCTTCGCGGCGGCGATGGGCCTGCTGTGGCTGTCAACCGTGCCGTTGACCTCCGGCATCGTCGCGCAAGTTTTCGGTCTGCGATACATGGCGACGCTTTACGGGGTTGTGTTCCTCAGCCACCAGCTTGGCAGTTTCCTCGGTGTCTGGCTCGGCGGCGTCATCTACGAACGCACGCATTCCTACGACGGATTGTGGTGGCTGAGTGTCGCGCTTGGCCTGTTCGCGGCGGTTGTGCATTTGCCAATCAACGAGCGGCCGCTGGCCCGGCTTTCGGCGGTGAGTGCGGCGTGAGACTTTAGCGACGTGGCCGCTCGTCATCACTGTCATCGAGGGCGCGCGCTTCGTCGGGTAGCAAAACGGGAATTCCGTTGCGGATGGGATATGCCAGGCGCGCGGCGCGACTTATCAACTCCTGGCGCTCGGCATCGTAGTCCAGTGGCCGTTTGGTAAGCGGGCAGACCAGAAGTTCGAGCAATTTTGGGTCGACCTTTTGCGGACCTGGCCCCGTCTCGTTCACATTGCTCATCGCCGGTCATCCTTGGTTATCACTGCATGGCCGAACCCGAGCCGTCGCCGGGGGTCGCCAGCTGCATCTTGGCCAGTGCCACCAGGATTTCGGACCGCGTTTTCAAGTCGGGCGCCTCGAGCAGCGCCTGCTTTTCTTCCGGGCCATAGGGGCTCATCATGCTGAGCGAATTGACCAGGAACTCGCTGCTGGAGCGGGTAATCGAGCTCCAGTCCGCCTTGAGGCTTTGGGCCTCGAGGTAGGTCTTCAGCACTCCAAGCAGGTGGTCACGGTCCACCTGCTCCTCGCCGTATCCTCTGACCAGATCGGTGCGAAAGTGCCCATAGGACACCTCCCCCATGCGAAAGGACTTGGCCAGTTGCAGCTCGCGCTCCAGGGAAAATCGGCATACCCCTGTCAGCGTCACCAGATAGCGCCCGTCGTCCGTTTCCTGCAGCGCCGTGATGCGTCCCGCGCCCCCAGTTGCGCGCAGCGGCACCGATTTGCCCGGCGGGCTCTCGACATCCTCCTGCGTCAGCCTGGGCTGGATGAGACCGACTATGCGTTCACCCGCGAGCGCCTCATCGATCATCGCCAGGTAGCGCGGTTCGAAAATGTTGAGCGGAACATGGCCGCGCGGCAGCAGCAGCGCTCCCCGCAGCGGAAACAGGGGAATGCGCGCTGGCAGATCGTCGGGCTTCTGATAGCGCTCAAGCCTGCTGATATCGGCCTCCCGAACTCTACGCAAACAGCAGCGCCGACAGCCTGCGGCGGCCTGCCAGCGTCATCTCGTCCTTGGGGCCCCAGGCCTCAAAAAGCTGGACCAGTTGCTTGCGCGCGGCGTCTTCGTTCCAGATTCTGCTGCGCTTCATGATGTCGAGCAGATTGTCCACTGCTCCCTGCCGGTTGCCCGCGGCGTTCAGCGCCAGCGCCAGATCATACCGCGCCTGGTGGTCATTTGGATTGGCGGCAAGCGCCGCCTCGAAAGCCCCGGTGCTGGCCGCTCGCGGCGCCTTGCGGGCAAGATCAAGCATCGCGCGGGCGCCGGTGATGGCGGCGTTGGACTGCTTGGCCGGCGGCGCGAGCGCCAGAGTCCGCTCCGCCTGCTCGAGATCACCGGACGAGACATAGCATTTGGCGAGCCCAGCCAATGCCTCGATATTGTCCTTGTCCTCCTCGAGGAGCGCCGCGAAGATCTCCGCCGCAGCCTTGATGTCGCCCTCCTCGTAGGCCGCCTTTGCGCTCTCAAGCGCGGCCTCCAGCCCGTCGTCGGGCGCGGCCTTCTTGGCAATGATCCGGTCAATGAAGGTCTTGACCTGGCTCTCGGGCAGCGCACCCATGAACCCGTCGATCGGCCGGCCATCGACAAAGGCGAACACAGCCGGGATCGATTGGACGCCCATCTGTCCCGCTACGGCGGGATGGTCGTCGATGTTCATTTTGACCAGGCGAATCTTGCCCTTTGCCGCCCGAACCAGCTTCTCGATGATCGGCGACAGCTGCTTGCACGGTCCGCACCAGGGAGCCCAGAAGTCAACGAGCACCGGCACGGTCTTGGAGGCCTCGATCACATCCTTCACGAAGGTCTGGGTCGTGGTGTCGATGATCAGGTCTTGAGCCAACCCCTGGATGCCAGGGGCGAGGGCCGGCGCGGCCTTCGGCGCGGTGGCCGGGCCGGCCGCGCGTGCTGCAAATGGATTTGGAAACTTCGCCATGCTCGTGTCGCTGCTTTCCTAGATCGAATTCGCCTGGAGGCTTGCTATACCCTCGCCCAGCTTGACGATGCGCGGCTCGTGACCGGTGGCCCGAATGAAACGAAGCAAATCATCGCGCGCAATGGACGTGGTCGCCGTGTTCTCGAGTGGGTGGTAGTTCAGCAAGGCCTCTTGCATCATGATGCTGTCGAGCACAACCTTAACACGATTGCCGGTGTCGTTGATCAACGAAAACGGTGTCACCGAGCCTGGGCGCACCCCCAGGACCGCCTCCAGCAACTCGGCCTTGCCAAAGCTCAGCCGGTCGCTGTCGAGCTGCTTGTGAAGGGTTTTAAGATCGACGACGGCGTTGTTCAAGGCGACCACCAGGAACAGCCGGTCCTTCTTGTCCTTCAGGAACAGGTTTTTGGTGTGCCCGCCTGGCACCGCCTTTTCGATCGCCAGACTCTCGGCGACCGTGAAAACAGCCGGATGTTCGTGCGTGCGGGTCTCGATGCCCAGCGACTGAAGCAGGACGAACAAATCGGCGCGGGTGGCTGGCATGGGAGGATGGGCTCCGGGCGGGAACTTCGCCACGGTTGGGTAGCTGGAACGTCCTGGTTTGGCAATCACGCCCAGCTGGACCTGAAATGCAAAATGCCCGACACGGATCGCCGGGCATTTCGCAAGCGTGGCCGCACCTAGGAACGCGGCGGTCTTTTCAAGGCCAGTCCCTATAGCGCCGACAACTTGCCGTCGGCGCCGATCGTCAGGGTTTTCTCCGTGCCCTTGAGCACCACGTCCTTGGCTCCCTTGTCCTTCTTGCCGAGATGGGCCGAGCAGCCCTTCGAGCAATCGAACTCGGCGGACTTGCCGGCCTCAACCTTGACTTGAGCGGGCTTGTCGCCAGCCTTGGCGCCAGCCAGGAGGATGCGGACGTTGTGATTCTTGGTATCCTTGTTGACGATGGTCAGCGCGTTGGCCGATGTGGCCAATACGGCGCTGGCGATGATCGTGGCAGCGATGATGGCGAGCTTGTTGCTCATGCGTGGTCTCCAATCCAAGGGGGAAATCCGGTCTTATGGTGCGAGCGCAGTTTCCTCGCACGACGATTCCAAGCTGGGTATCGTTCCGGGCATGATGGCGAAGTCATCTTGCCGCCCGGTGGCGCGATGCATACGAATTGGTAAGGCCGCCGTCAACATGCCGGCGCAATCGCCATAGGACGCACACAAGGGTTGATCATCATGAGCCAAGATCTCTTCGAGCGCATCGATGCCTATATCGACGAGCTATTCGTACCGCCCGACCAGCAGCTTGACGCAGCCGTCGCCCGCGCCCGCAAGGCCGGGCTGCCCGACATCCAGATTTCGGCCGGCCAGGGCAAGTTCCTCAACTTGCTGGCTAAAATGCTTGGCGCGCGGCGCATTCTGGAACTCGGGACGCTCGGCGGCTACAGCACCATCTGGTTGGCCCGGGCCCTGCCTGGTGATGGCCGGCTGGTGAGCCTGGAGTTCAGCGCGGATCATGCCAAGGTCGCGCGCGAAAATATCGATTCGGTGGGGTTGGGCGACAAGGTCGAGGTCATGGTCGGGGCCGCACTCGATAGCCTACCAAAGCTGGCGGTGCGTGGTGAGGCGCCGTTCGATCTCGTCTTCATCGACGCCGACAAAGGCAACTATCCGGCTTATCTTGACTGGGCCGTCAAATTGACACGTGCCGGTGGTGTCATTCTCGCCGACAATGTCATTCGAGCCGGCGCCGTGCTGTCGGCCGACAAATCCAACGACTTGGCCATGGGCGCGGCGGCATTCAATGCCGCGCTGGCGGCAAATAGCCGACTGGACGCAATCATTCTCCAGCAGGTCGGCATCAAGGGCCACGACGGACTGGCCATCGCGCGGGTGAAATAGTCGAGTCGAAGTGGTCAATGGGAAAGGATAGCCGATGGCGACGGATCATAAAGTGGTGACCTGTCTTTGGTTCGACCAGGATGCCGAGGCGGCGGCCAAGTTCTACGTCTCGCTGCTGGGCGATTCGCGGATCGGCAAGATCAGCCGTTACGGCAAGAACGGGCGGATGCCCGAGGGTCTCGCCATGGTCGTCACCTTCGAGCTGGCGGGAACGCCCTACATGGCGCTCAACGGCGGCCCGGTTTACAAGCTCTCGGAGGCGACCTCGATCGTCGTGCAGTGCGCCGACCAGGCCGAGATCGACCATCTGTGGTCGGCGCTGACGGCGGATGGCGGCAAGGAAATCATGTGCGGCTGGCTAACGGATCGGTTTGGCGTGTCATGGCAGATCGTGCCCGCCAAGATCGGCGAATGGATGAGCAACCCGGATCCCAAGGTCGGCGCCCGTGTCATGGCCGCGTTCATGAGTATGAAGAAGCTGGACATCGCAACGCTGGAGACGGCGGCGAAGGGTTAGGGCAAGCCCTCGATTAGTGCTTGCCCGATGTTTCAAAACTCGCGCGACCGGCCATCCCGGTATTCGGCAAGCGCTTCTTCAGCCAGCTAGTCAAGCTTGCCCGCCTTGGCATCGCGTTCGATTTGCTCATCGAACAAGCTCGCATTCAACTCTTGGTATCATTTGCGGAACTCGGCCTGCTCCTTGGGGGTCAGCTCAAGAATGGCCTGTTCGATCTTTTCAAACTTGGTCGTAAGATGCAGCCTCAAATCAGGCCTTCTATTTCGAGGCGGCGCGCCAACCACTTGTCGTGGAAAGCATCCATTCGCTCATATCTAAGGCGTGCCAATTCGGGGGCCGCCAAATCCCGAAATCCGGTTGCCCTTGACCGAAAAGTCGGGCGCACCATTTCATAGTGGCGTTCTGCACCGAGTTGCGCTGCACCCGGCCCAACCAAGCCAACGAATTGCCTAGCCGTGATCATCTTTCGACTACCTCCCATCCATCCGAATGCGAATCTGTTGTCCTCGTACCGCAAATCGCGGCAATCCTACTCTGCCGCCTGCACCTGATAGTTGGTCTCGCCCATCCGCCGGTGGCCCTCCTGCCAATCGCTTGGTTGGTTGGAGCGGGTCACTTGCACCGCCGTCACCTTGTATTCCGGGCAGTTGGTCGCCCAATCGGAATACTCCGTGGTGATGACGTTGGCGCCCGTCACCGGATGGTGGAAGGTGGTGTAGACGACACCCACTGGCACCCGGTCGGTGATCGTGGCGGTCAGCGTTGTGGCCCCAATGCGGCTGCCCAATGACACCCGGTCACCCTCGGCGACACCGCGCTCCTCTGCATCGTGGGGGTGAATTTCCAGAATGTCCTCGGGATGCCAGGTGACGTTGGCCGTGCGGCGCGTCTGCGCACCGACATTGTACTGGCTGAGAATGCGGCCGGTGGTCAGGATCAGCGGGAACATGCGCGTCGAGCGTTCCTCCGTCGGCACATAATCGGTGATCATGAACCGGCCCTTGCCGCGCACGAATTTGCCGATATGCATGGTCGGCGTGCCGTTGGGCGCGGCGGCGTTGACCGGCCATTGCAGGGAACCCGCCTCGTCGAGCTTCTTGAAGCTGACACCGGCAAACGTTGGCGTCAGCCGCGCGATCTCATCCATGATCTCGGCCGCCGAGTTGTAGTGCATGGGATAGCCCATCGCCGTCGCGAGGCGGCAGGCGGCCTCCCACTCGGCCATGCCGCACTGCTCCTTCATGACCATGCGCACACGGTTGATGCGGCGCTCGGCGTTGGTGAAGGTGCCGTCCTTTTCCAGAAACGACGTACCCGGCAGGAAGACGTGGGCGAAGGCCGCCGTTTCGTTCAGGAACAGGTCCTGCACGACGATGCATTCCATGGCCGAGAGCGCTGCCTCGACATGCCTGGTATTGGGATCGGACTGGGCAATGTCCTCGCCCTGCACGTAAAGGCCGCGGAATGTCCCATCCACGGCCGCCGAAAACATGTTGGGTATGCGCAGGCCTGGCTCCGAGACCATCGGCACGCCCCACGCACTCTCGAACAATTCACGCGTGGCGACATCACCGACATGGCGGTAGCCGGAATATTCGTGCGGGAACGAACCCATGTCGCACGAACCCTGCACATTGTTCTGCCCCCGCAGTGGGTTCACGCCCACGCCCTCGCGGCCGATGTTGCCGGTGACCATCGCCAGGTTGGCCATGGCCATCACCATGGTCGAGCCTTGCGAGTGCTCGGTTACGCCGAGCCCGTAGTAGATCGCAGCGTTGGGTGCGTTGGCATAGAGCCGGGCAGCGGCCCGGACCTCGGCAGCCGGAACACCGGTATGAGCTTCCATTTGCTCCGGTGAATTCCCGGTCTCGGCGATAAATGCCTTCCAGCGCGCGAACTCGATCGGATCACAGCGGTCGGCGATGTAGTCGTCCTTGGCCAGATCTTCGGTGATGATGACGTGCGCGAGCGAGTTCATCAGCGCGACGTTGGTACCCGGCTTCAGTTGCAGATGATGCGAGGCTTGGATATGCGGCGTGCGCACCATATCGATGCGGCGCGGATCGGCGACGATCAGCTTGGCACCCTGGCGCAGCCGCTTCTTCATGCGCGAAGCGAACACCGGGTGGCCGTCAGTGGGATTGGCGCCGATGACGATCATCACGTCGGTCTTCTCGACCGACTTGAAGTTCTGGGTGCCGGCCGACGTGCCGAACGTCTGCTTCAGGCCGTAGCCAGTGGGCGAGTGGCAGACGCGCGCGCAGGTATCGACGTTGTTGTTGCGGAAGGCGGCGCGGATCATCTTCTGGACGACGAATACTTCCTCGTTGGTGCAGCGCGAGGAGGTGATGCCACCGATGGAATCCTTGCCGTGTTTGGCCTGGATGGCCTTGAAGCGGTCGGCGGCGAAGGCTATGGCCTCGTCCCACGACACTTTGCGCCATGGATCGGAGATCTTGTCGCGGACCATCGGCGAGGTCTGGCGGTCCTTGTGGGTTGCATAGCCCCAGGCAAAGCGCCCCTTGACGCAGGAGTGCCCTTCGTTGGCGCCGCCATCCTTATGCGGCACCATACGGATGACCTGATCACCGTTGACTTCGGCCTTGAATCCACAGCCGACGCCGCAATAGGCACAGGTGGTGAGCACCGTCTCGGTGGGAGTGCCATATTGAACGACCGATTTCTCGATCAGCGTGGCCGTCGGGCAGGCCTGAATGCAGGCACCGCAGGAAACGCATTCTGAGTTGAGGAATCCCTCGTCCATGCCCGCCGAAACGTGGCTGGCAAAGCCCCGCCCATCAATGGTCAGCGCAAACGTACCTTGCACCTCCTCGCACGCCCGCACGCAGCGCGAGCAGACGATGCATTTGGACGGCTCAAATTGGAAATAGGGATTGCTCAGGTCCTTGGCGGGCGCCAGTGACAACGGGTTGCCATTGGCGAAGTGACCTTCGCCATCCATGCCGTAGCGCACCTCGCGCAGGCCGGTGACGCCGGCCATGTCCTGCAATTCGCAATCGCCGTTGGCGCCGCAGGTCAGGCAGTCGAGCGGGTGGTCGGAGATGTAGAGCTCCATCACGCCCTTGCGGATGCGTTGGAGCCGCTCGGTCTGGGTGTGGACCTTGATTCCGGGCGCGACCGGCGTGGTGCAGGAGGCGGGCGTGCCTTTGCGGCCGTCGATCTCGACCAGGCAAAGCCGACAGGAGCCGAAGGCATTCACGCTGTCGGTGGCGCAAAGCTTGGGAACCTTGACCTCGGCCAGCATGGCCGCGCGCATGACGGACGTGCCCTCCGGCACCGTCACAGTGCGCCCGTCGATCTCCAGCGTCACCAGCCCTTCAGTCAGTTTGATCGGCGTGCCGTAGTCGATTTCCTTGAGAAGGGTCATGGATGAATTCCGCTATTTTTCTTTGGTTCATCATAGGCCGTGCCTGGATGGATGTCCAAGCGACAGGCCGGCGGCTGATCGTTCGAAGTACTATTCCGGCCGCGCTGGGAAACCGCCCCTGAGAACAGCCGGCAAGCCCAGATGCCGCCTTGGCGAATCATGTTAACTTTTGTCCCATGCGCCAAATTGATGGCTTACAGCACGACGACACAAGCTTAGCGGCAGCCCCTGCCGCCCGTTCCATCCTGCGCGCGGTCCCAAAACCCGCGCCGGTCCCGTCAGAACCAGCCATCCGCGCCAAGTACCGGCAGGATTGGCGCATCGTCAAACGCGCACGCTTCAATGCCGCGATGCGCTTCCAGAAGAAGCAAGACGCGAGCACCATGGCGTTCGCTCTGGCCGGCCTATTTGGCTTTCTGCTTCCCATCTACACCCTGATATTCGCGGACGCCGTCACCCATTTCGCAAAGGACGTACTGGACTTCACATCTTACGTTGTTGGCGCATTGGCGCTCGTTCTTGGACTCATCGAGCAATCGAAGGACTATCCATCGAAGTCCCGGCGGCTTCACACATGCGGCCTGGCCGTCAACAAGGTCCTGCGAAGAATGGCATCGCAGGAAAGTCTATCGGAACTGGACTTCCAGCAGTTGATCGAACAATACGAAACGGCGCTCGAGGTCTGCGGCGACAACCACAACGAAGTCGACTACGAAATTGCCCAGGCACAAGAGTTCATCAGGAGTTCGGACACACCCAGACGCCGGGAGAGTCGGGCAAGACTTAGACTCCTGAAGGCTCGTGAATTTCTGGGCATATACGGCCTGTATTCCGCGATTATTCTCCTTCCCGTCGTCATGGGATTGGCAATCTGGATCAATCGATGACCAGTTTTGCCTATTCCGCTGCTGGAATTTGTATCGTTTCTGAACCTTTCCGGGGCGGTGTCCGACCCCTGAAATCCTCCGGCCAATGCTTGATGGCGCTCTGCACAGGCATCGGTGTCAGCCCGCCCATGGCACAGAGCGAACCATCCGTCATGGTCTCGCAAAGGTCGGCGACCAGCGCCAGATTCTTGGCCACGTCCTGGCCGGCAATGATCTTGTCGACGGTCTCCTTGCCACGCACCGCGCCGATCCGGCAGGGCGTGCACTTGCCACAACTCTCGATGGCGCAGAACTCGAATGCGAAGCGCGCCTGCTGGGCCATGTCGACACTGTCATCGAACACGACGATGCCGCCGTGGCCGACCATCGCGCCAGCCGCCGCGAAGGCCTCATAGTCCATCGGAAGATCGAGCTGAGAATTCGGCACATAGGCTCCGAGCGGGCCGCCAACTTGGATCGCCCGGATCGGCCGCCCGGTCGCCGAGCCGCCACCGAAGGTTTCCACCAATTCGCGCAGGGTCACGCCAAAGGCCTTCTCGACCAGTCCGCCCTGCCTCACATTGCCAGCGAGCTGAAACGCCTGCGTGCCACGCGAACGGCCCATGCCGAACGCCTTATAGTGTGCCGCGCCCTTGGCGATGATCACCGGCACGGAGGCCAGGGTCAGCACGTTGTTGACGACAGTCGGCTTGCCGTTGAGGCCGGAAATCGCGGGGATCGGCGGCTTGGCGCGCACCACGCCACGCCTGCCCTCGAGACTTTCCAGCATTGAGGATTCTTCGCCGCAGATATAGGCGCCGGCGCCGCGCCGAACATGCAGGCGAAAGGCCTTTCCGGAGCCGGCGACGTTGTCGCCGAGTAACCCTGCCGCCTCCCAGAGATCGATTGCCGCCTGCATTGTGGCGATCGCTTGGGGATATTCCGAACGAATATAGACATAGCCCTCAGTCGCGCCGGTCGCGAGCGCGGCTATCGCCATGCCCTCGATCAGCGAACCGGGATCACCTTCCATCAACATTCGATCAGCGAACGTCCCGCTGTCGCCCTCATCGGCGTTGCAACAGATGTATTTCTGTGACGCTTCGGTTTCGGCGACAGTCTTCCATTTGATAGCTGCCGGAAAACCAGCGCCTCCGCGCCCGCGCAGGCCTGCTTCAAGCACCTCGGCCACCACCTGCGGCAGCGGCGTCGCTACGGCCTTGCGCAGCCCCGCCAACCCGCCGTGAGCCTCGTAATCTTCAAGCGAGAGGGGATCAATTATACCGCAACGCACGAACGTCAACCGTTCCTGGTTCTTCAGATAGGCGATCTCATCGGTCGGCCCGAGCAGTAGACGGTGGGCCGTCCCGCCAAGCCACGCATCAAACATCGGCGCGACGTCCTGGGGCCGCACCGGGCCGTAGGCCACACGGCCCTTGGCCGTCGCAACCTCGACCAGAGGCTCCAACCAGAACATGCCACGACTGCCATTGCGGATGATCCGCACGCTGGCGTCGCGGGCAGCCGCCTCCCGGGCAATCGCCTCGGCGACCTCATTGGCACCGACCGACAATGCGGCGGCATCGCAGGGAACATAGATATCAACGGTGTTGGGCATCAGCGACCTGCCTTTGCCGCAGCAAGTGCCGTAGCTATGACTTGCGCGTCGGCTCGCCCGATCAGCCGGCCATCAAGCATGGCTGCCGGCGCCAGGCCGCAGTTGCCGAGGCAATAGACGGCCCTGAGGGTAATCGCTCCGTCCTCCGTGGTCTCGCCAAAGGCAATCCCTAGCGATTTGGCGAGCGATGCCGCCAGCCGTTCGCAGCCCATGGCTTGGCAGGCCTCGGCGCGGCACAGCTGGAGAATGTGCTTGCCGGCGGGCTCGGCATGAAAATCATGGTAGAAGGTTCGCACGCCATACACCTCGGCCCGCGACAGATTGAGTGCCTGGGCAATGACCGGCAGCACGCCGTCGGGCACAAAGCCCAGCGCAGTCTGCACATCATGAAGGATTTCGATCAGCTCGCCGGGTTGGTTGCCGTGACGTTGGCAGATCGCCGTGACTTGACCATCTCGCACCGGGTCAGCTGATGAATCCGTGCGGCCTGGTCTATCGTCCTGCATGGGTGAGCTACCGATCCAATCCGCATTAGCGACGGTTGGCCAAGTCTGAACCGAGGCCTCGTTGCGGTCAAATTGACCCGCACAATAGACCCATAGGGGACACCTATCGCGTGGTGTCCCTGCTGCCTCGCCGATGTTTTGGCCACCGATCTCGCTGGCGCCAGTCGTGATGCATTTTGGCACCATTGCAGACTTGATTTCCGGGGCGACCGGAACCTGTGAGGCGCTCGCCAGTTGCGATTTCAGTGCAGGCCTTTATATCGATGCCTGCGGTCGAACGGTCGCCCGCGCCTTAATTTGATTTGGGCGGCGCGCTATCTTCGTCTGTGCTTTTGCGGCAGTGTCGATCGGTGATCGTGTGCCGCGCAGGTCCTGCGGTTTGTCGCGCGACGAATTTTCACCACCAAACCTTGGCTGGCAGGCAGGTTTTCGCTGACCATGTTTCAACATCCGGACAACGATCAAGGCTCGGATGGCATCGATGGCCTGATCGTGCCCTATGGCGTCAGGGTGCCATTATCCCAGCGTGGACGCATGAGGCGTTGGCGCCTGGCGGCCCGGCTGTTCGGGCCTGTGTTGGCTTTCGCCATGCTTATTGCCATGGCCTGGGTGCTCGTTCATGTGCTGCAGCGGGTCAAACTCGCCGAGGTCACAGCGGCCCTTGGCGCAACCAGCATGGTCAGCGTGCTTGGCGCTCTCGTCCTGGTGTCATTCAGCTACATATCCCTGGCAACCTACGACCTCCTGGCACTCAATCATCTTGGCAAGCGGTTGTCCCTATTGGCGGTCGCGGTCGGCGGATTCGTGTCGTTCGCCTTGGCCAATACCCTCGGCTTTGTGTTGCTTATCGCCGGTGGCGTTCGCTACCGGGTTTACAGCCCGGCCAACGTGACGGCCCCCGATGTGGCTGTCATCACCATCATGTCAGGGCTGATCTTTGCGCTCAGCGCCACCTTGATACTGGGCGTCAGCCTTTTGCTTTCGCCCCAGGGCGCGACGATCGTCGATGGGCTGCCAAGCTGGATCAATTTCTCCATCGGCTTCTTCATCGTCGCTGCGCTCGGTGGCTATGTCGGCTGGGTTAGTTCGGGCCGCAAGGCGGTTCGCTTGTCCGGCTACGAGATTTCGCTTCCTGGACCGGTTTCCACGTTGGCCCAGATGGCCACGGGCGTTGGCGACATGCTGTGTGCCTCGGCAGCCTTGTATTTGCTGCTCCCGGGCGACCCCGGCACGGGTTATGCGATTTTCGTGGGCTTGTTCGCGGCAGCAATTACGCTGGGATTGCTCAGCTGGATACCGGGTGGTGTCGTCGTCTTTGAAGGCATCATGCTTCTAGCCGTGCCCAATATTCCGACGGAAAAGATGCTGGCGAGCCTGCTGGTGTTTCGGGTGTTATACTACCTGTTGCCGATGCTGGTCGCGATCGGTGTTTATATTTGGTACGAGGCCCGGCAAGGTCCGATTTCGGTCCGGCTTACCAACGCCTTTCGCATTGTCAGGATCGGTGTTGCTGGCGCCACCCGATGGGGGCGCAGCCTGTTTGCCCGCATCGAGCAGGAATTCCGCAAGCGGCCGCGCTCGTTCTAAGCGCCTGGCCGCCGCACGGCTTGGCGAAGGACACAATATCACCTCGCAGCCGCAATAGCTTGCGCGCTCGGCGCTGGCCGGCCATCGGGCGCCGATGGGCAAGGCATTGGGCTATGATCGACGCACTGATTCGCGGCGCGCGTCTGCAATGGCAACAAGGGAATGGCCGATGCGTCTGATGTTCTACATCGTCGTGGCCGTCTCCATGGCCTTGGCGGGAGCAGCGACATTTTTCTACGTGGCGCTGCCCACGGAATTCGTTCGCGATGAACTGGTGGCCCAGGTGCTGTCGCGCACCGGGCGCAGCTTGACCGTGGCGGGGCCAATCTCGATTTCGGTTTACCCCTCTGCCGCGGTTGAGCTTGACGATGTGCGCCTGTCGCCGCCTCCCGGCATGGCAGGCGATGCGGCGGTGTCGATTCGGTCGCTGACGCTGAAATTACCGCTGTGGCAGCTGTTGAGGCGGGAGTTGCAAGTCGAACGGGTCGATTTGGATCATCCGGTCATCGTGCTCAGAACGGACGCTGACGGCCGGCGCAACTGGGATCTGCGCAAGGATGCCAGTGACCAGCCGCGTCTGCGCAGTGGCAAGACCGATGACAAAGGCGCCCCGGCCGCCAACCCCGCAGCTGCCGTGGCCATCAACAAGCCTGCCCCGGTTCGAGTTGCTGCACTTCAGGGGCTGGGTTTTCGCGACGTCCACATAACGTCGGGCACAATTCGTGCGATCGACGACCGCTCCGGGTTCAACGAGGTCTTGAGTGACGTTTCGCTCAACCTCGCTCTCGACGAGATCGAAGGCCCCGTCCGGTTCGACGGCACGGTCATCTGGTCGGGTGAGCCGACAAATGTGAAGGGCACGCTCGGCTCGGCCTCAAGCGTGCTGACGGGCGATCCCGTGGCGCTGGACATGACACTGGCTGGACGATTGGCCACCACCTCCATCAAGGGAACATTCTCCCAGCTCGAACCGTCTCCGCTCAATGGCCACCTGGAGCTTTCGGCGCCATCGCTTCGCGATTTGATGGGATGGCTCAAGCACCCGCTGCCGGCAGGTCCCGGTTTTGGCGCCTTGACGCTTGCCGCCGATTTCGGCCTGTCAACGGATGGTTTCACGGCGCGCAACGCCAATCTGGCGCTGGATGGCGGCAAGATGACGGGAGGATTGTCGCTCATGCACGGACCAGATCGGCCCATGCTGCGAGCCGAATTGGCAATCGATCATCTCGACCTGAATTCGTATCTGGCGGATGAGCAGGCGCCAGCGGCGACAGCGCCCAAGGACCAGAACAGTCCGGCCATCAACAAAGCACCCACTGTGAATGACGCCGGGTGGAGCGGAGCGCCGATCAACCTCTCGGCGCTGCGGCTGGCCGACGCCGATATCGCGTTGACACTCGGTGCCTTGCAGTGGCGGTCGCTCAAATCCGGCCGGACCTTGCTGAAAGTCGCGGTCAAGGATGGAGTGATGAAAGACCGCTTGAGTGACATGGAACTCTACGGCGGCAAAGGGTCGGGCACCGTCACAATCGATGCCCGCACGCCCGACAACAGGCTTGAGGCAAATTTCGCCCTGCACAACATCCAAGCGCAGCCGTTTCTCTCGGACGCCGTCGGCCTCACCCGCCTCGCCGGTCGAGGTGACGTTATTTTCAACTTCGTGGGCAGCGGCCACAACCAATCGGAGATCGTCAAAGGCCTGATGGGACAGGGCCGGCTTGATCTTGCCGACGGAGCCTATGTGGGCGTCAACCTTGCCGCCGGTGCCAAGGCCCTGCAGAACGGCCAATTCGGCGGATGGGACAGTCAGCCCTCGGCCAAGACTGATTTCAGCACGTTGACGGCATCCTGCACGATCACCGATGGCCTCGTCGAAAACCGTGATCTCGTATTGACCGCGCCACTGATCCGGCTGACGGGCACGGGCACGGCAAGCCTTCCAGAAAGGAGGCTGGACTATGGCTTACGCGCCACTTTCATCGATTCGGCGCAAGGCCAGGCAGCAACGGACGCTGGTGTGGCGGATGCCGGACTGACACTACCTGTTCACGTCACGGGCCCTTGGGCCAAACCGGCAGTCTCGGTGGATGTGAAGGCCATCGCCAAGAACCCGCAAGCCGCGCTCGAAACCGTCAAGAAGGCAGTCGGCAAGTTCGCCGAGACCAAGCAAGGCAAGGCGCTTGGCGATCTCATTGGCGGGCTGCTTGGCAAGGCGCAGAAGCAGACCGATCCGGCCACGGATCAGCCCCCGCAACAGTGAGCCGGCGGAGCATTTTGGACCCTAGCCACAAGCAGCGTTGACAGCCCGTTAATCCGTCGCACTTCTTTTTTTGACCCCAAATTCAATTTCTTCTTGAACTTGACAACAAAGGGGGTCATATGCACCCCCCGTTGCGGGGGGTGTTCCTCCGCACATCTGCTGGTTGGGGAGGTCGCCATATGGCACACGATGACGCCCTCTTCCAATTGGGGATGGACTTGGAAATTGGTTCAAGCACCGCCCAAAAGGAAGAACATGGATCACGCGCAGACG
>Ga0075028_100000243_pt1 | contig 19591 bp, 19 predicted proteins | sample LitLauG_LLR_2014_FD_71390 | JGI IMG/M metagenome (GOLD analysis project Ga0075028, IMG submission 71390) | Freshwater sediment microbial communities from Pennsylvania, USA - Little Laurel Run_MetaG_LLR_2014 | ecosystem: Environmental > Aquatic > Freshwater > Creek > Sediment | place: USA... | reverse complement strand
TTCCACCATGAACCTGTCTCCCAGGGAAATCGCTGCGCTCACCGCTGCAATCTGCGTGTCCCCGCCAATGACGGAAATCAGATGCGCCTTGGCTTGCCTCGGAGGATCCGGTAAGACCTCACCGATGAAGCGATCCAGGCGCAATTTGATGCTGGTGGTGGTCTTTTCCGTACTCTTCACGTAGGTAAGCCAGCCGAATCGAAGGTGCGCGTTTTTCATTCGGCTTCCTTCTTTTCGTGGGTGAGAACTTGGGTCTTCCCGTTAGCAAAGACAAGTGTCAGTTCGTGCGAGAACCTCTCCCGGTCATGTAGAACCCTGGTCCCGTCCTCTTCTTGTTCTTCCCAATGGTCGGTGAACTTGACCGAGCGCCAGTGGGCGATATGCGGGGCGTCTCCCTCTCCGAATACTCCGTTGAGCATCCCCGCAGTACAGAGCAATCCGACATGCCCACCGTGTAGCGGCGTGAGAGGTCGGCCTCTGACATCACCGAGTTTGGGGAGAAGCACACGGCCCGCCTGACGGTATGCAGATGACTCCAGCAACAAGTCCTCTACCTCATCCAGCGGAATACTCATGTTGGTCAGTGCGACTGGCGTGGAGGCTGGAACCTCATACCGAACGTCAGGGGTGTCGCTCAGAGGCTCAAGCTCCTCTCTGGTTGCCAACCTCTCGACGTATTGCACAGCATCCAACAACGCCGCATCTGGCAGACGGGCATGTCGTTTACGACGAACTGCCAAGACTGCAATTTGCTTGTACTGGATGCAAGCTGGATCAGTGAGTCTGAATACTCGCAGATCAGTGAACTGCTCGCTCAGCAGCCGCGCGCATTTCACCAACCGCAGCTGCGGAATCACGAACAGCAGCACACCACCTGGTTTGAGCCAACGATAGGTGTGTTCCAGGAAGACGGATTCCAATCTTTGGTTGTTGCTCTCCCCGGCTTCCCAATCGTACGGAGGGTTCAGATAGAGCAAAGAGAATGCTTCCGGCGGACACCGGACATCCATCGCGTTCGCCTGGAGCGTCTCGATTCCTAATGCTCTAGCTTGTTCCGCTCTATAGGCGTCAATTTCAACCCCGTACCGATGAGCGGTTACGTCATGAAGCAAGTGAGCGAACGCCACTCCATCGCCGACACAGGGATCGAGTGCAGAAAATCGCTCGGGAAAGATCAACCAATTCTTCAGTCGCCTGGCCTCGGCTACTGGAAGAGGGAAAAAGCCCAGCTTCGTTTGGCCATGAGGACGCACGGTAAACCTCCTCAATGTGAAATACAGACGGCACGCTTTACAATCTAGCGTTGACTGTATGCAAGAGACTCAAAAGGAACCCCAGCGCCGGCTGCGTCTTTTCTTGTGCCATTCTTCGGCCGACAAACCGTCCGTGCGCGACTTCTATCGCAAGCTGCGAAATGACGCCTTTGATCCCTGGCTAGATGAAGACAAGATACTGCCTGGTCAGGACTGGGAGCATGAGATTAAGAAAGCCGTGCGCGGCGCTGATGTCGTCATCGTCTGCCTCTCGCGACGTTCCGTTACAAGAGACGGGTACGTGCACAAGGAAATTAGGCTCGCGCTGGATGTGGCGGAAGAGAAACCTGAGGGAACTATCTTTCTCATACCGGTAAAGCTTGAAGATTGCGATGTTCCCGAAAGGCTCCGTACCCGACAGTGGGTAAATCTCTTCGAAGAACGAGGCTACGAAAAGTTATTGCGTTCATTGCAGTCGCGTGCGAGTGATCTCGGTGCGACGATTCCGTCGACGTTGCCAGCACATTTGTTCTATGCTCCATCCGCCTCTGCAATACTGATTACTCCTGACGGACGCGACATATACTACGCCGATGAAAGCCACGGCAAAATCGTAGTGATTGAAAACATCCCCGATGCAGGCGCGGGTCTAAAGACGAAGGATGTCATAGACTTGAACCGGTCCGGCTCCGCGGCCCATCCGCAACGGCTAGCTCTCAACCCGGACTCAAACGCCATCTATGTGACCGACCCGCTGTCAGATGAAATCGTCGTACTAGACCGAGCGCACAACAACACCATCGACCGCCGCCTTCCGGTTGGAAGGCTGCCGAGGTCAATCGTATTCACGCCGAACGGGGATAAGGCATACGTGAGTAACGAAGGGCCGATCCCCCAGGGAAGTATCAGCGTCATTGATGCTCGGAAACACCGGATAGTTGGCACGATCAAGGGGGTGAATACGCCCGAGGGGCTGGCGATCGATCCGGGCAACCACCGCGTTTATGTTGCTTCGCAAAGCGGCTACGGCGAAGACCCTGTCTTTGTCATAGACACCGTCGACGACACAGTGCTTGAGGAAGAGACGATTGAGAAAATGGCGGTAGGTGTTGCGATAGCCGTATCTTCGAAACACAAGAAACTGTACGTAGCCAGAGGCGACTTTCGATTCAGCGACTCCGCAACTGGCCAAGCTGGATCGCCACTCTCGATAATCGACCTAGAAAGCCGCACCGAGTTGCGAACCCACGTTCTGCAAACTAGCGTAAATTTGGCCGTTCTCACGCCTGACGAGGACTACGTGCTGGTGGGCAACGGCGAACAGATTTCTATCGTTGATACCTCATCCGATCTTGTAGTTAAGTCCTTTAGATTTGCCGGAGCTCCACTTGGGATTGCTGTCTCTGGAGAAAATGCCGTGTATGTCTTACTCCCTGATCTTCAGGTAAAACTGCTCGGACTGAGCGGCTTGGTCTCCAAGAGGAAAAGGTCTGCGTAAGCTCCGACAACGACAGGGATCCCTCCGACGGATGGGACCAGTTGTAGATGCGACTTCCTACTCCAAACGCACTTCGTGAGTCCACTTCTCCGCAGCCGAGGTAGCGCGGGACGGCACATCCCGCCAGCTTGGAAACGGGTTCCGCGCCGATTCACGAAATATACTGATGAGCCGCCGAATGAGGCATCGGCGACTGTACAGTGCCTCGACCAACCGATGCAGACCGTCCCGATCTCCTTCGTACCACTCTTCCGGAATATCGACCGCGCACCGCCAGATAGTCTCTGAATCCATCTCTTCTGCTCTCGTCAGTGCAGGTTCGAATGCGTCCCATCCTCGAACGCTCTCGTAAACACAATTGTTTGCGAAGACTCCTCGGAGCGGACAGTCAGGGAAAGTCCACTCGCCAGCATTGAAGCAGTAGCCTTGGTCAATAAACGTTGCGCAATACCGCCGGCTTCGTGGCGTTTTGTGAGAGAAGACTGCCTGCCGTCCATCGCTGTTGCACGCCCACTTGTCCAGCACAAGAACGCGAGCGAAGTCACTAACATTCACCACACTCTGCAACAGCTCGGGCGGCAGGTAGTCGAGTGGCCGATCAGGGCTCTCCGGACCCATGTAGAGCGACCCGACGTGTTCGCCGCTTTGGCACGGAATCCTCGTACTGCCAAGCTGAATTCGGAGCTCTACCGTGTGTTCGATAAGCCATTCGGAGACTCCAATCACGGCGACGCGCGGCATGGGGAGGCCAAGCGCCAGTCCTAAGTTAGTGGCCAGCATTTCATTCGCCAGCACTCGAACGTGTTGGGGATTGTTCTGAAATTTGGTGACATAGGAGTAGCCGTCTGACGCTCGTAGCAGGTGAGACTGCGCGCCGCCTCGCAGTGGACGGAGGTGTTGGACTGCGGAGATGCATGGCTTCACAAGCACCTCCTTTTGTTGTTGGGCGAGAAATATTACTGGGCTTTCGGGCAGGCGGAGAAAGAAGGGGCGCGAAGGTGGAGAAACCATGGGTTTGAGCAAAGGAAGAGTTCCACTACGGTTGAGCGCACTGAACTTCCGCGTACTCTTTCAACTTGCGGTAGAGAGTCGTCTTGCCGATGCCGAGCAGCTTCGCCGCCAGCAGCTTGTCCCCCTCTAGTTGCGCGATGGCGCTGAGAACGGCCTGCTTCTCCAAATCCGCGATGGGAACAATTCTCGTTTCCGTCGCCCTGCTGGCTAGGTGTGTCGACGCGCCAATGACGGACCTGGGCAGATCGGCGGCGTGGATCACTGGGCCGGAATTCATCGCACAGCACCGTTCAATGCAGTTCTCCAATTCCCGGACATTTCCCGGCCAGTCGTGAGCCAGGAGTGCTTTCATGGTGTCGTCGCTCATTACGTGACTTCTCCCCGACGCCCGCGAAAGGCGTTCCAGAAAACTCGTTGCCAAAAGCGGAATATCCTGACGCCGCTCCCGCAAGGGAGGAATTCGCAGACTCAAAACGTTCAGACGGAAATATAAGTCGCGGCGGAACAAACCTTCACCCACCGCTCGCTCCAGATCGCGATTCGTGGCGGCCAAGATACGGACATTGATCGGAATCTGTTTGGTGCTGCCGACCGGCCGAATCTCTTTCTCTTGGAGAGCACGCAGCAATTTGGCCTGGAGATCGAGTGGAAGTTCGCCTACTTCGTCCAGGAAGACCGTCCCACCCTCTGCTATCGCTAACAATCCTGGTTTGGATTGGATGGCTCCAGTGAACGCGCCCTTCACATATCCGAACAGTTCACTCTCGATCAGCGTGGGAACCAGTGAGCCGCAGTCCACCGGGACGAAGGGCTTGTCACGAAAGGGACCGGAATAGTGGATGGCCCGGGCGACCATTTCTTTGCCAGTGCCACTCTCGCCGAGAATCAGCACCGGATGAATACAGTGCGCCGCCTTACCAATGATGCGGTAGAGCCGATCCATCTCCGGCGCACGCCCAATCATGTTGCCAAAACCCCTACCGGACTTGATCCTCTCGCTCAATCTGCGATTTTCGACCTTGAGCTTGAGGTGGGTGGCAACTTTTTCCAACAGAAGCTTCAATTCTTGCAGGCCGAAAGGCTTGGTAACGTAATCGTAGGCACCGTTCTTCATGGCCTGCACTGCTGAATCGACCGTGGCATTGCCGCCGACGACAATGACCTCGACATCCGGTCGTCGATGTTTGATTTCCCGCAAGACGTCGAGCCGCCCTGCGGCATCGAGGTTTAAGTCAAGAAGGACAACATCGATCATTTGGGAGTCGATCAACCAAAGCGCCTCCTCGGCCGATTGAGCCGCACTGGTGCGGTATCCGAGAGCCACGGCGGCTTCCCGACAGGCTCCGCGGACGAAGCGGTCGTCGTCCACGATTAATAGGTTCAGCAATGTGCGATTTTCAAAAGAGAGAGGATTGACAGGTACAATCGTGCTGGGAGCAATTGCGGCAGTCATGAGAAACACCTCGTTGGATGATGGAAATGGAGGCAGGCACTCGCACCTCCTGGGTTTTTCAATGTGGGTAGATAGAGAGAAAGACAAACGGGGAGGAGAGCAACGCGTGTCAGCGAGGCGACACGCTACGAATTAAGGATGGAGTTCTGAATCATCCTGCGCAAACCGCTGACCGTACATCCAGCGTTCCGGCTTAATTTGCGAGAGCCAGTCTTGTGCCGTGGGAATACGCCCTAAGTCTTCCTTTATATGTTGTTCCCCAATGTAACGCACGGGAACTTGCGTGCCTTCGCTGTTAGTGATGGCGACACCAAAGATGCGCTCGCACAAAAAGATTCCTTCGGCATGGTGCCGAAGAGCTCGATGCCGAAAATCTGGGAGGAAGGCTTTGGATTCATCAAACCAGTTATGGACCTCCAGGTAGTCCTCGGCCCTGCCGCCGAATTTTCTGGCGCTGCTTTCTGCGTGCTTGAGCGGATGCGCCATGGCTACACCTCGCAGCTCGAGGTTGTGTAGTCTTCGAAGCGATCGTTGCGCTCAACCGTGATCTTGCGGGTATTCACATTCAAGATCACGTCGCCGAAGCCTCCACAGTCATTCTCATATCCGTACGGGACAAGTGTCTCAAAGTGTTCCTGCAGGTGCGAGAAGTTGGCTTCCCGGACTTCGCTTTCTTCGTAAGCGTAGTCCTCGGTGGCGTAGCACTTGATATCTTCATTCACGCCTTGATCGCCTGAACCGTCGAAGTGTACGGCTACAAACGTGATTCCCGCTTCCGTCAGTCGCTCGCATTCGGCCAGGATAGCTGCCTTGGCTGCGGCTTCCTCGGGTGGAAGGGCATGTTCTGCGCTTGATAGTTTGCGTTCCATAGACCTTTCCTTTCAACTTCGGAAACAGAGTGCGGCGATTGATCGCCGGATCGGTTCGAGAGGGAGTGCAAGACCGAAGAGCCTAGGAGTGGAAAGAGGATCAGTTCCATCCTTTGATAACGAATCCGCTGTTAGAGGATGGCGGGCTATTCATTAATAGGCGGGGAATTCGAGGGCGCGGGTCTCAGAACTTGCCACGGTGTTTCAATGGGTGATTCCCGCCGCTTGCTCAGCGGCGAGTACGACTTTCTTGAGACTGTCCAGATTGTCGACTTGCGCTAGCGAATTCACCCGTAGCGAGCGGAGAATAGGGATCAGAGTTTCTGGCCCAACTCTGTTCAAGGCAACATCCAACCGACGCAACCCACGTTCCGCCGACTTCATTTGTTCCAAGAGTTTTTGCAGAATACCCGCGTCGTGAATCTCTGTTGGGTTCCAGGCCCTTGCGACGGTTTTCAGTAGCCCCCGATAGAGACGTCGGCCTAACGGTTCTGCCATCGCTTCAATCTGGCGAACCAAAGCCCTTGATTCTTCGACGTTTACGTCGTGCCCCCGTGAGGCAACCCCTGCCCCGAAATCCCCCCTCGGAGCCGGGTTGGACAATGTGGTCTCCGCCTCCTGGCCAGGCTTCAAACCCTGCCGCCAGCCTTGCGGAGTTGCCCAGCCGAACAGTCTGGGAATACTCTTCGGCCGTTTCCGGTCGTCCAGGTCAACCCAAACTCCGGTGAAGTAATACAGATAACGGCCCAAGCCAAAGCAGGAGCAAGCCCGCTTGAATGCCTGCGCTTCGGCGCTCGTGCCCGCATTATCGTCATCCGCCCACTCCTCTCCTGTCGCCGAGTGGGAACCGAGACCAAAGATCGTCAGCTCGCATGTCACCAGGATCTTGGCAACGATCCGCTGGTCCTTGCCTCGCTGGAAATTTGCGCTGGTATGGATAGCGTATTTCCTCGTCCAGCCCGCGGGAGTAACCAAAGCATTCAGGCGGTCGGTGTACGCTCTCTGATCCGCATAAGGGATGACTTGGCCACGGGGCTTATCTTTCATAGTGTTGGTGACGCGCCACTCGATCACTGGGGGATCGAACGGGACTTCCAATTCTTTGAACAGTTCTTGGACCTTCTGAGAAGCAACCGGTGGCGTCGCGGGCCCATCCAGTACGTTTGCCGCCGCAAGAGACCCTGTGGTTTGACTGGACTGACTGACTGGAGCGCCATTTGCGTGTCCATTCGCAGGGCTCATGACTTTCTCCTATCGGTCTGTTTCTGACTGCTTGGTTCTGGTAAGTCCGTCTTGTAGAGTAGGCCACTGGTTTGAGGTGATCTCCCCAGCGGCCCCTCGTCAAACCGTGCGTGCAGTTTTCCCGCACACGGCTTTCCGACCGCCTTCATCCGGCAACTTTATGGCGTCGCAAGAGGTCAGACCAGCCCTGGGATTCCGCTCTTGAGGCTGTACAACTTGAACAGCCCTTGGTAGCTGTAAAACCAGGACGGCGGGTGGTCCCTCCACCCCTTCGACCGTTTCTTGTGTTTCTTCCGCAGCATGATGCAGAGTGTCACAATCTGCCGCAGCAGACTCGCGAAGAGACACGCCTCCGGGTCGTGCGCGTGAAACTCCATGAGGCGTTCGCGCATTCGACCAATTTTTGCGTTTTCCTTCATGGTTAGAGTACGAACGTGGCCTTCACGCCGCCCTCAAACACCAGATGCACGATTGCCGGCGAGTTCAGATCCTGCCGTATGGCAACCACTCCCTGAGTTGCCTCGCCTGGCGCCAGATCTTCGGCAGCGCTTTCCGCATGAGCAATAGGAAGAGAAACATTTTGGGTGCGGACGAGTTTTTCCGATAAGCGCGGGTCTAGCTGCTTGTGTGCAAGGCTCGACAATGAAATGGACGAATGATCCCCCTGCACCTGGTATGCGCTCGGGGCAGCAACGTGGTAGGAGCTCTTGCTGTTGTTCTCGATCGTGTAGTGGATATAAACACTGCTCCTGGTTCGGAACACTTGCTCTACGCGGACGCCTACTTGGTTCTTTGGCAGCTGCGTGTTGGCCGAGGTGATCTCAACGGTTCCCAAGAAAGCGCGGGTCAGCATCAGGTCCGCGAGTTGGTCTGTAGATGGACTCACAACCAGATGAACGGCTGGCGTGGGCGCTGAATTATCAATCGCAAAATTCATGTTCTTCACCTCTTGGGTCGTCTCAAGTTCGTAAGCAAATCGCCGCGAGGCCGTCCAGACGAAGAGGTCGGTGGAAGCACCTGATTTCATCGGCTTGACGAAAACTTTGTTCTCCTGACGCTCGATCTGAAAGTCGGAGCTGCCCGCCGCGGCCATAGTGACCGGCTCGTGAAATTCCAAGATGGTCAAGTGATTGAGAGCGGTGGCCACGTGGATAACGCTCGGAGGGGGCGGGTCTGTCTGTTGGGGGAAGGCCGCGCCTGTGCAAGCGCAATATATAAGGATGAGAGACAAGTATCGTTTCATAGTTCCTTTTTGGGCCCTGAGCGGAATCCCTTGAGGATTCCGCTCAAAGCGGTTGCTTCCCTTACATAACCCAGGAGGCGTCGTCCACTTCCCCATCGGGAACAATGGGTGGAAACTCCACGGCGTCATCGGCAACTGCGGCTCGCGCCGTGTTCTCCGACTCTTCGTGAAGTTCGGTCGATGTGCTCTCGGTCTGTTCGGGCGTGTCGTCGAGGAGAATCTTCCCGTCCTTGTACTTGAACAGGAAGGTGTGTTTCTGTCCTCCGTCCTTGAGTGGATCAACCAGGAAGGTACGGCCTGATGGATCGATACGGACGAATCCCTCGTAAAGCCTTGGGATGTTCACGCGGACCATCCTGCCTCCGGTGCGCTCCGCCAGCTTCACGATCATTTCCTGCGGAAAAGCAAGAAAGAGAATCGAGCCGCTCGAGCGCTGGCCGTTACACACAATACGGTTCAGCGCCTGCAACCAGCCCATGCGGTTCTCCATCTTGTTCTGGGCCCAGATACGGATAAAGGCCAGAACGGCCCGCATCTCGTATTTGCCCCGCTCCTCGTCGCAGTGACAAGTGGCGTAGGCCTGGGTCTTTGCGAACAGCTTCTGCCTCCGCAGTTCCTTGTCGGGACTCTGCCGAACTTCGTCCCACTCGGCTTTGGCCTTTTCCAGTTGCTTCTTGAGTTGTTCGCGTCTTTCGGCAATCTCGCCGATCTTCGCAGCGTAGACCCGATTGACGAACCGGCAAGCTTCGAGCATCTCGCGGGTGACCTGTTCGCCCACCACGAGCGCCTTGAATGCCTCAATCGGGGCCTTGTTGATCAGCAAGTCTTCGATCTGCTTGCGAACATGGTTGTAGAGATGGCCGATGCGGTCGGTCTTCTCCGTTTCAAGATGCAGCGGGAGATCAGAAACCCGGCGTTCGTTTTTGTAACGAAGCCAAGCCGCCTGACCGACCTGCTGGCGTATTTCGGCGACCAACTTGAGGTCGGGCTGGACCTGCCACTTGAGGCTGTCAAGTGCGTTCTGAAGCTCTTTGGCTAGTTGCGCCGCAAGCCCTTCACGACCCGCTGCCCGGCATGAGGTCATCAGGTCGGTGATCGAGCCGATGTGATTACCTCTTGCCTTCATGGCTACATGTTCCAAATTAAACCAGGGGTCGCGGGCCTTGTCGGCCTTGTTCTTCCCCTGTTGCGGCCCGACACCTCTTGAGAACCGGTCTTTTACGAAGCGCGGAAACCGGTCCTCTTCGACCACGCAGACCCAGTCGAAGTCGTAGTCACCGCCGTTTTTCTTCGCCGTTTGGGAATGGAGCACATAGGTACCCTCCAACCGTAGTTGCCGCGCAACCAAGTCCTGCGCTTCCGACTCGGTAAGTGTGCAATTTTGGTGGCGAAGATCCTTGTTGAGCTGCGCGATGATCTCCACGTCGGACAAATTTCCGAAGGGGAGCAGGTCGTCCACCATCCGTATCGGATAGCGGACGCACAGGCCGTACCTGGAGGCCAGCTGCACGATGGCTTTGTGCTCGGGAATCCAATCAGAACCCGAAAACACTTTGCCATCTCTCAGGAAGAGATAGCCGTCGTGCATGAGAGCAAACCCCGGCAGACGAAAGCCTCCTCCTGTCGCAGTCTTGAACGCCCAGCGCGCAAGCAGTTTGTTGAGCTGATTGTTGACGTAAGGATGACGGACGATTTCGCCGCTGGCGTCGGCCAGGAGCAGTCCCTCAACGACCCTGAATTCTTCGTTAGGGTCCAGCTCCAACGCATCCGAAGACTTGTCCGGATGCCGGCCCAGAAGTTCCAGCAACTCTTCGTAGCGGCCCTCGCCCACGGCCTCACTCAGCTTGGCCACTTGCTTCATGGCCTGGGGTAAAATTTCCAGCTGAATTGAGTCTTCAGGAGCATGCTCTACAAGCGTGTAGCTGGACTCAAACTCAAGCTGGCGGGAGACTTCGCGGATTCCAACTCCTACGTTGCCCGCGAATCTTCTGCCCGGCCCGAAGAGCGAGTACATCACCGCCGGTATCTTCAGTCCTGGTTTGACCGCGCTTTCCGGCAAGATAAAGTCCGCTTCCAGTGCGTCGGCAACATCATCCTCCATGATTTTGAATGAGCCTTTCGCCTGGGTACCGGCAAAGGCCATGCGAAACTGGTAGAAGCGGTTCGAGGGCAAGAGCTTCCCGGCCGTTTCCCGTTCCGCTTGTTCGACGAGCGATAGCCTTTCTTGCTCGTCCAAGTCAAGGTCCTCCTCTCGAACGTTTCCATAACGTTCCCTGAGAAGCCTTCTAACCTGGTTAGCTACGAGTTCCGCGGCGTGCTTGTTTTGTAGTAGTTGGAACTTGGATTTCGCGATCCAACTCCCGCAATCATTTGTTCCGAGCGCACAGTCCGGCACTACCAGCACGCGAGCATCAGGGGCCTCCATCATTACCTTGCAGGGTGAGACGAGGATCCCGAGATATACAATCGCCGCCTGTGGGGAATGTTGGAACCGCTCGGCGATGTCACGGCTGTGCTCCTGGTCCACAAAGTAGAATTTGCCCTTCTTTGCGGAACCGCTCGCACCCACTAATTTGTAGTGGACGCCGTTCCAGATGAGCCTTGCCAGGGCGTTCTCGACCTGCGACTCCTCAAAGTCATCGAGAGGTTCGGTCGGGACGTTGACGCTGGCAACCTTAATTCCGGGATAGAGCACGCCGAGGAGCGTGTTCTCCAGGGGCTCAAGATCGTGCAGCCGCGGCGCTATTCTGCCGTTGCGGTCGATCTCAAGGTTCTGGATTCGGTCGGCCGGAATTCTGTATTGGTTCGTCGTTGATGTATTCTTCGTCATTGTTTTATTCTCCTTAGCTATTCGTTCCCGGGAGACCCAGGTTTTCAAGTTAAGAAGTTTGCGTGACCGCAAGCTTCTCCTCGCTCTCGCCTGGCTGCTCCCCGTTTTGGGTTCGCTCGGCCAGGCCCTCAAGTTCAGAGATGCCCGGTCAGCACATATCCCCACATAAAGCTGCGGGGCGCTCAAAAGACCAATCAATCGTTTGGTCATCTGAGAACTTTCCGTGCTGATCTCTTCGAACTAAAAACTAGCTGCGGGCAACAGCCTGCTTCAAAATCACGGGGCTGCCGCCTCCATTTACTTCCGGTACTGCCTTCCAAGCTGTCAGCGCGTAGAGCGACTGGCCGCTCTTGAATGCCTCAATCAAGGCCTCACCCTCGCTTGCCACTTCCTGGCCCAGTTCCGGCTTTGCCGGAGAGGATCCGGCTTTGGGGAGGAAATAACGGACATTGCCATCATCTGTGTTCCGTTTCTTGCGCCGCGTTTTCGCCGCGCCCGCGCCGGCTACCGCCGGTGGTGGCGCCGTGACAGTTCCTGGTCTGGTTTCCATCTGTTGCTCCTTTAACTGACAGTCATGCTTAGAGTCACTGCACGCTGTTGAGTCCGGCCTGCTGCAATACCCAGTCCCGCTTTTCTCCCTCAATCGCCCGCTCCCAGAACTCGCCAATCAGCAGCCCGCTGGGGTTCTGCTCGGACCTTTTCTCCACCACCAGCCGAACGTGAAACTCGCTCACTACCTTGTCGACGGTTTCGTTGTGCTCGTGAACATGGTGAATCTCCTTCACTCCAAAGGCCGCAAAGGTGAGTGGATCGTCTATTCCGGCTTCGAGGGAGCGCAACTGAAATTCCGAGTTGGCCTGATCGTCCTGGATCTTTCCAATCATGTTTTCTTTCTGCATCCCGGCGTAGGCCGTCCGGCGCAGGTTGGCGGTCATCATGTTGAGGCTTTCGGCCCAGTTGCGGCTCACGTTCGAGGCCGCGAAGTTCAGGTAGCGTTCAAGAAACAGACGCACAAACGCGCGCCGCTCGAACTCCGTTGGCTCTGAACCGGCGCTTTGGGTCACGGAGAGCGCCGGCTTGGCTTGGCCTACGACAAATGCCATGCCGTTCTCGTCCACGCGAATGACCGTGGGCGGCTGCAAGCGAACGTAAACGGCAAAGCCCAGGGCCAGCATGGTCGCTGGCACGCACAGGAATGCCAGCACCATGGCGCGGTTGGCATAGGCCCGCAAGGCTCCGTCATGCTCGTAGTAGCGGCTGTAGCGGACCTTTTCGGGTGCGCCGGTGTCCTCTTTGTCTTTCCTCTTTTTTAACCACATGCTCGTTGCTCCCGATGGTGCCGCTCTTAATAATTGTTTGCTAACGTCGTCCGAACAATCGTCCGAAGAACTTCCCGATATAAAAGAAGATCAGCGTCGTGATGCTGTAGGGCCGGAACCTTGTTCCTTCCGGCTCCCAGATCGGTGGTCGTCTCCACATCGAAACCTCCTATTGGTGCGCTAGTTATCTTCAGCCTTGTTCCTTCCCGCGGCTCTTCCCAGTGCTCGCGCCACGTTATAGGTAAGGACCTGGGTCACTGAGTGAGGGCGATAGCTGGATCCGCCTCCGGACGCGGCAGCCGCAGAGCGACTGCCACTGCCGGAGTTCCCGGCGCCGTTTGTGCTGGGGGGAGGGGCTACCGGGCTTGTGCCGCTGTTCGTCGCGCTTACCATTCCCGAGCGCAGAAACCCAGCCATGGAAGATGCCGGCGAAGGGGGCGGCATGGAAGAGGCGAGAGTGCCGGATGTGGACGTGCCGCCAGCGACGGCTCCCGCCGAACTCGAGGTGCCACTCGCCCCTGCGCCTGCTCCCGCAGAGAATCCGCTCACTCCAGCCAGAGCAGCGCCCGCAGCGCCCGCCCCAGCGCGCACCAAGGTGAATGCAGTCGATCCCACATCGCCGGAAATAATCCGCTTGGCAATGAATGGAACCAGCGCGATAGCGAGTGCGTAAAAGACGCTGACCAGTCCAAGCATCAGCGAGTCCGGCACGCCCTTCAGAAATCCCAGGAACCCATTGCCCAGGACGTCGTTAACTTGATTGAAATGGATCGCAGTGATCAGTGCGCCGAAGACGGCATACAGAATGCCCCATGCGTTCCAGATCATCACGTTGATGGCATAGGTCTTCCCCAGCTGGCCGATGCCGGATACTGGGATGAGCGCCAGCACCAAAGGCCCGAGGACGTATAGCAACGAGCCAAACAACACGTAGAAGAAGCAGAACACGATGATGGCTAGCGCATACAGCACATAGGCAACAAGCAGCAGGAGCACTGTGATCGTGCCTGCGGCATCGCCGTTGATCAGGTCCCAAAAGGTCAAGCCCGGGTTGTTCGTGGCTTGTTGCTGGAGTTGGGTCATCCAGTTGAGGAACATGTCGCTCGCGCCCGAGCTTGACCCGATGAAATTGGCGACCGCATTAAACGACCCATTCACGTCCCTGAAGACCGACGCCCAGTTGGCGATGATCATGGCAACGACCAGATACTTGATCGCTGTGACCGCGAGTGCCTGTAGGTCTCCGCCGCGCAATGCCGCCTGGTAAAGACCGATGAGGAAGCCAACCAACAGGATCGCAAACGCGATGTTCGTTACGGTGGGGATGATGCTCGTGGCATCGATGCCTCCCATAGCCGTATTCATCAGCTGTTGAAAATAAAACACGGCTAATGCGCTCCCTGCTGAAGCACCTGGCTCCCATTGTTGTGGAGCGTGGATGCATGAGCGGCGCTGAATTTAAGCTGCGCCCCTTGATTGGCAAGCTCGATCGAGCGCACGCGCACCAATTCCGCCATGGCTGACTGCGTGTAAGCATTGGCCCGCACCAGCCATGCGGATGTTTGGGCCTCCAGAATCGCCGCACTCCCCGGTGCGGCGGTCTGCAATTGCTGGTTGATTTGTTCCGCGGCCTGCAGCTCAAGATCGGCCAAAGCGTCGATCTCAACCGACTTCTTCATAGCGGCCTGGGCCTGGGCATCCGTCATGTCCACCAAGTCACGGACCGGTTGCGAGGCGTCCGTCGCCGGCATCACCGAGCCGTACAGTGCGGCATAGTTGGTGGTGACCTGGGGCACGGCACCTGGATTGCGCGAGAGTAGACTTGTTTCCAGTTGTTGCGGCGTAGGCAGCGTGGCGCTCGATACTGGAAGCTGAAAGATCTGGCGCATCTGAACGAATTGCGCCTGGAATTGCGTCGCCAAGCCTCTCGCCTGATTGATAGCCGCCACCGGAAACACGACTTGCTGCTCAAAGTTGGCGGATTGCTGTTCTTGCTGCTGAATTTGGCCCAAGGGTTTTGCGACCACGCCGCTCAGCAGGTTCGAAATACTGCTCAGCCCCACCGAGATGATGGCGCAGCAGGGATCGAGCCCTAGCTGGCTGCGGGCCTTGCTGGGGAGAATCATGACTACAACGGCGAGCGCAAGCGCAATTGCCAGCGCGTTGCCGATAAACTTTGCAGCACGAGTGAATGACTTGAGTATCACTTCTTTGCTCCTATGGGTGCGAAAGCACCTGTTGTATTTGGTTCTGCAGACTGCGTGTCGACGCCGCGCTCTGTTTCAGCAGAGTGTTCTGGTGCGCGAGCTTCGCGGCTTCCTGTCGCAGCTCCGCCGCAAGCATCTTGGCCATGTAAGCCTGGGTCTCAAGGTCCGCTACCTGCGCCTGCGCCGACAGCATCGGGCCTGATCCTGGCGCAACCGCCGCGCTCTGCTGTTCGAGCTGATCGGCAAGGGCCAGCATCCCTTGGGTCGTCTGGTCCGACAGGACCGTGGTCTTGAGCGAGCCCATGGCCAGTGCATCGTCCATATCCATCATGTTGCGATGCACTGGCCGGGCATCGGTTGGGGGAGGGACTGTCGCATAGACCTTGGTGTACATCTGCGTAAGTTGGGCAATCGACCCTGCTTGGCCGTTCCGGAATACCGATTCCAACTGCGATGGATTGGCGAGCGTCGCACTGTTGTTCTTGATGGTCTGGATTTGGGACATCAAACCGCGGTATCGCACGATGGTCGAGATCACCGAGGCTTTCGCCTGATTGATCGCCGCGACCGGCCAGATGGTCTGTTGCCGGAAGTTATTAATGGTTGAATTCAACGTTTGAATCCCGCTGAGAGCGCCTCCAATCGCGTTTTGAAGTGTGCTGGTAATGGTTTGGATCAACGTCAGTATGTCCGCGATCCCGGCCGCCCTCGCTGTCGTCGGCAACAAGCAGAACGCGACTACCAAGACAGCCAAAAAACGCTTGATGCTTGTGCACCTAGAGTTGTTGAGCATCTCTGAAATTCGCCTCCTCATTAAAGTGCTCCTCTCGCTACTTCTCCGGATACTTCTTCCGGCAGCGGATCAACGTCAGCCAGACCTAACGGGAATCTGTCTGCCAGTTCGATATACGCGTCAATCAGCTGCATGCCTTTGCGCCCCTCCATCCACCAGGAGCGATAGACGCGCTCCCGCGCGTAGGTCGTCATGATCCAGTAGTCAACGGCGGTCGACGACATGCGGATCGTGTGTGTGGTCTCAGCCTTTTCACCGATGACGATCAGGGCATCGACACTCTTGCCTTTGACCGGCGCGCTGAAATGTTTGATCTGGTTAAGTGCTGTCTCGTTCAGGTGCAAGTGCTCCCGCAGCGCAGTCATGTCACCGGGCTGCTGGCCGATGATCTTGGTTGTGGTGTTCTTGACGATGCCGGCCCCGTGGACTCTGGGGTCCGATTCAGTGCCGACAAAATCTTCTGCGGTTTGGCTGATGCCCCAGACGCTGGCGTTACGTTTCCGCGCGGTGCGGAACAGCTGCACTACTTCAGGCGCTAGTACAGGCGAGTCAAGCAGGAACCAGCACTCATCGAGCACAGTGATGCTCCTTCTGCCCGCCTTGCCCGCCGCCCGCTGTGCTGTCGCGTAGGCAATCAGCAGGCTCATGGCCGTCTCAAGCCTCGGGTCATCACTTAGCTGCTCCACGTTAAAAAACAGCCATGGGTTGTCGAGCGAAATCGTGGTCGGACGATCAAACAACTTCGCGTACACGCCCTTTTCACCAGTCCAGCTGCGCAGCTTGATTGCCGCTAGGTGCGCTTCGTCCATCACTCTCTGGTTCTTTTCTTCGTCGCGCCACTGGGCCAACTCGTCGCGCAGGTCTGAGAAGGTTGGAATGGGATTCGACGGTCGGATCGCCGCCCTCTTGTAGGTCCTCAGGATGGCTTCCGTGATGATGTTATCGAGCAGTTCCGTGTCCTCGGCCCGTCCCTCGCCCAGCATGTGCCGCGTCAGGTTTTTCAGAAATGCCACTTGGTCTTTGCTCGGTTCTTTCTCTCCTTCGCACAGGTCCCACGGATTGATCGTCTGGTCGGTATCGAGCGACATCGTGATCATCCGCCCGCCCATTAGCTCGACCAGCGGGTGGTAAGAGTCGCCACGCTCTATGATCGAGATCAAAGGCTTATCGCGGGCCGCCATCAAGAGGAACTGCTGGACCATGAAGGTCTTGCCGCCGCCGCTTTTCGCCAACACCAGCATGTTCGCGTCGCTCAAACCGGGATCAAATAGCGAGAACGGAATCAGCTGGCGGTAAGGAGTTTCGAGCAGAAAGAGCGGAGACCGCGCCGTTCCGCGCCACGGCATCTCCACCGGCACAAGATCGGCGGCGTTTGAGGTAAGCAGATCCTGGTCGCGCTTGTCCTCATCTCCCATTGCCGGAAGCGAACTGAAGAACAGTCTTCTCTTCGCCAGAGTCTCGGCCACAGCCTTGGCGCCGTTCATACGCACAATGGCATACAGGAGCTGCTGCCGGCGGTTGTCGATGGTGCGTTCGGCCTGCTCAAGGTCCGAGGTCGTGACCGCCGGCTGCGAGGTGCGCGTGCCGATTACCAGGCTCAGCTTGGCAGTCTTCACCGAACTGGAGATAATCTCCTGCTGCACCCGGACAAGTTGGGCCTCGGCGACCTGGGCCTCGACGTTGATCCGGAGGCCGCCGCTCGAATCTCTCTGCGCGGCCTGCATCTTACGCAACCGGCTCTTGTAGCCCTTGAGCACTTTCGTTTGATCGGGGATGGTGATCTGGGCATTTACAATGACCGGGAAATCAAGGGCGGCCAAGTCTCGCAAGATTCCCGGATAGGTTGCGTCCGGCAGGTCCTTCAGGCTGACAAATGAGTACAGAATCCCGCCGAAGTTCAGGTACGAGTCCGTCTCATCCACAAGGCTCACATCGGCGATCTGTTCACGGGCGCTTGAGTATAGAAGTTGCTCCTCTCCGCGTCTGTAGGGGCGCCGATCCGGACACATGGGATTGAGCGCCCGCTTGGCTTCAACAAATAGCCCTTCATCGTTCAGCCGGTGCGCGCCAAGTTCGGCCGCTTCGAGGGCCGTCTCTGCTCCGCGCAGGAGGCTTTCAAATTCCGACAGAAGTTCCTGGTGCTCTCGCCGTGTTCGCGCAATCGACTTCCGCGCAGACAAACTGAAGATCTCGCCTCTGGGTTTGAGCGGCTTGCCCGCGAGGCGGTGGTGCACAACCGGGTCCCAGATAAAATACACATGCAAGAGATGCCGCATGTAGGCCCCGTTGATCTCTTTCGTTCTCCATCTCTCGACCCGCAGCGCATCGAGCGCGATCACCTCGCTCCGTTCCGACCGTTGCCCCGCCGCATACTGTTCGAACAGATCACCCAGGTCTTCCACCACCTCGAAGCGGAATTGCACTCTCATGCTCTGCTCTGGCAACGACCGCAGCAGCGCTTCGAGCATCACTTTGCCGCGGTCCCGGCCTTCATCACTGGCAAAGTAAGAAGTCAGCCCTTTGAGTTCATAACCCGCCACGAAAGCGCCGTTTGTGCGAACAACAACATTGTCCAGATAGTCGCGGACCGGAAGTTGTTCGCACAATGCAGGATCTTGCAGCTTCTGTTCGCGATTTTCGAGTGTCAACGGCACCGCTCTATTCCTCCCTCAGATATGTGGTCCTGATTTCCCGGTCGCGCGCTACGGCGCAGTACGTGCGAGGTTTTCCATACCAGCAGGCGAGATCGCGGACATACCCGCGTGGCTTGCCGTACTTGAAGGCCATCAGCACAGGCACCATGAACAACGGCACTCCGTACTGAAGGACAAGGTTCATTGGCATTCCGGCGATTTCGCCTCCCACGAAGTGGCCGACGATATTCATCACCGCCGCCGCTCCAAGCACCACAAACAGGTCTTCAAATTCCAAAAACATGAACGTCACCCTTGTTTGCAAATTCCGATTCACTGGTGTCACTTGCAATGCCATCGCTCGATCCCCTTCCTACGGCACTCCAGCGGTGCCGTGTTGAATCCAGAACTCTCCCAGGCGCAGCAAGCCCGACAATCCGAAGCAGCACATTGCTGCGACCAGGTTGCGCACCCAGGCCTCGCCGACCGTCATGCGTTCGAGCAAACCGGCGTAGTGAGTTACTGCCAGCACTACTTGCAATACTCCGTAAAGCGGAAGCAGAACATTACCTACCCAGTTGACCAGCGTCAGGACCGAGATCCAGTAGCGGTCCGGATTGTTCCAGGCCGCCTGGTTACTGAATGATTCAAGCGCCCGCAGGAGCCCCGAGCACATCAGCGAAGCCAGCGCCGAAAACGCCAGGTGTTGGTAGTTTCGGCCTTTGGTGAAGTTAAAGATTGCGGCGGCAGCGAACAATCCGGCCACGGTCGGCATGATGACGTTGCCCAGCCAGTTCGTCAGGTTGAGCATTCCGTTCGCAAAGTTCATTGCCATCACCTCCTTGTCTTCATCAGCCGACCATGGCCAGAACCAGCTTCCAGATGGCCGAAACGCTCAAGAACGCGAGACCTGATCCAACCAGCGGCATGAATGGCCGGTGGCGCGCGTAGTTAAAGATTGCGCCCACCACGGCTAGACCCGCCGCTTCCGGGAGAATCGTCCCGGCGAGAAAGTTCCATGCGGACGTCAACATGTCCGTCGTGGCGAACTCCGTGCCGCTGTTCCAACTCTTCATTAGCTGGACCATCCCCGATGCGGACAGGAGAAAGATAGCGGCGATGATCGACCCGAGCGGGTTATGCCCCTCGGCTGCATCAAGCACCGCCTTCAGCACGCAGAAGGCTGCGAGCACGGGAATCAATCGAGAAACCACGACGGCCGAAACAAAGCCATTGAAGC
>Ga0075028_100000240_pt1 | contig 19661 bp, 15 predicted proteins | sample LitLauG_LLR_2014_FD_71390 | JGI IMG/M metagenome (GOLD analysis project Ga0075028, IMG submission 71390) | Freshwater sediment microbial communities from Pennsylvania, USA - Little Laurel Run_MetaG_LLR_2014 | ecosystem: Environmental > Aquatic > Freshwater > Creek > Sediment | place: USA... | reverse complement strand
GCTCTCAGAAGTCTTTAAAGCGATCCTCATAAGTTCTCAAGAATTCTCAGATGGCCACGATGTCTAGCCAAATCAAGCATTTATACGAATTCGGACCATTTCGTTTGGATCGACAAAAACGGCTTCTGCTGCGTGACGGCGAGCCGGTTCCGCTCACACCGAAGGCGATCGAGACCCTGATCGTGCTGGTCGAGAACCGTGACCGGGTGGTTTCCAAGGACCACCTGATGAAGACACTCTGGCCCGACAGCTTTGTGGAGGAGTCGAACCTCAGCCAGAACATCTTCGTGCTGAGGAAGGCGCTCGGGGATTCCACCCAAGAAAAGCGCTACATCCTGACTGTCCCGGGGCAGGGATATCAGTTCACCGAGATGGTTCGAGAAGTGGCGAACCAAACCGTAGTTGAGGATGCGTTAATCGTCCAGAATCGCTCGTTGTCCCAGGTCGTGGTGGAAAAGCATGTCTTGGACTGGAAGCGAGTTGGGCTGGGCGCCGTTGTTTTAGTCCTCATTTCTGTCGGAATATTTTCGTTGCGGTCGGTTCTTCATCGCGCCACACCCGTGGCCAAGCTCATCCAACGACGGCTTACGGCAAACCCACCCGATCTACCGGTACTCAGCGCGGCCATTTCTCCCGATGGTAAGTATCTCGGATATAGCGATCAGCAAGGGATACACCTCCAGCTTCTGCAAAGCGGCGAGGTTCAGAATGTACCGTGGCCAACGGGAACACGTCCTGGCCAGGCATTCTGGAATTTTGACTTCTGGTATCCGGACTCTACAAGATTCGTGGGTGATCTGGTGGTACCGGGACAACCAATCAGTGCATGGTCACTTTCGATTCTCGGCACTCAGCCTCAGAAGTTGATCGAAGACATTGATGGTGCGTTCGGAATATCACCCGACGGTTCCGCGATTGCATTTTTGCGGGGCCATGCTTTCGCGCCGACTGAGATTTGGTTTATGGGTCCCAACGGTGAGACACCGCGCAAGGTTGTCACTGCGGCTGAAAAAGAAAATTTCGACGATGTGGTTTGGTCACCCGCAGGGAAGCGAATTGCTTATATCCACGTGCACGGGCAGGGGGAGAACGTAGAAGTTTCAATCGATAGTTGCGATCTGAATGGAGCGAATAAGACCAAAATTCTTTCCGACAATAAGATTCGGGATTTTACCTGGGTCGCGCCCGACCGGGTAATTTATTCGCGCAAACTGCAGGACTACAGTTCCGATTTCCAGGCCGACAACTTATTTGAGTTAAAAGTGGACGCAGAAAGCGGCGTGCCACGGGGCAAACCCCGCCAGTTCACCGATTGGTCAGGGTTCGAGATCACCGCTCCTAACGCTACCAGCGACGGTAAGCACCTGGAGTTGGTACGCAGTACTTATCATAACTCTGTTTTTGTAGCAGACATGAACAACGATAAAACGCAGGTTCAGAACCCTCGTCGGCTGACCATTGATGACCACAGCAATGTCCCGCTGGCGTGGACGCCGGATTCCCGCGAAGTGATCTTTGCTTCGCGTCGCACGCAGGCTCTGGAAATTTACCGACAGAGACTGGACGGCGGCAGTCCGTTGCAACTGGTAACAGCCGCGCCCAACATGAACTTTTACAACGCACGTATCTCAGCGGACGGTGCCTGGGTCGTAGTGCAGGGAAAACCACAAGATTCAGACAACTATGCGTTATACCGAGTCCCGCTCGAGGGTGGTGCTCCGCAATTATTGTTTCCGGTTGAGCCTGAGACAACCGATTACCGCTGCTCGAATAAGCAAACCAACTTATGCGTTTACGGGCGATTCTCGCCGGATTGGAAAAGCTACATCATTCAGGCTTTTGACGTGACCTCAGGCAAAGGCAAGGAACTGTTGCACATTCCTATCCAGCGCGGTGCAAACTACCATTGGGGACTTTCACTGGACGGTTCTCAAATCGGCATCCTGCGCGATGATTGGGGTGCAAATCAGATCCGATTCTTCTCTTTGCATGGTGGAACAGCTCATACCATCACCGTCAAAGACTACGCCAATCTCCAGTCTTTTGACTGGGGGCCGGATTTGAAAAGCGTGATTGTGGGCGCTTCTGGCCCCGGTGGCTCCACTCTGCTGCGCGTTGGGTTGGACGGCAGCACACAAGCAATTTGGCAGCAGCCTCAACCCCTCCGGCTTTGGGGAATTCCTTCTCCCGATGGCAACCACATCACCATGTTCGGCAATAGTGCGGACGCAAACGTGTGGATGATAGAAAATTTTTGATCGGCACCTCGATGGCGACGATACCCAGCGCTCTGAAACACATATACGAATTCGGACCATTTCGTCTGGATCCACAAAAACGGCTCCTATTGCGCGGCAGCGAGCCGGTTCCGCTCACACCGAAGGCGATCGAGACCCTGATTGTGCTGGTCGAGAGCCGTGACCGGGTGGTTTCCAAGGACCACCTGATGAAGACACTCCGGCCCGACAGCTTTGTGGAAGAGTCGAACCTCAGCCAGAACATCTTTGTGCTGAGGAAGGCGCTCGGGGATTCAACCCAGGAAAAGCGCTACATCTTGACCGTTCCAGGGCAGGGATATCAGTTCACCGAAAGGGTGCGTGAGATCGGGGAGCAACAAGAATTGGATCTGGTGGTGGAGAGCCGTACTCATTCGCAAGTAGTTGTGCGGCAGGCCTCAGGTTCGATCTGGCTTCGAGTGGCGGCCCTCGCCTTCTCTGTTGGGTTGATTGGGGTAGTCGGTGTCAGATGGTTTTCCCACCGGCCAATTCCTTCGAATGGTCGTGCGCCGCTATTTGTCGCCGAGTTCACGAATGCGACCGGCGACACGGTCTTCGATGATGTGTTGCGAGAAGTTGTGAAGACGGAATTGAATCGCTCTCCTATCGTTGAGGTGGTCGATGATGACCGCATGTCTGATTTGCTGCGCTCGCTCACCGACGCGCCTGATGCGCACTTGACTCCTGACCTTACCCGGCAAGTCTGCCGGCGAGGACAGGGAAAGCTCATGATGGAAGGAACAATCAAACCACAAGGCAGCGCCTATGTGATTGAGTTAGCGGCCCTCGATTGCACCAGTGGTCTTGTGCAATTCCGCCAACAGGCAGAATCCAGGAACATCGATGACGTGTTGTCGACCCTCAGCAAGCTGGCAGCCGCCACCCGCTTGCGACTCTCGGGGGCCCCCGCAAATGTCCCTCTGGATCCGGCTCCCTTACCCACGCCGTCCGTGTAAGCCTATAAAGCTTTCCTTACTGGCTACAGCCTGGCGCTTAGCCAGCCGATTCAGGCTGTAGCCATGATGCAGAGGGCAACTCAGCTCGACCCAAACTTTGCCGAGGCCTGGGTATTTCTTGGGATGTATCACGGCAGCCTGGGTGAAACACAACGCGAGGTCGAGGATCTGCAGCATGCGTTCGCGTTGAGAGACAAGACGTTGGGATCGGAAAAGCAACGAATTGAGGCCATGTACTACCTCAACGTCACGGGAGAAATCTATAAGGCACTTGACGCCCTTCGCTCTTGGGAACGCCTGGAGCCGAACGCGTTTCCACCCCACAAGTTCCTTGGCCAAACTTACGACGACATAGGCTTCTATGAAAAAGCAGCCGACGAATTCAAACAGTTGATGGCGGTGGCGCCCAATCAATACTCCCATACTTTAGTCTGGCACTGGCCCTCGAAGCGCAAGGCCACGATGAACAGGCCGAAGCCATGCTCCAAGTTGCGCAAGACAAGAACCTGCAGGGTCCGTGGCTGCATGCTTGGCTTTACGAATTGGCATTGCTCCGTTCCGATCCAGCTGGTCTTCAACGAGAGCAGGGGTGGATGGCAAGTAACGCGGAAGATCCTATGGTTGTTTGGACGCAGGCTCGAACCGATTTGCTTGCTGGTCATCTGGACAAAGCACGCCAGCGCACGCGACAAGCCGTCAAAATGACCCTCGAGTCCGACCTTAAGGAGTCTGCTGCTCAAATGTTGTTGAACCAAGCAACTGTGGAAGCGCTGACTGGCGAAATTGACCAAGCTCGCAATACCGTCTCAGCTGCGACAAAACTTGCTCGTTCAAAAGACGAGAAGTCTCAGGCAGCCTTTGTAGTGGCCCTTGCTGGCGAGGAGTTAAAGGCGCGGCAAATCATCGATGAACTCGCACTTGAATATCCGTCTGACACGCTCTTAAACGCAATCGATGTGCCCCTGGTGCATGCCGCATTGCAGTTGAGACGCGGACACGCCGATCAAGCTCTGCGCACCTTGGAACCCGTCAAACCTTACGAATTGGGATTCCATGCTTGCTCCCAATGTACTTTCGCGCAACGGCATATCTACAACTACGAAGCGAGCAAAAGGCCGCTGCTGAATTCCAAGCCGTGTTGGACCATCGCGGCGTTAGGCCGTTGGCATCCAGGTGGGAATTGTCGCAACTCGGTCTGGCCCGGGCCTACGCGATGCAGGGGGACATGACTGAGGCTCGTGCAGCGTACCAGGACTTCTTTACCCTCTGGAAGGACGCCGATCCTGACATCCCTATCCTGAAACAAGCCAAAGCGGAGTACGCGAAGGTCCAGTAATTGCAGTTGATTGGCTCGTGTTTTCGCCTTACCTCGGCCTGGCTTTACCATCCAATCTCAACTGGTGGAAAACTTTGGCGGCAAGGCTCGACATCGAGGTGGAATTCTGGTCGGTTAACGGGCGACACTGCCCAAATCCGTTTCACAAAGGCAGCTGACACGCTGCGGTCGGAAAACCCCCAGGCGCTCCCGACCACGCAAACTGAACTCACTTGCGGAAGAGTTTTCTCGCGTAAGCCTGCGCAATCGTCGTCGGATGGGTCGCCAACGTGCAGATTTGCCCCAGTATGCTGACCGGCTCATGGAAAACGCCGAGCTGTCTTAGTACCGTTCCCCGATCGTAGTAGATTCTTTCTCCCGCCAACCGGTCATCGGCGTCGAACGTGTACACGCCGCAAAGTGGTACCTCCACTCGTCGCCCTGTGGCAGGAAGACCTTTCCATACACTGAGGTGCGTACCACGAATCATGACTTCAACCAGAATCGCATCATCCGCGACATGGAGCTGACGAACCTCGATTTCTAGGTCTGGCAGAGCCGTCATCAGCTGCTCGTAAAACTGCCGGACTCCATCGTGTCCGCTATAGTGCTCGCCCCACGGCTCGTCATCGTAGTGTGCCGTTTCACCGAAGGTGCGGAGAACACCTTCCAGGTCGTGCTGGTTCTCCATGCGAATGTGTTGCTCAACTGTTGCGATACGAGTCGACCGTCTGTCTTTGGGAATAGATGCGCTTGCCAACATGCGCCTCCCATAGCGTTTGGGGTTTTTTGCGAAGTTCCGGCTACAAATAGTACCACCGGGAATGGGGAACTCCTCTGTAAGTAGTCGCTTCTATTTGCGGCGTCTCTCCATTCTTACCCATTTTCACCGGATTCCTGAGCGCTGGCAAGCGAATGTCGATTTATATCCGTTTTCACCCATTCCTTAATTGATAGGAAGCCTTCGGGTGGAAGAAGGGCCGGCCGAACGGCCACTGAGTCCTGCACCCGTCACGACTGTCCCCCGAAGAAGTAAGTACTTCTTGGCCTCGTCAACAGTGTCTCCCCATCGGCATATGAATAGCTTTGCCAGCCTGTTGCCGCTGGGGCGTTCCACTGCGACGGCATTACTAGCTGTACGCAAAGCAGAACAGGATTGCGCCCATGCACTAAACTCCGGCACACTACCTAACATGAAGAAAAAGAGGGACAAGGGAAAGCTGTGGCCAAGATTCTTCTCGCGAGAACGATTTCACGGCAATGTTGTCCTCAATTTCACGCGGTTCCCCAAGGGCGAGCTCGCCGTCTACGGACGTTCCTATCAGGAAGCCGGTCAGCACCTCGTCAAGCATGTAGCCTCGTCACACTATCGCGACCCTGACGCCTGCCCCATCGTGTTTCTGTACCGTCATGCTGTTGAGCTTTACCTGAAATCAATCATCCATTGGGGGAACAATCTCCTGCGATTGAACGGAAAGCCAGTGGTACATCATCACAACATTTTCACGGAACACCGTCTTACGGTCCTGCTCAAGAGTGTCAAACCCGTTCTCCGGTTCCGAAAGTCGCTCGACAATTGGGGAGATTCGCACTTCGGCTGCTTCCGTGACGTTGAGAAGGTCATCGGGGAGTTGGAGGAATTCGACCCGCGCTCCTATTCTTTCCGATACCCGATTGACACGACTGGAAAGAAGGCCACGTTACCCCACCATTTTGTTTTCAACATGATTGCGTTCGGGGAAAAATTCGAGCACCTGGTAAGCATCTTGGACGGGTTGTCTATGATGGTGTACGAGGACTTTCGAGCTCTACAGATTCATCGAAATCATCAGGATTCTCGAGCTTGCTTCTCCACCGCGGAATACTCATCAGGAAACTGTACGCATCCATCGACCCCACAACGTCAAGCGGATAAATATGCGGGCTGGGATGCGCATCGCGTTTCAGAAACCCGCGACGAGGGTCCTGCATCCCGACGATCGTGGTCACTCCCATGTAAAGCCAAGCATTCGCCTGCGCCTGACTGTTCACCCCGGTAAAGCCATCAATCAGTCCAGGAAGGATGAAAGCGCCCTTGTAGTTGACTACCTTGGCGTCTTTGGGGATCTTCACCAACGCTGCGGGTCCAGACGCTTCGATTTTTCCAGCTCGGATGACCACGACGGCGTTCGGGATGTCGTGCGCACTGTGACCGGAGTTGGAGACATCGATCAACGTGCCGCCCACAATGGCGATTGGCTGTGTGCTTGCACTTTGATGGCGAGTCGTGGCTTCAGCGAAGGACAGAAGGAGTGCAAAGACGACCACAAAGACTGGCAATCTTCATGGAAGAGCATTGTAGCCCCATCTAGATGATGCTTGCGGAGTATGCCAGTAGGTCAATGGTCCGCCGTTGCGATCAATCAGTTCCCGGAGAGCTTTAGCGGAGTGGTCGGCGCTGAACTCCTCGAGCCCCACCCCTAACACAAAATTTGCCTCCGCTGTCTCGCCCGGTGCCAGGGTGACGGTACACTGGGCATCGAGTGCAGGAGATAGAGACTGCGGGGGTACGGTGGAATGAGCCAGCGAACCCTCATGAATCAACGACCAGGCAAATACTGTGTCATTCGTGACGAAAGGAAAGACCTCAGCCGAGTTCACCCAGGGCGCCGGCGCGACCGACCGTTCTCCCCGCAGTGCGACCGGCAGGTAGGTCACCCGGTTTAGACCTCCCCGCGAGGCTTTCATGCCTAACGTAATCGGCACACTGTCGGCGCGGCGATTGGTGGCTGTCATGTGGATGAAAGCGTCGCGCGATCCGGGCGGGGCACAATACGTAATGGTGGCCTCGAGTCCATCCACGGTCAGCCGGGCCACCGGAATCCAGTACTCGATCAACACCCACGATGGGTTCCGAAACTGAACCGGCTTTCCGTTGGCTGTGAAGTACGGTTGCAGCACAGGAGTCCCACGCTCTCCCCTGACTTCGAGCAGACCTCGGTCTCGCATCGAGAGGACATTGAAGCTCGCGATGGCGCCATCCCCCGCGCGGATCTCGGGCAAAGCGATCCACTCGTTGCCGGTGGGCCATCTTCCGCGCCGAGGGAAAGCGGAATACGGCGACCAGCGTCGGTGGCGAAAAGCAGTCTTGTCGGCGCACTCAAAATGCCAAGAAGCAAAAGGACGCAATAAAGTGCGCGGGTGCGCCCGAAGGGACCAAGAAGAAAACTACGTCTGGCAAATTTCTGCTTCAACCTATCCCCCGGGAACGATGATGGGCCCTGGTTAACGCACCGCGGAAACCCCGAGCTTCACTTCAAACCTACGGCTGCAAAGGCGTTCTGCGCTTCTGGATTGGCCATGAACGTGTTCCAAACGAAATTGCTGCGTTGGTTCTCCGCCATCAACATAGTTATGCCCAGATCGATTCCGATCACGTCCGCGTCGTACCAGCGAGTGAGCGGGTTGAAGGCGTCCACAAAACCGTAACGTTGCCAAACCTGCGGATACTGCGCACGAATGTTTCGCAACGCCGCGATGCAGTCACTGGGGACGAAGGGCAGTGAGCCACCGGCAGCGCAGGGCACGACGCTGCCGTCAATCGCCCCCATCGCGGGTGGTCCGCCCCAGACGGCATACCCACTCGCAGAGTCCGATGCCGTAATGCCCCACAGGTTCGACTGGTAATCCGAAAATTGACTCTGGAGCGACAGGCAGAACAGTTTGTGCGCCTGTGTTGCGGTCACGGAGTTGTTGAAGTAGTTGGTGTACTTGTCGCTTTTGTTGCGGAAGTCGAACCAGGCATGAGAATACTGGTGAATGAACAAGGGGGCGTTGAGGTTGGTGATATAGGTGAGCCCCTGATAGGTGAGGGTCGGGCGCGCAAACGCGTCCCACGACGAGGCGGGAACCGGGTGCGTCGTCGAGCCGATGGCCAGCAGGTAAATCATCATCAGCTCGCTATAGGTGTCCCAGCGGCTGGTGATGAAGCCGTTTTCCGGGGTCCATCCCATCGAAAAGGTCCTGCTGCCGTTGAGCATCCAGGGCCAGTTCACATGGTTATAGATATGGGTGGCCAGCCTCTGGATCTGCGCATCCTGGAAGTACTGGCGGCAGGCCAGCACTCCGCAAAGCAGGATCGAGGTGTCAATGGAGGAGACCTCGCTACTCCAGACGCGAGCGCCCGTGTTCATATCGACGAAGTGATAGAAGAATCCGTTCAGAATGGGCTGCTGATTGGCCTGCTGATTGGCCAGAAAATTAAGCGTGGCGGTGACACGGGACTGGATCTGCGCGGCATCTCCATAGCCGCGTTTATGTCCGATGCACAGTGCAGTCAGCCCAAATCCCGTGGCGGCGATGCTCGACGCGGTGCGGCTGTCGTTGCCCGCGGCCAGTGCGCGGTCTTTCACCTGTCCGGTCGTGGGGCTGGCCTGTTCCCAGAAGAACTGGAAGGTGGCGCGCTCAATCTCATCGCGAAACTGATCGTCGGAGACCGGCGGCGGTGGGGGCGGGGACGACGAACCGCCACCGCAGGAGACCATCGCGACCGAAAAGTTCAACGCCGGATACGCCAGAGCGGCTTTGGCGGAGTACTGCAGCAGTTCGCGGCGGGTGAACCGACGAGCCAACCGTTGCGGTGTCATAAATGCCTCAGCCCCGGCCCGTCTAATGAGCCTGTTTCAGCTCCTCCAGCAGCACGAGTCCGTGCGGCGGGATCTTGATGCTGACCGATCCGTTCTTGAGTTCGTAGACCTCGGGCGCAGAGAGTTGGGCTGCGCTCTGGAGTTGCCGGATCTGTGCCTGGGTCGGATTACGCGGGGAGCCCATGGCCTGGTACGCTTTGTGCACGTCCCCGTGCTCGGGATCGACTCGCGATACTTTCACCTGGAGCACACCCGCCTCCTTGAAGGTCAATTTTACATTCTTGTCGCCGCCTGCGGATCCGGGAGGGGCCAGGTTCCAGGCCGCGACGACCAGGGTGCCGTCCTGGCGGCGGGTGGCCAAGACAGAGTCCGAGGCGACAGACAGACGCTCGTCCCCGAGGCGGTGGAGAAGCCGGAAGGCGTTATAGGAGGGCTTCGGAATTCCGCCTGCCGCCATTAGGCCAAACCCACCATAAAACGGCTCCTTCACCACGCCCTGTTCCTCAAACACATCGGAGAACGTCCAGTAGGACATCTCGTTGACCAACCCGTCACACTGGCGGATGGTGTCGGCCAACCACGGCCCCATGTAGGCCGAGTCGGTCACCTCCGGTTCATTCATGTAGCTCGCGTTGAACTCACTCCAGACCAAGGGCAGGCCGGGCATGGGCGATGCGCTGATCTGGTCGTGAACCTTCTTCACCGCGCGGCACACCATGCGGTCGCGAGGAATCGCTTCGTGCGTCCCAAAGACATCTTCGGCCCTGTCGTTGCCGTACACGTGGGAGGAAACGAAGTCCACCGGAATTTTGTTCTCCGCGCAGTGACGGATAAACTCGTCGGCCCACCGCGCCTGGGCCGTGGCGGGCCCGCCGACGCGCAACCGCGGGCTCACCGCCTTGAGGGCGCGTGCGGTGCGATCGTACAGCTCAAAGTAAGTGGCCTGCTTCGGATCGCCTCCCCAGAAGTCCAGGTTGGGCTCGTTCCAGACCTCGAAGTACCACTTCGCAACCTCGTCGGTACCATAGCGATCCACCAGATGTTTGGCGAAGAGGGTGATGAGCTGGTCCCAGTTCTCCCAGTTCTTGGGCGGGGAGACATTTTGCTTGTACCAGAAGGGATGGAGCGCGTTCGGGTCCGCGGCCAGCTTCCGGGGCATGAAACTGAGCTCGATGAAGGGGCGAACGCCGTTGGCCAGCAGGCCGTCATAAACCTGGTCCACGTAGGAAAAGTTGCAGACCGGATGGCCCTGCGCATCCTCATCGTAAATGCCCATCTCGTCGTGGAAGATGGCGTGGAAACGAACGTACTGGAAATCCGTGATCTGTTTCACATCGCGCAGGTCCCGCCGGTAGCTCTCGCGCAGCGTCACCGCGGCGCGCTCGGAGCCGAACATATGTTCCCAGAAATGGGGGAAGGAGTGTGCGGGAGCCTTGGCGTCAATGACCACGCTCTCGGTGGCCGGTTGGGCAATCGCGGGGGAATTCAGGAAGAAAAGACCCAACAGCAGTAGGAACGCACCCAGTCGTCTGGTCATAAAAGTCCCTATGCGAGCGTGGGGAGCGCAGGTTTCGGCGAGGGTTACCGCTCGCGGGAGACCCTCGGAGGTTGATTAGAACGTGACTCTGGGCGATGAACCCTGCTTCATCGCCCAGAATCAGCGAGCATGGCTTCGTTAGAAGCTGAACCGAGCCCCCAGCGTGACGGTGCGGGCTGCAAGAGCGCCCGTAATCGTTCCGAAGTTCGAACTGCCAATATTGTTCGAGACCTGACTCGGGTTAAGGTTCATATTATTAAACAGGTTGTAGATGTCGACTCGGAATTCTAACTTGGCGCTTTCGCCGAGAACGGGTGCGTTGGGCAAGCCAAAAGCCTTGGCGAGTGTCAGGTCCACGTCCTTGTATCCGGGGAGGTTGAGCGAGTTGCGATGGACGCCAGGAGACTGCGGATTCGCGTTTCCGTAGCAGGCGGGGTTGCAGTTGTAGGCAGTGTAGGTTGGCGTGGAGAAATAGGCCGCGCCGCCCTTGGGAAAGTTGGAGTTGGCAACCGTCTTGAATGCATCGCTGCCGGTGCTGTCGCCCGCGCCGCCCAGGTAGGCAGCAGGGAAAAGGTTCCCATAACCATAGCACGCTGAGCAATACAGTTGTCCATTCTGAACGCTCACCAACGGAGACCAGGGGAAGCCGGAGTGGATATTGAAGATGCCGCTGAGCGACCAGCCGCCGGCGATCTTTTCCATCCAACTGTTGCTGCCGTGGAAGATGACCGGCTGCCACATCCCAAAAAGCTTGAACGCCCTGCCGACGTTGAAGTCGGAGCGTCCGTAATTCAGGTCGAGGTGGTACGGATACGGCTGTTCAAAGTATGGACCGGAACTGGTGTCCATGCTCTTGGACCAGGTGAACTGAGCGTCGGCCATAAACTGGTGCGAGAACTGATGTTTCAGCTCAGCGTTCATGGCGTTGTAGTTGGCATAGCCGTTCACGTCCCAATAATCGGAGCAACAATTGGCGATCTGCGAATTCAAGGTGTAGCCCAAGGAAGCAGCAAGAGCGCTCGGGTTTTCATGGAAGAAAATGTGGCGCGACAAGCTTCCCTGGTATCCCAAGGACGCTACGTATTGATGCCCCAGATCGTATTGCATGTCCAATGAGTAGTGATGGGTACGCATAGTGGGAAGAGTGCCGGGGAAGATTTGGATGCCAACCGAGCCGGTTGTTGGGAGTCCATTTGCGCCGAAGCTGGTGACGGTGTTCGGATTCGCCGGATAGCCATAAAGGTTGTGCACACCCGACGAAAGGGCGTAGATAATGCCGGGATTGGCCGAGGACGGCGTGGACATTCTTAAGCCCGGGAACACCACTAACCCCGGGTTATTGCTGATATTGGCCGAAATCGAGAGTTCTTCCTGGTTATAGCTCAGGCCGTAACCGCCGCGGAACACGAGCTTGTCGCCGAATCGAGTCGGACTCCAGGCAAAGCCAATGTTGGGTCCGAAGTTATTCTTCTCCGCAGTCCAGGAATCGCTCTTCCGAATGACCAGACCAGTCACGAAGTCGGCGCCCGCGCCGGGGAAGGACCGCAGCATATTGTCCTGTTTGGAGTACAGCGGAGCGAAGTACGACCAGCGCAGGCCGAAATTGAGGGTGAGGTTGGGACGGAGTTTCAAATCATCTTGGACAAAGATGCCCCAGAGGTTTTCACGCTGATCCTGGCGAATTGTCGTGGGGAAACCGGTCTTGGGATTGAAGCCCCCGCCTTCGTTGAAGGGCACATCGTTGAGAAAGTCCCAGAGATTGAAGAAGTCGTAGCCGGGCACCCCGCAACCGGCACAGTTCTGCAAGTAAAAGAGACGGGTGACGTCCGCCCCAAACTTCACGGTGTGGCGTCCATAAATCTTGGTGGCGACGTCCTTGAAGCTGTAGGTCCACTGATTCAGGATGCTGCCAACATTCGGCCCGAAAGCATTCGGCGAAATACTGCCGATTTGGCCGATCCGGGCGGCGGGAAATCCAACCGGAGACTGCGGGTTGGAGGTGATTTCATTCCAGCGCCATCCGGCGGCGTTGACACGGAATTCGTTGAGGAGCGTCGCGGAGAAAGTGTGGTTCCAGATGGCAGAGAATGCGTTATTGGTTTGTTCGTGATGGAAGATGTCGTAGGCACGGTTGCCGTTGAAATTGTCTCGCGTCAGGGGGACCCAGTAGATGGCAAATCCGATGCGATCCTTGTGAGTGATATCCGCATCGAGGCGGCCGTTGTACTGGGCGGCGTGGAACTTGGTCGGATTGATGGTGTTGTAGTTGGCGATGTCAGCCACTGTACCCAGGTTCTCCGGGCCACCGCTGCCGTTCCCGCCAGTGCCGGGATTACTCGATGAAGTCCAGCCGGGATCCATCCCCCCTGTGGGGAAACCCGCGCTCGGTCCGATTTGGCCCAACGGAAACAGCGCAGGATCCAACGGCGTGCCGACGTTAATCCCCTGGCCCGTAATCGTTGCGCAGTTTACGCCTTGTGTCAGGCCGGCAGTCTCGCAAGTGGCATTGGGATTGAGAGTTCCGACTACCCCATTCCCCTTGAAGGAGAGGTACTGCGCGGCGATGCTTCCAGCCGGCGCTAACCCGTCGAAGGCCGGGGTATCGTACCATCCGTTGCCCTGGAGGGGGGAGAACGGTTCACGAACCGTCTCATAATTGAAGAAGGCGAACACCTTATTCTTCCAGATCGGGCCACCGACGCTACCGCCGAACTGGTGGAATTTGTTGTTGTCTCTCTGCACGGAGAGGCCTGCGCCGTTGAACCGCTGATACGCGTTCAGATTCGGTTGGTGGGTGGTAAAGAAGAGACTGCCATGATAGTTATTGCTGCCGCTTTTCGAAGTAATCTGAAGCTGGGCGCCGCTGAAGCGGCCATTCTCGGCGTCATAGCTGTTGGACACGATTTTTACATTATCAATCGAGTCTTCGGATGGGGTAATGATAGTAGTTCCACCCCAGACGGCGCTCGTGACGCTGATGCCGTCCAGCGAAATGCCATTGTTCTCGGTCTGTTGCCCATTGGCGATGACCTGGGCACCATTTTCGGTCTTGAAGATGCCGTCCGCGCCCCCTGAGGCGCCTCCCCCAGTCTGAGTGCCGGGAAGGTTGAAGCCGCCCCCGCCGCCTGCCTGTGAGCCATCACCGAAGACCCCGGGAGCCAGCTGCGCGAGCTTGATGACATCCCGCCCAAAAGACGGCAGGTGCTGAACCTGGTTCGCAGAGACGACCCCGTTGACGGAGGCGGTCTGCGTATCAATGGCGGGCAGCACCGAAGCATCCACGTTGACGGTGGTCGATTCGCTTCCGATGGCGAGCACGACGTCAACTGCATTGGGTTGCTCGGGAATCAGTTCGAGATTGTCGAGAACTTTCTTCTCGAAACCTTTCATTTCCACTTCCAACCGAAAGCGTGCTGCGGCCAGTGCATTGAAGTTGTACACGCCAACATCATTGCTGGTCCTGACCAGCGTTTGGCCGGTGGCGGGATTGGTCAGGGTGAGCGTGGCGCCTGGAATCACTGCGCCCGTGGGATCGGTCACCACGCCCTGGATTGAGGTGCGGTATTGAGCCAGCGCGGGCGCGGTCAGCAGCAACGCGATGGACAGCAGCAGCGTGCAGTGGAACAGAATGCGGGTACTCATAGCAACCTCCGGGGCAGCTCTGCGAAATGGACGGAATGGAAAAGGCCGTTAATGAAAAACCATACTGGAACATGAGAAATTGTAGGCAACTAAATCGCTAGTAAAGTGATTTAGTACAACAGCTGGCCTTATAGCATTGTCGGCAAAATCGTGTCAAGGGCAAGAATCACACGGGTAGTCACAACCCTTGCTCTGCGGGGCCGGGTGTGCGAAACTGCGCCCGTGCTCGCGCGCAAGAAGTCCGGCCGATTACAGTCCGGGAGCGAAAGCCGTCCCAGGCGAGTTACTCTCAAGGTCCTGGCAGACCACCTCGGCCTGTCCCCCGCCACGATTTCCCTGGTCATGAACCGGGCCTCGGTTGCCGATTCCATCCCGCGGGCGACCCAGGAGCGCATTTTTGCCGCCGCGCGCGAGTTCAACTACCGCCCTAGTTTTGCCGCCCGCTGGACGCGTACGGCCCGCAGTTTCATCATCGGCGTGCTGGTTCCCGAAGTGAGCGAAGGGTACGCTGCCATGGTCATGAGCGGGATCGAAGGATACCTCCTGCGAGAAGGCTATTTCTATTTAGTAGCCAGCCATCGCCACCATACAGATCTCATTGACGAGTATCCGCGCTTGCTGATGGCGCGCTCGGTGGACGGGATGATCGCGCTCGATACGCCCTGGCACCACGAACTTCCCATTCCCGTGGTCACCGTCTCCGGCCATAACCGGTCCAATGGCGTCACCAATATCCTCCTCGATCACGATCGGGCCGCCGATCTCGCGCTCGGTCACCTGCAGAGCCTGGGGCACGAACGCATCGCTTTCATCCAGGGACAGGAATTCAGTTCTGACACGGGAGCCCGCTGGGAATCGGTCACCAAGGTTGCGGCCCGTCTTGGTCTTGAGGTTTCCTCAAAGCTCACCGTCCAACTGGAGGGCGACCTGGCTTCGCCAGAACTGGGCTACCGGGTTACCAAGCGCCTGCTGGAACGGAAAGCGCGGTTCACTGCACTGTTTGCGTTCAACGACACGTCCGCCATTGGGGCGATCGAGGCGCTGCGCCAGCACAAACTGGACGTTCCCAGGGACGTTTCCGTGGTGGGCTTTGACGACATTCAAAGCGCTGCTTTCCATAGTCCGCAGCTCACGACCGTGCGCCAACCGCTGAAGAAGATGGGACAGATCGGCGCCGAAACGTTGCTGCGGCGGATCGCCCGGCCCGACGACGACAGTTATCCAAGAGAAATTGTGATCGAGCCTGAATTGGTGGTGCGCAAGTCCACCGCTCGCGCGGCGGTTTAGTTCGGGCCAGAGATTCGATGTATTGCCAACCGGTTTCAACGCGACGGCATTTTCGCGATTTCTTAATCTTTGCGGGGAGAATGGCCACGGCATCCCGGAATTGCCACCGCAACCTTTGCCGGCCACTGACGACGAGCCTGGCTGCCGGTTTGCTCCTGGCCGCGTCCCTGGTCACGCCGGAAGAGTCTGCAGCGCAGTCGAAAATCTCTCCCGTTCGCCCAACGGCTCAACCAACCCCTTCCCGTCGCGCCAGACCGGGTCTATCGACTGCTAAGAATAAAGATGAACTGGAGCAGCAACTGGACGCGTTACATAGAGCCAAGGAATCGGGCGATCTGGCCGCAGCCACGGCGCATAGCAAATTGCTGCTCGGGATCGGATTGCGCAAGATGGCCGAGCTGCACATGCTGGAGACGGCATTTCCCCAGGCCGCGGAACTTTACCGGCAGTCGCTCACCTTCGTGGACGTGGGCGAAACACACCTGGATCTGGCCATCGCCTACCTTTACGGGGATCGTGCGGATGAAGCGCTTTTGGAAGCTGGCAAGGCTCTGGCGGCTGATCCTGCCAATGCGGAGAGCTGGAACGCGCAGGGCGAAGCGTTGCTCAAGAAGAAGGATTACAGCCGTGCCGCCGAGTCTCTCGCCAAAGCCTTCGCGATGCACCCGGATCTGGAATCTGCCTACGTCTTGGGAATCTGCTATCTCAACCTCAGGGAAATTGAGAAGGCGGACAGCATGTTCGGTCCGATCAAAACCACGATGGGTGATTCTGCGAGTTTCCACCGACCATTGGGAAGAGCAGGAAGAAGACGGGACCAAGATCCTGCACGACCGGGAACGGTTCTCGCATGGTTGACGCTGGTCTTCACTGACGGCGAGACTCAGATTCTCACCCACGAAAAGAAGGACTCGCCGTGAAGAACGCACACCTTCGCTTCGGTTGGCTTAACTACGTAAAGAGCACAGAGAAGACGACCACGAACATCAAACTGCGGCTGGATCGCTTCATCGGGGAAGTTTTGCCCGACCCTCCGCGGCAGGCCAAAGCCCACTTCATTTCTGTGATCGGCGGTGATACGCAGATCTCGGCCGTCTCTGCGGCTATCTCCATGGGAGAGCGTTTTATGGTGGAAGGGCCGGGCGTACCACCGATTCGTGTATGCCTGGAGCGCAATGCCCAGTGCTACAAGGGTTCGCTGCCGTTTGCCGGACGTAAGAAGCCTCTCCGCCATCTGATCGGGGTTTCCGAGGAGTTTGCCGCCAGTGGCACACTATCAGGAAAGGATCGAACCCTCTTGGCCGATTCGGAGGCTTTGTTTGTGTGGGCGTCGCTGGCCCAAATTCACGGCATCCCCGGAATACCCGATTGGGCTGAATGGTTTCTGCGCCAGCTCGAAAAACACAAAGCTCTTGTCCCGATGCTGGGCCTCGGATGTAATCCTGTGCTCGTCAAAGGAAGCAAAGAGCAATTCCTTTCCTGGATTAGTGACAGCTTGTGGAACGGCAGCATTTGCTTTCCCGCGGATTCCGGGCCAATCCACTGGCCGAGCTTGGATCTGAGACAGACTCTTCTACCCACTGAAGACTGAACCTCGTCCTTTCCTGTCTCTTTCAATCCTTTTCCTTTCTGATTCCTCTTGCCGCGTTCTGAGGATTTCCATGCCCGAACTTACGACCATCTACGACTATATGAGAGCCAACGCGCCTTTGCTCGGAGAGCGCATCCTGCAGGAATACCCAGCCCTGCATCCGTTCAACGATCCGGTCTCGCCCCGGATTGGCACGCTACTGCGAAGACCGTTTCCGGCACAGACGATCGCCCTCATGGGCGTTGTGAAGCGGTGGCAGTACGCCAGAACTGCCATGGTCGTGGCCGAATGCGGCACCGGCAAGACGCTGATCTCGCTGGGAGCGATGCACGTCCATAGCAAAGGACATCCATTCACAGCTTTGGCTATGGTTCCTCCACACTTGGTCGAGAAGTGGGCGCGGGAAGCATTCTTGGCCGTTCCCGGAATTCGCGTGTTCTTCATCGACGATCTGCGGAACGGCGGCGACGGGAACACACCGCACGGTGTCAACGAAGTGCGGCTCAAGCATGGCCGGATTGTGCGTGAAGGCCTGAATGCCACGCTCAGCGACATGCGACTGCGGAAGCAGTCTTCGAGTTCACACGAACGCTGGATGTCGTTGTGCACGAGACCGTCGCTGTTCATCGTAGGACGGGAGAGGGCCAAGCTGGGGTACTTCTGGCGCCATGCCTACCTCATGCCGCGTTCGGGCCCGTACTTGGGCTGTGTCGTCAACCCAGACACTGGCAGGCCCGTGATCGTTGATGATAGCCGGCTGACTGTCGCCGACTTCGAGAAGGTGAAAATCTCCGAGACCATTGAGGCCCGCGGAGAAAGGTCCTGCCGTCGGCGGCACAGCGCGATGTGGCAGGCCGACTCGGAGAAGATCCGCCGGATGGCCCCGGTGGAATTCATCGGCCGCTACATGCCCGGTTGGTTCGACTACGCCATTTGCGACGAGATCCACCAGCTTGCGGGCGATACGGCCCAAGGCAACGCACTCGGCACTCTGGCCTCATGCACCAACCGGATCGTTGGCCTGACCGGCACACTGCTGGGCGGCTACGCAGATGATCTGTTTAATACCCTATTCCGTCTCGAAGCGAAACGGATGAAGGAGCACGGCTACGAATGGGGGACTACGGGGCGCACCTCCTTTATTCAGGATTACGGCGTCCTGGAGACCATCACCAAGGTGGAACCCGCCAACAATGCCTGCTCGAAGGCCAAAACAACGAGCACGGTCCGGCGCAAGCCGGGAGCATCTCCACTTTTGTTTGGCGAGTTCCTCATGCAGCTATGCGCCTTTGTATTTCTGGAGGACATCTCGGCGGAACTTCCGCCATACGAGGAAACCTATCTGAGCGTTCCGATGGACGCTCCCATGCGGGACGCGTACCGCCAGCTCGAAGAGGACATGCGAAAGGCGTTGAAAGCGCACAGGGGCAACCACTCGGTCCTGAGTACGATGCTCAACACCCTGTTGCTGTATCCCGATCACCCATACCAGATTGGGACGCTCTACGGCACTGAGTTCGATCCTGAACTCAAGCGCAAGGTAAGATTCGTGATTGCAGAACCGCGCGACCTTCCCGAAGACCGCATCTATTCCAAGGAGCGCAGGCTGATCGAAGAGATCAAGAAAGAATTAGCGGAGGGACGGCGGTGTCAGGTCTTTGCCGTGTACACACAGAAGCACGACGTTACATCGCGGCTTCAACGAATCCTGAGTAACGAGGGACTCCGTACGGCAGTTCTGAGAGCGAGTGTGGACACATCGAAGCGTGAAGCGTGGTACGCCCGACAAATCAAAGACGGAGTACAGGTGGTGATCTGTCATCCGAAGCTGGTGGAGACAGGTCTGGACTTGCTGGATTTCCCGACCATCCTCTTCTACGAGTCTGGATATTCACTGCACACCTTGCGCCAGGCCAGCCGCAGGTCCTGGAGGATCGGACAACGACGACCGGTGCGCGTGAAATTTCTTTGTTCGGAGGGGACAATGCAGACTTCCTGCCTCCGCTTGATGGGGAAGAAGCTCCTTGTGGCTCTCACTATGGAGGGCAAGTTTGCCGGCGAAGGCTTGCAGAGCATCGATGAAGACGATGACATGCTCTCGGCAATGGCGCGGGAATTGGTCGAGAGAAACGGCATTGGTGAAAGTGCCGACGCTATCTGGAGGACGCTGAACACAGAACATCAAAAGCTGTTCCCGACAGCGTCTGGGGGCAGCGATGATGCCGCTTCCACCGAAACGGCGAACATTCCGCTGGACACTCAACCTGATACCGCTGGTCTCTTTGAAGGGGTTATCGACACCGGTTCTATCTTCGTCTTTGGACGTCGACCTGAATCGCTGTCAGGCAGGAAGCGCCGCGGGAGGCCAGCCGTCCCAGAGCAAGCGTCGTTATTCGGTTTCAGTTGACCTGACGTAAGCAACGGCCGGACGA
>Ga0075028_100000236_pt1 | contig 19950 bp, 17 predicted proteins | sample LitLauG_LLR_2014_FD_71390 | JGI IMG/M metagenome (GOLD analysis project Ga0075028, IMG submission 71390) | Freshwater sediment microbial communities from Pennsylvania, USA - Little Laurel Run_MetaG_LLR_2014 | ecosystem: Environmental > Aquatic > Freshwater > Creek > Sediment | place: USA... | reverse complement strand
ACGACCTATGCCGGCCCGCTGACGGTCAACGACTGGCTGCCTTCGGCGCCTCCCGGCGCCACCATGGCCTTCTCGCCGCAGCCGCCGTGGTTCTGCGCCCCGACAGGCCCCGATGCCTATCAATGCGTCCATCCGGGCCTCGTGCTCAATCCCGGCGACAGCGTCGAACTGGACGTCGTGGTCGATCTGCCCGCGACCTATCAAGGCTGCTATCTCGACAACGCGGCGGCGATCGATTGGCCGGCCGGCTATGGCGATGCCAACCCGCTCGATGACCAGGACTATGCGGGCGCGCATATTCCGGGCACGAACTGCCCGCCGCCGACCGGCGACCGCACGAACCTCAAGATCGAAAAGTTCGCTTTTCCCAAGACCTGCGTGACCGCCTCCAACGGCGGCTGGCAATGCAGCTTCCGCGTGCGGGTGATCAACACGGGTCCGGGCGTCTACAACGAAAAGATCGTGGTGGACGACACGATCCCTGCCGGCACGACGGCCGCTTTCGCGGCTCCCTGGAATTGCCCCGGCGGTCCGCCGACATATGCCTGCACGCATCCGGCGCTGACTCTCAACCCGAGCCAAGGCGTCAACATGTGGATGGTCGTCAAGGTGCCCGCGAGCTATGTGCGCGAGGGCCACTGCGAAGTGCCCAATCATGTGCACATCGCCTTCGCACCCGGCGGCTCGCCTCAGAACACCAATCCGGCGGACGACGATGCTTCGGCGACCGCTCTCATTCCGTCAGATCTGTGCCTGGGCAAGCAGACCAACTTGAAGATCGAGAAGTTCGCAGGCCCCTGCAAGCGGGCCCAACTTGGCTATATGTGCTACTACGGTGTGCGCGTGACCAACACCGGACCAGGCAACTTCAACGGCCCGATCGTTGTCGACGACACGTTTGCCACGCCGTTGTCCGGAACCGCCAGCTTCCTCCCGCAACCGCCGTGGAACTGCAGCGGCGGGGGCACCAACTATCAGTGCATCTATCCGGCCGCCTCGCTCAACCCTGGTCAAAGCGTCGTCTTCGTCGCCGTGGCACCCCAGAACGTTGCCGCCGCGGTGCGCGACAAGTGCGCGCTGAAGAACACGGCCCATATCTCTGCGCCGTCCGGCGGCTCGCCGCAAAATTCCAACCCCGGCGATGACACGGCCTCGGCCACCGACACGATCAGCGATCCGAACTGCCTGCCAACACCAACCCCCGGCAACGACGGGCACGTCTCCATCCTGAAGACGTGCAAGCCGGGCGCCGTCGGTGCCGGCATCATCTGCAAGATCACCGTCACCAATGACGGCGGCCAGCCAATCTCCTCGCCGATCAGCTTTGGCGACCACGGCCAGTGGACGGGCAATGGCAGCCAAATGCACATCGCCTACGCCAAGCCCGACAGCCCTGCGGTCACATGCACGGGGCTGCCGGACAACCTCAACTGCACGCTGCCGGGATCGGCCCTGCCGCCCAATGCTTCGCACACGGTCGAGATCGGCCTCAACACCGCTCCCGATCAGGTGCGCTACAGGAACTGCGCCGTGCTGCTCTCGGTCAACGGCACGCCGCTGACCGGCCCGGGCCATGAATCGTGCGTGGAAGGCGGCGGCGAGATCACCGTCATCAAGACTGGACCGGCCGTGTGCGCGGCGGGCCAGGGCTGCACCTTCCAGGTCGCCGTCATCAACTCTGGCGATGCGCCCTATTCAGGTCCGGTGCTGATCGGCGATGCCATGCTGCTCGGCAACACCTACCAGTTTGACCTGCCGATCACTGTCACCCCGCCGTTTGGCTGCCCGACAGAACCGGCGACGTTGCAGTTCAACTGCATCGCCAATGTCTCGCTGGCCGGCCACGAGCAGCAGATGCATTCCATCACCGTACAGATGCCGGCCGGAACGCCGGCAGCGGCCGATGGACTCAACTGCTTCTTTGCGACCGACGGCTCACGTGGCGTTCCCCCGCCCAAGGTGCTCAGCCCCTTGGCGGCGGGCCAGAAGTTGCAGCCCGGCAACGGCCCCGGCTACAGCTGCGTGCCCTTCAAGCTCGAAGTGCTGCGTGCCCAGACCTTGACGCAGCCATGCCCCGGCGACCAGGTGCGCATCGGCACCCAATGCCAGTGCCCGCCCGGAACCCGCGCCGCCGGCAATTTCAGCTGCCACGGCGGCGGCACCAGGATCATTCCGCTGCCGATTCCCATCCCGATCCCGACGGGGTGCAATGACCGGGAGCGGCGGATGTTCAACGGCGAATGCTGCCCGTTCGGCACCGTTGCCTTTGGCAATGCCTGCCGCAGCAAGGAAACACCACCCTGCCCGGACGGCTCGCGGCCCAACAGCGACGGCGTCTGCCCGAAGCCGACGACCAACACCTGCCCGCCGCCCCGCTCGATGGTCAACAACGAGTGCGTCTGCCCGCGCAACACGCCGTTCTGGAATGGGCAGACCTGCAGCCGGCCCCAGGACAACTGCACCGGCGGCCAGGTGTCCAACCATGACGGCGGTTGCATGTGCCCCAAGGACCGGCCGCTGTTCGTCAACGGCGTCTGCTCGGTCCCGCATGTGATCTTCTGCCGCTCGCCGCTGGTTCAGCAGAAAGACGGGACCTGCGGTTGCCCGAACCCAGGCGATGTGTTCAGCCACGGCCGCTGCCAGTCGCCCAGCGGCAAGGGCACCGGCGGCGTTCAGGGCACCTGCACCGGCATCATGCTCAACGGCGTGTGCCTGTCCAAGGTGGTGCCCCACACCACCACCCCGAGCTGCCCCAAGGGCCAGCACTGGGGCGGCAAGGCCTGCGTGCCCGACGCCGGTAAGAACATCTTGAAGCAGCTCAACATCCCCGGACTTGGCGGCGGGATCAAGATCAACTGACCGCGGCGGCCGGCATGGCCGATTGCGAGCAACCATCCGCGAGCCCGCTTGTCCCCTCTCCTTGCACGGAGAGGGGATATTCATTTGGCCGCGGTGCCGACGTTGCCGGAGCGTGGGCACTTGACAGGCGACTGCCGCTGTCAAACACATTCAACCGGCATCAAAGGAGTGATCCCCCGCATGGCACAATCCATCTCCGGCAAGGTCGCGATCGTCACCGGCGCGAGTTCGGGCATCGGCGAGGCGGCGGCGCGGCGGCTGAGCGCCGAGGGCGCCAGGCTTGCGTTGATCGCCCGGTCGCCGGACAAGCTGGCGGCGCTGGCCAAGGAACTTGGTGGTGATGCGCTGGCGGTGCCGGTGGACCTGACCAAGGGCGCCGACGTCGATGCCGCGATGGGCAAAATCCTCAAGCGTTTCGGCCAGGTCGATATCCTGTTCGCCAATGCCGGCGCGCATATGCATGGCGACATCGTCAACGAGAACCCCGACGACTGGGACAAGATGATCGGCCTCAACGTCAACGGCGCGTTCCGCTCCGTGCGGGCGGTGCTGCCCGGCATGATAGCGCGCCGCTCGGGCGACATCGTGGTCACCTCCTCGATCTCGGGGCACCAGGCGATCCAGTGGGAGCCGGTCTATTCGGCGACCAAGCACGCGGTGCAATCGTTCGTGCACGGCGTGCGCCGGCAAATCGCTCCGCACAATGTGCGGATCGGCGCGCTGGCGCCCGGCATGGTGCTGAACGCGCTGTGGGGCCACACCGACCCCGCCGAGATCGAGAAGCTCCGCGCCACCCATTCGGGCCTGCTCAACGAGGATGTGGTCGACGCGCTGATGTTCATGCTGACGCGGCCCCCCCACGTCACGATCCGCGACCTGGTGCTGCTGCCGCAGAACCAGGATCTGTGATGTCGTTACACGGATTGTTTGACCATCGGCATCAAACCGGGACGTTGGTGACCAACCGTCGCTCTGCCCCTCCCCTCACTGGGGAGAAGGACAGGATGAGGTCGCGGCACGAGGCCAACCTACTATGGCCGGGTATCACACCGGCCAGGCCCCGCGGGCCCAATTGATGATATCGACCAGATTGGGCCCACCGGCGAGCGCGTTGGCTTGATCGCCATTGATGTTTCCGCCGCCGGAAACAACTCCGACAATGCGCGGATCGTTGTTCCACCAGGCAAAAAACGGCCCTCCCGATTCGCCATGCTCCAAGCTGGCGGTTGTTTCCAGGATCTGACCATCGTCGTCCTCGAAGTCATCGGCCATCCACCAGTTGAACTGCACCACTGGCTCCTCGTTGTTGGCGATGTCCTTGGGGTAGCCGACGCCGCTGAAAACCCGCAAATTCCGCCAATCGTCATCGAATTCATTTGCACCGAAATATCCGAGCTGGCTGCCAAGCGGGTCATACAGTCTCAGAGCGGCATAGTCATGAGATACGTTGAATTCCGTATCATCGCGTACATACCAATGGGCATCGCTGACGTACGAGGATAGTCCGACTTTTGATGCGCCGTCGAAATAGGCCGGGACGAACTTGATCCACCAATTGCCCGTGGCCATCGTTCGAGAGGGCAGGGCGTGTTGCGCGGTCACGACGACCCGTCCACCCACCAAGGCCGCGGAGCCCAAGTCCCCGTCGCTTGTTTCGATCCGTCCGATGCAGCTCCAGGGATAGCTGGTATCCGTCAGCACGACGCGGCTGTCGTCGGGAAAGACCGTCAGTGGGCTGTAACTACGTCCCTTCTTGCCCGCGATGCGCCGTGGTTGCCGCTTGGGTCCGGTCATGGGCGCGAAGGTGAGCCGCTGCCAGGCAGGGCGAAACCCTTCAAGCAGCGCGTGCTCGCCTTGTTTCATCCGCTGGCGCTTGATCGGCCCACTGCGAACCCCAAGGGCATGCGGAGCGAGCGCCCCATCGACATCGACAATCACCCGCCAATGGGTCGCCTCGCTCGCGGGAGTTTCGAGTGGCTCGAGCCGAACTCGCGGCTCGATCATGGCCCCGCGATTGGCCGTATAGTAGAGAGTGGTGGATGTCGGGTCCTGAGTTCGATGGGGCGATCGTTCCGTCGCCTCGATCGGTGTCCTTGCCGCGAGAGCCTCGGGGCCAAGGGGTGCTTCTCGGTGTGCCATAACCAACTCCGTGGTTCACGCGACATCCTTGATAGTCGCAGTTTGGCACGGAAATCACGCGCGGCGCAAACTAGACGCCCGGCCCCGCTGGCGAATATGTGAACGACTGGAACCTGAGCACCCGCCACGGCTACGGGGCGATCGCTCCGGTGCTCGTGTTGTATATGGTCGTCTGACGCCTGCTTATCCGCGGCTTGGCGGTGGGAGCAGTCAAACAGCCAAGCCCTGACAGGCGTGAACCCGATGAAAGGCAGACGGAATCTCGTCCAAAAACGACAACACCAGGGTCAATGACGACAAATCCGTAAGCGGATTGTCACTCCACCCGGTCATCACGGTAAACGCGCTCGCGCTGCTCGTGGCCTTCCTGGGCTTCGAGGCTGAGGGTGGCGATCGGGCGGGCGTCGAGCCGCTTGAGACCGATCGGTTCCCCTGTTTCCTCGCAATACCCATAGCTGCCGTCCTCGATCCGCCCCAGCGCGGCATCGATCTTGGCGATCAGCTTGCGCTGGCGGTCGCGAGCCCGAAGTTCAATCGACTTGTCGGTTTCCGAGGTTGCCCGGTCGGAAATGTCGGCGTGCTGGGTTGTATCATCATGCAGCGCCTGCAGGGTCTCGCGGCCCTCGCGCAGGATCTGCTCGCGCCATGCCACCAGCTTACGTTGGAAATAGAGCTTCTGGTACTTGCCCATGAAGGGCTCTGATTCGCTTGGGCGGTAGCCGGCAGGCAACTCGCCCTCCTCCAGCGCCGCTTTCCGGCCCCTCTTGTCCGGGCCCGAATGGGCGGCAACTGGCGCCAACTTGGCGTCGCCCGCCGCGGCGGAGTCCTTGTCGTTGCGGTCTGTCCGGCGAGCCATTGTTCCGACCCTTCGCACGAATATCAGGCGCGATGCCAATGCCGATCACTTAGTCGACGATCATGACCTGCAAAAGGCGTGCCCTTATCCGCAAGGCAGGCCCGCGAGTCAAGCCACCCCATTACAAGGCACTGTAATGCCTACGAAAACCGGACGCCCAGCAGGACGATCCAGAACGGGGCGACAACCGAATCCCCCAGGCGGCATTGTGGACAGGGGTTGACTTGAGCCTGGGTGTTTACCCGGCAGGGTTGCAGAAGATTGATATTTGCAATTTAAGGTTGTGTTCAGCTCCCGCAGCAATACTGGCCCCAGGTCACGAGTTGACAGTGACCGCTCACGGAAGACCTGGAAAGACAATCAGATGCTGCTGTCATGCCACCCAAAGCTCGCGTCCCGCTCATGCCAAGGCTGGACAAACGGCCCGCTCACGCCGTCAGAGTTTGCTTCAGAACTGGATTTGCTCCCCAAGTCTGGCGCTGGCCTGCTGGTCGCGGATCGGGGTGCGGTGCCTCCCGCGAACCCCCGCTCCATGTCGGCCCAGATCCTCGCCTGAGCGTCCCACGTCAAACTCTAGACTCTCCTTGTGTGTCTGCGTGCCGGCGGGGGTCACGGTTTTGCGCAACAACTCCCGATGGTTATTTGTGAATCGACTTGCCAGCTAAACCCGACAGGAAGGACCTAAAAAGACTGCCATGATCTGCCACCTCGGACCCGTCGCCTCAAACGGGTTCGCCGCGTGGTTTGGGCCGCGCCTGATCCATGTCGGCTTGAGCTTGCTCCCACCTTGCGATCCTCCCCGGCGCGCTCCACTCCGCCGGCGCCTCTCCGCAAGACGCTCAAGCCCGCATCAGGCAAGCCCGCCTTTGGCGACCTATCTTGCGCCACGGCGCCACCCCGTTGCCTCCGGGGTGGCGCCGCTTGGGCTTTTGTCGCCTCAACCTTCCAGATCCATTTCCAGGATAGCCATGCGCAGCTCGTAAGAGAGCTCGCCATCCTCTTCCAGGCGGTAGACCAGCCCGAGGAATTCCTCGCCGCGATGCACCTCCAGCATGTCTTCCTTCTTGGCGACAGGCTTCAATTTGAGGTCCGTGGACCCAAGCGCGCGGCGCAGATATTTCTCCAACCCCGCAACCTCTTCTCGCTTCACGGCCGTCTCCTCATGGCTCTTGGCGTTTTTGACACGGAGCCTTCTAGCCGCCCACCGGGTCGATGTCGCGTGCAAACATCTGGTCCATCTGGTGCGACGGCTGGGCGCAATCGGACGGGCCGATCACCCGCGCCGGAACGCCGGCGACCGTGGTTCGCGGCGGCACGTCCTTCAACACCACGGAGCCCGCGCCGACGCGAGAGCATTGGCCTATGGAGATGTTGCCCAGGATCTTGGCTCCGGCCCCGATCAGGACTCCATTGCCAACCTTCGGATGCCGATCCCCGGACTCCTTGCCGGTGCCCCCGAGCGTGACATTCTGCAGGATGGATACGTTGTCGCCAACAACCGCCGTCTCGCCAACCACCAGCGAATGGCCATGATCGATGAAGATACCGCGTCCCAGCCGGGCCGACGGATTGATATCGATCGAGAACACGCGCGAGGCCTGGCTCTGGAGATAGAGCGCAAAATCGCGGCGACCCTGTTGGATCAGGAGATGTGCGAACCGGTACGTCTGCAAGCCGTGGAAGCCCTTGAAATAGAGCAGGGGCTCGATCAACCGGCTGCAGGCAGGATCGCGGTCCAGCACGGCCAGCAGATCGGCCCGGAAGATTTCGCCAAGCGCCGGTTCCCCGGCCAGCAGGTCGTTGAAGGTGTCATAAAGCAACCCGGCATCGACATCCGGGTGCATCAGCCGCTGGGCCAGCCGGTGGCAGATCGCCTCCTCCAGCCGCTTGTGATGCAAGATGGTGGCATAGATGAAACCGCCCAGCGCCGGTTCACGCGCGATCGCCGCCTCCGACTCCTCGCGCACGCGCGACCACACCGGATCGCAAATATCGAGCTCACCCGCCATGGCCTTGACGTTGGATTTAACCATGTTGTTCTCCAAATTCACCGGCGCGCTGCCGCGCCCGAGGCCGCCCTATGATAGCATGTTGGCGCTGAACCGCGCATCCACAAGCCCCAACGGCGCGGAATCGCACATCCAGGGTTACCGATTTGTATAGCCGGCGCCGACTTTCCGCCATGCGCGGCGGGCCATTTTCGGCGAAGTTGGACCAATCGAACAGGTCCGGCGGGTCACCGCCAGGCGGGGCTGCAACTGGTTCTGGTGAAAACAGCAATGAAGCGTGATCCTCTGGCTCGTCCGGAACCATCCGGCCAGAACGCCGCGCTTGCGTCAGGCTGGGCCCGGATTTGGGACCTGCCGACACGGCTGTTCCATTGGCTGCTGGTGTTCTGCGCCGTCGTTGCCGGCAAGACGGGGTTCTTCGGTCCAGCCTCGGGCCTCGATTGGCATGTATGGGCGGGTTACGGCATCGGCGTGCTGGTGGTCTGGCGGCTCATCTGGGGGCTGCTCGGCAGCGAGTACAGTCGGCTGGACCGGCTGTTTGGTGCGCTGCGCAATCTGCCCGAACATATCGATGGGCTGCGCAAGCTGGAACCCAAGCACTATGCGGGTCACAATCCCGCTGGCTCGCTGATGATCCTTGGGCTCCTCGTCGTGCTGCTCGGCATCACGGCGACGGGCATAGTCGTGCTGGGCGGCGTGGAAAAGCAAGGGATGCTCGCCGGGCTGACCAGTTACAACATCGGACATCTGACCAAAGGTGTGCACCAGGTACTGGCCTATGGGCTTGTGGCGATGGTGCTGGGCCATATTGGCGGTGTCATCAGCGAAATCGTGCTGCTACGGGTGCCGCTGATCCGCGGCATGATCACCGGCTGGCTGCCGCTGGCCGAGGATAGCCTGCTGCGCGGGTCGCGCCCGGCCAGGCCGACACTGGCGCTAATCTGGACCGCTGTTACGGCGGCCGTCATCGCAGGGCTGACGCTGCCGCTCGCCGCCATGCCGGGTTTGGGTGTGCCCGCCCCGGTGACAAACCCGACCTTCCTGAAAGAATGCGCCGCCTGCCATTGGGCGATCCATCCCAGCCTGCTGCCGCGCAGTTCTTGGAAGCTCATCATGAGTTCGCTCGACCAGCATTTCGGCGAGGATGCCAGTCTGCCCCCGGCAGCGGCCGCCGATATCGGCACCTTCCTCGAGGCCAACGCCGCAGAGACCGTCGACACGGAACCGGCCAACCGGCTTCGCGAGGTCTCCGCCAATGAGCCCAAGCGCATCACCGCCACGGGTTTCTGGCAGCATATGCATCATGACATCCGTGATCAGACGTTCACCTCACCGGCCGTCAAGAGCAAGATCAACTGCGTGGCCTGCCACAAGGACGCGCCCAGCGGCCGTTTCGACGATCAGGTGATCGATATTCCTCACAAATCACAGACAGGAGACTCTCAATGAACCGCGCTGCAATCCTATTCACCATCGCCGGCCTTGTGCTTGCCGCTGGAGTAGCGTTGGCCGATGATCGGCGCGACGCAATCCTTACGGACTTCGCTAGCCAGGCAAAAGCTGCCGACGCCAAATTCGCCGCCTTTTCGGCTGACCGCGGCAAGGCATTCTGGTTCGCGGACCACGCGGGCGGCAAACCCGATTCACCGTCCTGCACCGTCTGTCACACCAAGGATCCCAAGGCCAAGGGCCAGAGCCGGGCCGGCAAGGAATTGAAGCCGATGGCGGTCTCCAAGACCCCGGATCGCTTCACCGACCCCGAAAAGGTCGCCAAGTGGTTCCTGCGCAATTGCACAACGGTTCTGGGCCGCGAATGCACGCCGATCGAAAAGGGCGATGTCGTCACCTTCCTCGCCAGCCAGTAGGACCACACATGCGAGCCTTGATCCTGATGGCCGGCTTGGTCTTGGCCGCCGCCCTCGTTGCCTCGAACGCGCTGGGCGCCGGGTTTTTCCATTCCGTCAGGGACCCCGACACCAAGCGGGAGTGCGGGGCTTGCCACATGGCCTATCCGCCATCGTTGCTGCCCGCGCGTTCCTGGGCAAGAATCATCGGTCATCTCGACAGCCACTTCGGCGAGAACGCCTCCATGGCCGAGCCGACCCGGGCGAGGATTCTGGCGTTCATGACCCAGAATGCTGGCGACAGCGGCCTCGCAAATGGCTGGTTCATGCGCGGCGTGCCCGTCAGCGCGACGCCCGCGCGTATCACGGATATGCCGTTCTGGCGCTCGATCCACGGCGCCTTTCCGGTCAATTCGTTCAAACGCCCTGGAGTGAAAAAGGCCGGGAACTGCATCGGCTGCCATGGTTAGGTGCCTGGTATCAACGGCCAGACCGTTGTCGATTGGCTTGCTGGCCGCGCCTGTTGGCTGTTAGCATCCCTCCCGGAATTCTCCAGGGGGAAAATCGTGAAAAATTCCAGGCTGCGAACAACGTGGTGAAGCGCCCCAGTTCGCTTAACCTTGGTGCAGGCACCGCATCTGGCGAGCCAGTGCTCGACAAGAGCCTGATGCGCCGCTTTCCGCTGTTCGTCGACATGCTCGCCGAGGCCGAGCGGAGAATCCCTAAGCGCATCGCAGGATATCTGTTGGGCGGCGCCGACAGCGAGCGCGGAATGGCCGAGAATTGCGCCGCCTTCCAGCGCGTCGCGCTGGTGCCGCGGTATGGCGTGGACCTGCCGGAGCGCTCGCTGAACGTTGAGTTGTTCGGCCGGAGCTATGGTGCTCCCATCGGCGTTGCGCCAGTTGGCTACACCGGCGCCATCTGGCCGGGCGCCGAGCGGGCGCTCGCCAAGGCTGCCCAGGCGGCCAACGTGCCCTTCATCACCAGCACCTTCGCCATCGAACCGCTCGAAACCATCATCGGCTACGCGCCCGATGTCGCCTGGTTCCAGCTCTACTGCTTCAAGACCATGGATCATTCGTTCGACCTGATCGAGCGGGCCAAGCGGGCCGGCTACCGCGTGCTGGTGGTCACCGTCGACATCCCCGTCTATTCCAAACGCACGCGCGATCACCGCAACGGGCTGGAGTTCCCCCCCTCGATCTCGCTGGCCCTGCTGACCGAGGTCGCGCGCACGCCGCTGTGGTCGGCCGAGTATCTCAAACGGCCCTATCCACTACCCGGCAACATGATGCGCTACGCCGCCAATCCCACGGGTGGGGCGGCCGCCTTGCGCGAGCTTCTGGCGCGCGCCGAGATGCGCGCGATCGGCTGGAACGATCTGGCCGAATTGCGAAAGCGTTGGCCCGGCAAGCTGGTGGTCAAGGGCATCCAGCACGCGGGCGACGCCGAGGCGGCGTTGGCGGCCGGCGCCGACGGGATCATCGTCTCCAACCATGGCGGCCGCCAGTTCGATGCCGCGCCCGCGTCGATCGACAGTCTGCCCTCGGTCGTCGCGGCGGTGGGTGCGCGCGCGACCGTCATGCTCGACAGCGGCGTGCGCTCGGGGCTCGATGTGGCCAGGGCGCTGGTGCGGGGCGCCCAATGCTGCTTTGCCGGACGCGCCTTTGTCGCTGCCTGCGCGGCGGCCGGCAACGCGCAAGCGGGTGCCAGGCACGCCATGAGCCTGTTCCAGGACGAAATCGCCACCGCCCTCGGCCAACTCGGCGCCGCCTCTCCCGCCGCCCTGCTGGGCGACAGGACGAGGGAGTGGCGCTGAGCCTCATGCCACCTGGCACGCCTCATCGAAGCTCAAGCGTGGTGAGCGGGCGAACAGCGCTTCGTCGGTGCCATGACCGAGGCTGCAGATGAAATTCGACTTGTACCGTCCGTCCGGGAAGAAGGCCGCGTTGACCACACCGTTGTCGAAACCCGACATCGGTCCGCAATCGAGCCCCTTGGCCCGCGCCGCGATCATGAAATAGGCCGCTTGCAGACTGGCATTGCGGAAGGCGGTCCATTCGACGTCGGGCTTGCCCTCGAACCAGGCCCGCGAACCGGGATTGTGCGGCAGCACCTTGGCCATGTTCTCGTAGAAGCGCAGATCATAGGCAAAGATCGCGACGACCGGCGCCTTCATCGTCTTGTCGCGGTTGCCTTCAGATAGGGCCGGTTTCAGCTTTTCCTTGGCCGCCGGGCTGGTCACGAACACGATCCGCAGCGGCTGGCTGTTGGCCGTGGTCGGTCCCATCTTGGCGATGTCGTAGATTTCCCGCAGCAGCGCCTCGGGCACAGGGTTGTCCTGCCAGCCGTTACGAGTGCGGGCGGTCAGGAATATCTGGTCGAGAGCATCCTTCGTCAATTCTGACATGGCGCTTGATCCTTCTGCAGGCACAGTTGAATGCAATCGCATTGAAACCGGATTTCGGCGGAATTCAAGACCGGTTTGCCGGTTTGCCGGGTTTCGGCTTGGGTCTCGATCCCGGTCTTTGGGTAGCCTTCGGCGTGGGCTCGGGCGCCCGGCCGGCCAATCCGAACGTTTCGGCCATGCGCGGCCCCATCTGATCGCGGAGCACGCGCCGATCCACTTCGGCAACCGCGCCGGGAGCCAGGTCGGTCAACTGGAAGGGCCCGAACGAGGTCCGGATCAGGCGGTTGACGTCCAGCCCCAGGCTGCCAAGCACCTTGCGCACTTCGCGGTTCTTACCCTCGCGCAGAGCCAAGGTAAGCCACACATTGTCGCCCTGCTCGCGATCAAGCCTGGCCTCGATCGGCTCATAGCGCACGCCTTCCACCGTGACGCCCTGGGCCAGCGCCTCAAGCTGCTCCGCCGTCACCTTGCCCCACGCCCGCGCCCTATAGCGGCGCAGCCAGCCGGTCGCGGGCAACTCCAGATGACGGGCCAGCGCGCCATCGTTGGTCAGCAACAGCAACCCTTCGGAATTGTAGTCCAGCCGCCCGACCGAGATCACCCGCGGAAGGTTCTCGGGGAGCGAGTCAAAAACCGTCGGCCGTCCCTCGGGGTCCTTGTGGGTGGTTACCCGGCCGCGCGGCTTATGAAAGCGCCACAGCCTGACCCCCTCGGCGGCCGGCAGCGGCTTGCCATCGACCAGGATGACCTCACGCCCGGTGACGTTCAGCGCCGGGCTCGTGAGCACGCGGCCGTCGACCGAGACCCGTCCCTCCTCGATCATCCGCTCGGCATCGCGCCGCGAGCAGATGCCGGCCCGCGCGATCGCCTTGGCGATTCGCATGGCGGCGGCGGCGGTTTGTGCCCTCTCATCCCGGCCTTCCGGAGCACCGGTGGCTTGACGGGCGCGGCTTTGACGCATTGATGATGACCTTCATCGGAATGGAACCGTCTTATGCCAGCCGTCCGCTATCGAAGCCACATGGAACTCGCACTCGCCGAGGCCAGCGCGGCGGCGGCCCGTGGCGAGGTGCCGATTGGGGCGGTGATCGTGGGGCCGGCCGGGCAGGTGCTGGCGAGCGCCGGCAACCGCACGCGCGAGCACAGCGATCCGACGGCGCACGCCGAAATTCTGGCGATCCGCGCGGCCTGCTTGGCACTCGGCGCCGAGCGCCTGGAGGGCTGCGATCTCCACGTCATGCTGGAGCCTTGCGCGATGTGCGCGGCGGCCATTTCATTCGCACGGTTGCGACGGCTCTATTTCGGCGCGCCAGACCCGAAGGGCGGGGCGGTGGAAAACGGAGTCCGGTTCTTTGCCTCGCCGACCTGCCATCACGCGCCTGAGATCTATGGCGGCATCGACGCGGCGCGGGCGGGCGAGATGCTGAGGGCATTCTTTGCCGAGCGACGGTGACCCGAGACTAGAAGCCCAGTTCGAGCTTGAAACCGTGATCGGTGGAGCAGGCGAACAACGCGGCGCGGCGCTGGAACATCCGTAGCCGCCGCTCCATGGGATTGCTCCGGACACAGAATTGGTACTGGGCAGCGTAATCAGCGGTCCAGGCATCGCCATCCAGGCCACAATTCCTGTCCTGATTGATCTGGCCGAACTTCACAGCGCGGGTGGCGAAATCATCGCATTCGGGGTTGACGGCCGCACGGCTCTTGCATCGGCGCAGGGCCGTATCGCGGTCGGCGTTGGCCGCCCGCAGATCGGCATCGCCGGCCTGCATACAGAATGCAACGTGCTCGTCCTTATAGCGGCTCCAGTTGGGGCCGTCCTGGCCGCAATTTTCGTTGCCGTTGCGCATCGCCTGCCCCATCGCGGCCTCGGCATAGCGGTCGCAGGCTTGCCGCTTGGCGGCTTGCTGGGTACAGATCGTGAGTTGCCGGTCCCGGTCCTCGCTTTGCGCGCGGCGAGCCCCCGGATCGGCGCCCAGGCACCATTGCAGGTGTTGGGCGCGGGCGGTCGACCAGTTGGGTCCTGTCACCTCGCAACCGCTGTTGGCGGCGGCGTGGACCTGTTCCACGGCTTTGTCCGCATAAGCTGCGCAGGCCTCCTGCGCCTGGCCGGCGGCCACCAGGCAGGTCGACAGCACCGCTTCGCGGGCGGCGATGTCGCCAGCCAGCACGCGAGTCGGAGCCTGCCGGCAGGCGCGCCTGTGGACATCGGCGTTGTTGGCCCACCGCGGATCGCCGGGGGGTAGCGGGCAATGGGCCTTCAGCGCCGTTTCCACCTGGACCATGCTGACCCGCGCGAAGTGATCGCATTTCGCGTCGGCCCCCTCGTCGGCGGATTGCTGGCACTGGGCGAGCCCAGTTTCGCGCGCCGAGGCCTCGGTGCTGGACTCGTCGCGGTGAACGCCCATGCACCAGGAATAGTGAGTCTGGAAATCGTCGGACCAGCGGCCGCCATGCAGGCCGCAGCCCTGGCGTTCGTTGCGCATGTTGGCGTCCAAGGCCTTGCGGGCGTAGTCGGCGCAAAATCGTTGCTTGCCGCCGGTCTCGGTAACGCGTTCTTCCGGCTTGATGCCCGAGACACAGCACCCGTTATCGACGATCTGGCCGACATCGTGCTTCAGCCGGCATTGATTGACCGGGCGGATGAAGGTCCATGCCTTGCAGCGCGGATCGTTGGCGCAGGTTTCAGCGCAACTGCGCGGGCCACCAGGTCCCGCGACCTGGAATTGGTCGTAGTCGCCCCATTGGATCATCTTGTCCCGCATCATCTGTCCGTCCTGGGCAAAGGCGGGCGGGGCGCCAAGAACCACAAGGAACGCTGCGGTCAGGAAGGTCCTCAGCGAACCCGGCAATCCGCTCATCGGCATCGTCCACATCATGCGGCCTCGCATTTCGTCGCTGGCGCCAAGGTAGGTGGCGCTCCGATGGCTAGAATTTGAAATTGAAGATCTTGTTGAGATCGATGCGAATCTGGCCACAGCCATCCAGCGCCTCCTGGCGGTGCTGGAGCATGGCGTCGCGTTCCTCGCGGCCATGGGTGCGGCACCAGCGGTAATGCTCGCCGGCGTCCGCGCTCCAGCCTGGACCTGAAAACTGGTCGCCGCAGCGCGATCTGCCCGCTTCGGCGAACTGGCTGACGCTCTGGCTGGCATAGGTGTCACAATCGTGGTCTGTCCGCCCACCGCCACGGCTGAGGCATTCGAGCAGCTGACGCTCGCGACCCGCGATCTGGTCACTGATGGTGGAACGTTCGGCCTCGCGGCAGAAGTGGACATGCTGCTGATAGTCCGCGTTCCACGCCGGCCCGTCGAAGCCACAATTGTTTTGCGTGTTGGTGATATTCTCGGCCACGGCCATGCGGGCATAGTGATCGCAGACCAGCTGGCCACTCAAATCGGCGGTCTGCTTGCAGACCTGCAACGCCTGGTGCCGCTCATCGTTCTCCCGGGCCCGGCGCCGGGGCGAGCTGTCGAGGCACTGGCCGTAGACGGTCTCATAGGCGCTTGACCAGAGCGGTCCAGTGAGGCCGCAGCGCGCCCTTAGATTCTGGTCGTTGGCGCTGATGGCCTCGTCGGCAAAGCGGGCACACTCGGCTTCGTCGCCCTTGGCGGTTTCGACTGCCTCCTTGACGCCCGAAACGCAACAGGTGTTGGCCATCGCCGCCGGCACGCTGTGCTTCAGCCGGCACTGTCCCATCGACGTGATGTAGGTCCAGGATTTGCAGCTGACATCGGTGGCGCATTCATGTTCACAAGGCTTCCAGTCGGTGCCACCGATGTGAAATTGGGCGTAGTCATCGCCAAGCCGGATCTGGCCGGTCTCAGCCCCGTAAGCTGTCGGCGCCATCGAAACCGCCCAGCCGGCAGCGATCAAGGTCGCTAGCCAACCGAAACGCAAGGCTGCTTCCAGCCTTTGAGCCGCCAAAACAATCCACCCTGGCACCGCAACCTCCCGGTAGGCTTTTGTTATGAGCACAGACCATTGGAGGATTGCGGCGCGGCCAAGGCGCGGTCGGAGCTCCAGCTTAGATGCAAAAATGATACAGTTTGGCTTTGGCGTGACCAAAATAGCTGTGGATATGGTCACAACCGCACAAAATAGGATTAGGCTGCGCCCATTGGGACGCTCGGGTGCTGCGTTTGGGGCCTATCATGTCGTTGTTTGATGTCATTGCCGCCGGCCATCGCGGTCAGTGTTTCGCGCTGCTCGCCCGCCGTTTCCTGGTCAACGAACCACAGGCCGCGCTCGCAGTGCGTTTTTTGCTGCCCGCCGTCCTGCCCTCCTTCGAGGCCTGGGTCTCTGAACCGGCCGGCTTGACGTCATTTCTCGATGCCATGAGCCGTGGTGGCTATGACGGTGCCCTGACCTTGCCGGCTACTCTCAGCAACAGCTTCGAGCGGGACCGGGGAGTGCAGCTGCTCGAGCTGTTTCGTTCCGTGCGCGAGATCGACGGTGCCGACATCGCCCGCGCGGCCGAGGCTAGCGGCCTCACCTATCGGGTGCTCCTGCAAATGCTGCCGTTCGTCGCTTTGTTCATGATGGCGGCCTTGCGTATCAACAGCCAGACGCCGCTGCGCGAAATTCTGATCAAGCGCCTGGGTTCGAGGCTGAAAACGTCGGCCGATCCGTTCGCCGACCTTGCCGAACTCGTGGCCTGGGAGGCCAAGGGTCCGCGCCATGGCATCCTGGCAAGCGTATTGGATGGGCTGTTCAATCGGCAGGGAGCAGACAGGCCGGAATTGACGGAGCACGCAACGGCAAGCCTGGCCTAGGCCGCGATCAATAGCGCAGGTCGACAAAGCAGTTCGAAACATCGCCCTGCCACGGACCGTTGAATCTTGCCAAGACCTCGTCGGCCGCGGTCTGGCCCCGGTCGGCCATCTGGCGCAGGCCGGTCAGAAATACCCGCTCGTCGCGCCCAGCCGCATCGACAACCGCGCGCCGCTTGAGGCCCGCCTCGGCGATCGTGACCACCTGGCGAGCGATGGCGCCCAGGTCGGTGCGACGGAACGGGGTCGCCAATGCCGTGCGCGGCACCGCATTGCGCATGTCCTGCCGCTCGGCCGGGGTCCAATCCTTGGCAAGATCCCAGGCTGCATCGAGCGAAACGCTGTCATAGAGCAGTCCGACCCAAAGCGCCGGCAGCTCGGAGACCCGCGCGGCCGAGCCGGCATCGGCGCCGCGCATCTCCAGGAACCGCTTCAGCCGCACCTCGGGAAACAGGGTGGACAGATGATCGGCCCAATCCTCAAGGTCGGGTCTCTCGCCGGGCATCACGTCGAGCTTGCCGGCCACGAAGTCGCGGAAGCTCTTGCCCGAGGCGTCGATATACCTGCCGCCCCGGTAGACGAAATACATCGGCACGTCGAGGGCATAGTCGACATAGCGCTCAAAGCCCATGCCGCTCTCGAACGCGAACGGCAACAGCCCCGTGCGCGCACGATCCGTATCAAGCCAGACCGCGCTGCGGAAGGTGAGGTAGCCGTTGGGCTTGCCCTCGGTCAGCGGCGAATTGGCGAACAGCGCCGCGACCACCGGCTGCAAGGCCAGCGAAACACGCAGCTTCTTGACCATGTCGGCCTCCGAGGCGAAGTCGAGATTGGTCTGTACCGTGCAGGAGCGGTACATCATGTCGAGCCCGAGCGAACCCACCTTGGGCATATAGGCGGTCATGATGGCGTAGCGGCCCTTGGGCATTCTTGGGGTTTCCGCGCGGGTCCATTTCGGCGAGAAGCCGAGGCCAAGGAAGCCGACATCGAGGTCGGCGCCGACGGCCTTCACCTGGGCAACATGCTCGGCCATTTCGGCGGCCGTCTCGTGGATGTTCGCGACCGGTGCGCCCGAAAGCTCAAGCTGCCCGCCCGGCTCCAGCGAGATGTTGCCGCCCGGCTGCCCCGGCGCCCGCTTGAGGGCGATGACGTTGTCGCCCTCGCGAACCGGCGTCCAGCCGAAATGGCGGGTGAGGCCATCCAGCACCGCCCGGATACCGCCTTGCCCCTCATACGCCAACGGCGTCAGGGTCTTGAGATGAAAGCCGAATTTCTCGTGTTCGGTGCCGATGCGCCACTCGGCGGCCGGCTTTGAACCCTCCTCCAGATAGCGCACCAGCTGATCGCGCGAAGTGATGGGGGCGCCGCGACCGGCATCTTCTCGCGTCGACATGCAAAAGCTCCTTGGCCGAGGCGGTTGTATTCGCGCCCCTTCGGTCAGCAGGGTTGCCGCAGTTATGGCGATGGAGAGTGACAGTGACAAGCACGCCGTTTGGCGACGGCGATCACGAGGCTGTCAGAGCGAGCGGATAGGTTTGAGTTGCTTGCGCATGAGAATTTCGTTGCGGCCGTCGGCAACGAGGTCCTCAAGAACCGCCGCCTGACGGAAGCCTGCCGTTTCATAGAGCCGGCGCGCGATCACGTTGAAATCGGAAACGCACAGCCAGAGATTGGTCGCGCCGGATTGCCGGGCATCGGCTTCCCACCACGCCATCGCCGCCTGGGCAAGCCCTTGGCGTTGACAAGGCGGCAGCACTACCAGCCGTCTGAGGTACGGTCCCATCAACCAGCTGTCGTACACGACAAATGCGCCCGCGATTTCTCCATCGATCCTGAGGCACCAGCTTCGCGCGCCATCCGCCGGGCCAACCATCATGGTTCGCGCGAGCCCGGCGGCCGAAGAGCCAAGACGGGACCACGGCTCCATGCCGACCAGGATTTGCGAGAGCGCAATCGCCGTCGCCTGCTGCATTGGCTCCATGGCCGCACCGCGGCCTGAAGTCAACGCACCCAGAGTTTCGCTGCTCGAGCGCGCGTTCGTCATCGGTCAGCGATCAGCCATTGCCTGGGATTGTGGAGCCCGCCGGAGCCGCCATCTGCGGCTTGTCATAGCGGTCCACGTCGCCCGGCCTTTCGTCATAGCACTCCTGCGCGATCTCGGGTTCGCCCGCCGCCAGCAGTTCGCTCACGGTGACGAACTCGTAGCCGCGTCTCTTGAGTTCCGGGATCAGCACTGGCAGTGCGTCGTTGGTGTGGGCGCCGCGTCCATTGGCATGGCCAATGATGATTGAACCCGGCTTGACCCTGGCCAGCACCGTTCTGACGATCCGCTCGCCCGATTGCATCAGCACGGGGTCGGCCATCGACACGTCCCACTGGATGGCCAGCAGGCCTTGCTCGGCCACCGTCTTCAGCGCTTGGGCATTGCACGCGCCATAGGGGAAGCGGTAGAGGCCCAGCCGCGGCGGCACCGCCAACAAGACCGCCGCGTTGTCCTTGAGGCACTGCCGGTTGGACAACTCCGCGCGCACGCTTTCATAGGCGCTCTGGGTGTTGCGGACCTCTGCCAGCGAACGGGGGCCATCCAGCCGCCGCATATTGGCGTGGCTCCAATTGTGGTTGCCGATCTCGAAATTAGGATCGGCCATGAGTTGCTGGGCCCGCTCGTCGTGGTCGAGCATCCACTTGCCGCCGGCAAAGAAGGTCGCCTTGACGTGGTTCTGGCGCAGCGTGTCGATGATCGCGCCGTCGTAGCCCGAGACTTCGCCGCGCGCCTCGCATAGATCGAAGGTGAGGGCGACCAGCTTGCGGCCGTCCTTGATCCTGACGCGCCGGATGGACCCGGTCATGCCGTCCGGGATCGGGCTGAACGGCGCGAGTTGGAGTTTGACTGGCCTTGTATCGGGTTGGCCGGCAAGCCGGCGCGGAGCGCGTTCGTCCGGGGTGGTGGCGAGCGCGGCAGGCGACCAGCAGAGCGCTTGTGGGTTAGGTGCTTCCGCAGCGACGGCGGAGCTGGCGACTGTCACTGCGAGAGCCAAGGCCAAGCCAATTGTTCCAGGACTCG
>Ga0075028_100000235_pt1 | contig 19995 bp, 16 predicted proteins | sample LitLauG_LLR_2014_FD_71390 | JGI IMG/M metagenome (GOLD analysis project Ga0075028, IMG submission 71390) | Freshwater sediment microbial communities from Pennsylvania, USA - Little Laurel Run_MetaG_LLR_2014 | ecosystem: Environmental > Aquatic > Freshwater > Creek > Sediment | place: USA... | reverse complement strand
TCTGTCGCAGCATCGTCACGATTTGCTCTGGCTTGTACCTCTGGATGGGCATGACCCGTGTTTCCTCCAAGTGGATTCTCTCTCATTCCACTTGGTACAAATTTCCCCGGTCAGGTCATGTTTGGAACCCAACCAGCCAGACTCAGGCGCCTTCGGAAGCCTGAACCCGGCTATCCATGAACCGGCGAAACTCATCTAGAACCCCTGGGGGCGGTGCCACCTTATAGTCCTCACTGCCGGGGCTCATCAGCATTCCATCGACAAATACGTTATGGGCGTCGCCCTCGTCGGGCTCCATGAGAGCAAAGAGGATCATTGCCTGGTCCCGTTCACAGACGTATGCCCGGCGATCTCGCCTATCTAGCAGCAGACAGTGACAGGTCGGCAGCTCAGCTCCCCCTTTCATGATCTGTTCAAGCGGGGGCCGTTCGCTTCCGGAGGGGAACTTCCCATGCAGGGTGGGATATCGGTTTTCGGGCAGGTACGGGGCTACCGCTGGGTGGCGAAGAAACCAAGGCCATAGGCTCCCGTCCGAAGGCAAATCGTCGCCGCCATCGCTGTATCCAAATTGAGGGCAACCGGCTGTGTACCCGAACTGTACGAACCGTAGATTCCCCCTATAACCAAACGCAGCCTCGAACGAGTCGGGTACCGGAAACGGGAGTGGGACAGCGCCGACAACCGTTGGAGAAATGTCGTTCCCAGGAACCTGCCACCCCAGTTTTTGGACGGTGCGCTTCGCCTCCTTCACAAGATGCCTGTGAACTCTCGACGCCGCCAACCGGGTCCGATGGATTCCGCCCACAGATTTCATTGCGCCATCCTCTGCCGGCAGGGCCGTTGAGTGGTCGATTGCACATCGGCAAAGACTTCCCTGAGCTCCTCGGGTTTCCCGGCCCGTATGTAGGCATCGTAAGCGTCATTCATGCTGGACAGGGCTTCCTCCTCCCTGCCTGCCGATTTCAGCGCCAAGCTGTACAAAAGCCAAAGTTTCGGATCAGATCTATCGGATTCGAGAGCCTGGGCACAGCACTCAAGCTCCTTCTCGTACATGGCAAGCATGTGGTAGGCGAATGACATTCCTGTCCATGCCCTGATGTTCTTGCCGTTGTTGTCCGAGTCGAGTTGTAGCGCACGATCGAAAGCCTGCACTGCGGATTCGAGACGCGCTTTGTTCATTTCCTCTGGGTCATTGGCTCGGTAAAGGGCTACGCGCCGAAGTGCAAAACCAAGATTGAGCCACGCTCCAGCACTCAGGGGACTGGTCAGATGTTGTACGAGTGTAAGAGCTAGTAGCTCAGGGGGAGACGCGGAAAGGTTCGTAGGAACAACCGCTCCGTCTTCATGCATTCCTCCCAAGAATCGCCCGGCAAACCCGGTCATGCTTTCGCTGGCTGGGACCCTGGATGGTCCATCTGCATGCCAATGGAGCACTTCCTTGATCTCGCCGGGCATATTCTCGAGAAATTGGTTTTCAGCGTCTGTCGCGGTCGTCACGTACCCCTCGCAAATCAAGCTGGCGTTCGCTGGTTCTCGATCTGGACCAACTCTGCCTTCGCATTTTTCCCTGCGCCCAAATCGACCTCTTTTCCTTTGGCGTAGATAGGCTGCCGGCCACACATCCGTTTCCACTCGGCCAAGCTCGCGGTTTGATGCAAATGCTCCACGATCTTTCGCCAGCGACCTCCGTTGTATGCACAGAAGGTGATTTCGCCTTCTTGGGTTGCCACGGGAGTCTTTGAATCGGACATCGTTGCAAGGTCATAGGTGTAGAGATCCTGGAAGCTCATCGGGGTAATCATCACGAGTTTCCAAGAACCTACGTACGAATAGGCTCGCTCCGACCAGCTTTGACCGCTGCCGGCAACTCGATAAAAACAGTCCGAGAGCAATCTGCGAAGCTGGTCGAGTCCAAAATCGGCCGGAGCCTTGGTTCGATTAAAGTTGCGGACGGCTGAGAGCACAACCATTGCTTTGGTGATCGCGGGTCCTCGCCCGAGGTCTGTGATGTCCAAAACATCACGCAAGAATTGCTGCACGTCGAAGAATTTTGCGACGGGGATAATTTCTCGCGTCCGCGAATTGATGAGAATCGGGGAGAAAATTCCTTGATTGGGATGGATATCGCAAAACAAACTCCCTAAAGCTGCCTCAGGATGAAGCACATCGCATAGATTTGCGAAGGCCGCGTACGCAGACACCGGGAACCAGTCGCGCATCGGTTCCCACCCAAATGAGGTTTGAGCCTGCAAATCGTACGCGATTTGTGAAACCGGATACCGCCTCGCGTAACGCTCGTCAGCGGAAATGTCTTCATCTCGACCACAGAACATGACCGGTTGAAAGATAATCCCGTGGATCTTCTCGACCTGATCTGCCACAAACCGAATGATGTCGCCAACACCGTCGTTGTTCAGTCCGTTCTCCACCGTTATCTGCAGCGTCGTTTTCATTCCCGCGGCGGCGATATGGTCGAGGGCGCGTCGCTTCACCTCCATGTAGTTGCCGATCCCGCGATGACGGTTCTTTTCTTCGGTAACGCCATCGAACTGGAGATATACGGCGTGGAGTCCAGCCGCCTTTGCCTTAGCCGCAAAATCCTTCTCTTGGGCAAAGCGAATTCCATTGGTGGCGACATGTAGGCGATGGAAGCCCTTGCTCTTCGCATGCCGGACGGCGTCCAAGAATATCGGCGAGAGCGTTGCTTCTCCTCCAGAGAACAAAACGTTAATCTCTCGCCGAGGTTTGAAGGACGTTGCTCTTTCAAACAGAGCCGTCACATCCTGCATATCCAATTCGTGGACGTAGCTGGCGGCGTTGGCGTCCATGTAGCAAGGCGAGCAGAGCATGTTGCAGCGGTTGGTGAGGTCGACGATCAAATAGGTGCCGCGCCCTGTCTTGATGCTGCTTGCGCCATGATTGTGGACCACTTCGTCGCCGGCACAATTAAAGTCCTTGCCAAATCCGAGACTCTCCATGCGTTTGAAAAATGCCGGATGATTCGAAAGCACGTCTTCAAACGGGCCATGCTTCACGCACGCCTTGCGCATGAGAATGCGCCCTGCTTCTTCGACGATCTCCGCCTCGATAATTCCAGGCCGATCCCTGAAATCGGCGAGACTCGCCTCACCTCCGGTTACAGCCTCCTGCGCCTCACGATTGCAATCGGGGCAAAGCGACAGAGTTCGTCGCGGAACGCCGGTCGCCATTGGAATCCGCTCCCAGCTTCTGGGAAGACGGCCGGGTGCCCAAGAGGGCTGCGGAAGTTTGCCGTGCGGCAAGATCGAATTGACGTCTCTAGCAAAAGACCAAGCGGCGTTCGATAACGATCTGATGAAACTGGTTGGCTGGGCAGACATAGGACGGAACCTCCTGTGGGGATTCGCTCAAAGGCGGGATTACAGAAAACTGCGACAGCATGGGGGAACCCTGCAGAGAAGTGGGTTCGCTTATTCTACCCCGAAGTCAGCCTGATCAGCGAAATTCTGATCGGCAATGCGATACCTCGACAGCTGTGGTACTGGCCGACCTCGGCTGCTGCCGTCCTCATGTCAGGAAAATGGTTGTCGACTCATTAAGCTTCCACGAACAGATCAGCATTTAGTGTTGACATTCGCTCTAAACTCGTCATAGAGTGAGCGCTACAAGTGGGCCTGTACCCTCGTGGCTCTTCCCCGTAGTTGCAAGTTTCCCTGGGTAAAACTTAGCGAGGACTCGGTTTTTGCGGTCCACGATGCTTCATTTGCCTGAGACGTGTATTGCGTTTTGGGGAAACTCCGCCTTATCTCCAAACGATCTACAGTCCCGTACGGAGGACAGACTGGCGACACAACAGACTCTGTGAGGATAAAACAATGGGCACTCGAGCAAAGCTCGCCGCAGTTGAACCGGGTGGTGGTATCGTCCGTGGTCTTGATCCTGGCACGAAGGCCATTCCTGGTATCTACGCGCGATGGACGCTTGATTGTGTGGTTGAAGCGGCCACCGTCGTTGCGCATGACTACAGAACTCGATACCGGCAATACCGAAATGTGGATCCGGAGATCATCGGTGTCGTTCTTGCTGACATAAAAAGTCGAGTGGGCTTTGATCCCAGGTGGCCCAACAAGGATCAGCGCACCGCAATTAATGAACCTCTTCTGGGTCCATCAGAAGCCGAGGCTGGTGCAGACTCGACAGCGCCATTCTGCGAAGCAGCAACAGCAGTCCGCGCCGCAGCTATCGCATATTCCGAGCGCGTCTTTGACACCGGCGAACCGATGCTTAGGCAAGCATTTATTGACGCTGCACGTCACTTCCGCGCCTACTTGTTGACACTTGGTGGAAGCGTAGTAGTGAGAGCAATGAAAGAAACGGAACCGTTCTTCCAGCGTTCCACTGAAGTCCTAAGTAATCAAGGAGTCGCCGATGCCTTCGGTCTTCCCGCTGCCCCAACGAAATCGTGGCCGCTACCTGAGCCCGTAGAGGAGCGGGACAACGGTTATCTTAGCGGCGATGGAGCGTATCTAGTGGACGAGATCTCACGTGTGCTGCAGGAAAACAAGGGCATTACGCAGCAGCAGTTCTTGAGCCTGCAGCGAGCGGCTGCTGCGGGAGCCCGTACAATTCACTTTGTGCTTCAGAATCACCGCGAGCGCGCCGGAAAAGACCCAGATCCAGATCTCGTGAGTTTGATAGGTGATGCTTACTCTTGGGCGACCGCGCTACGGGACTGGGCAGCTATGCAGCCCAAAGCGGAGTCAACTAGCGATGGAGAAGGTTCATGACTTGTTCATGAATCAGACCTTGCTTTGCTCATAACCGACACTGCGGTCTGACGTTTTACACTTAGAAATGGACGCGGATCGTTGATCGGTTCAGCCTCAAAAGCACCGCGTACCAAGTTTTGGTAACGCTTCGGCCATTTCAGATCTTCGGAAGCAGTCTGTCCTGCCGATCCCATGAAGCAGGAGCAGGCAGCCGTTGTCTCGACTTGCAGCCGATTGGCTAGCGTTCCAAATGCGTGTTCGCGGAGGTGCTAACCTCATGCCCCAAGGAACCGATGGAACTTCCAAACGACCGACTCATGTGGTGTCCGGTCCAAAGTCGTCCTCGCCCCAACTGCCGAAACCCACAATTAAGACGCCTTCCACCGTGAAGACCAGAGAGTCGGTTCCGCCGTTGGCACGGCCAATTTCTGCTCAGCCCAACACAATTCATAACCCTAATCCTGTGAAGCGCCTCCTTCCGGCCGCCTCTGTGCAGAAAGCCAAGGATCGTTTCAAGAACTTCAGCCTGAGCAAGTTCTCGAACGGCGCGCGGCCATCGAACTATATTCTTGGGCCCAAGAAGCCCGCAGCGGTTCAAGCGGCCCAAAAAGAGCTCATTGCGCAGCAAATGACTGCACTGAATAACAACAACGGCACGAAGTCCGGAATGACACTGGCTCTTCCCGACGGCACGATTAAAAAGTATCTTCCCAGTTACGACGCGAAAGCAGGCACGATCGAGATGAGTGACATTTTGAACCTCCTGACAAAGAAAATGAAGGGAACTGAGTTTTACTCGAATGGGAATCCAACGCTAAATCGACTTTCGCTGCAGTCGCAAGTGGACGAAATCATTCGGTCGATCAAACAGGAGCCGAAGAGATGAGCCACAAGAAATCTACCGGACACTCAAGCGGCAACTCCACGAATCCGGCACAGACACCTGAATACATTATGGATGAGGTCAAGCTTCTTCTGGCTGATGTGACGACGCCGGAGTCGGCCGTTGAGTTCGATTCTCAGCCTAAGACGGTTTCGGCAACGCAGCGAGCCACCCCGGCGACGATCCGTAATGTCATCAACCCACCATTGTGGACTTGGGCAGATCTTGCGGCTCGAAACGCGCAACAGGTTACGCCGGACGACTTGGGGAAAATTGGATATCAGAAGAATACAAACACCTACTACCAACTCAATGGTGTCGTGCCGACTGTTTGGGAGCAACTCCCTGATCCCGCCGACACGTCAGCTCCTTTCGATCTGTCCACTGGAGCAGCGGATGCGCCTTCTTACCATGATTTCTTTAGCCTCCAGATCGCATTTGAAGATGTGTGGGCCGAACTCCTAGACACCCGGATCGAGCAGGTAGGTACAGAGCTTTACGCGTATTTCGACGCTCTCATGGATCGAAGTCGCTATGGGTGGGAACAATCAGGTATTACCGATCGAGGCAAAGGTTTTTCAGACGCGCCTTCGGACGACATCGCAGGTGTCGATCAGCTAAACGACTTTCTTGCTAACCTGAGAACGGTTCTTGGCATTCCAAGTGGGAGCGATGCGCCCTCACAAATTCCGGCAGAAGTTGGACAGCTCAAGGACGCTGTGCTCAAGACCCTCAAGGGATGCGACATGCTGGTTGAGGAACTATATCGCACGGGGACGTGGCACTCCGTTGCCGATCACCATCCTCTTCCCGATACATGGCTGGTCGAGACCGATGCGAACAATGACAGTCACGACGCGTATAACCATCTTTCCGACTTTCCAGGGACTCCGCGGTCCGACATCTTCAATGGGATCGCCAGAGGACTAGCTCCACTGTCTCCACAGTCGACGGATGTCACCTTTCCAGATATCACAAAATTGTTGAAAGAGCTCGACGCGATGCTGAAGGAAAGATACCGCTTCGATGTCTTCGCACCGGCGTCCATCAACTACGGGTTGCTGCTAAATTATCGCCAGCACTGGGTACCTCAGTCGTATCAAGTGGGCGACCTGGTTACGACGATTCCACTTGCTCCCCAGGAGACACGTCGGTACACCACGAAGTCTGTAGTGAAGAAGACCCGAAACCTCAAAGAAATAGAGGACTTCCTGCACACTGGAAAACACGAGTCAGCCAATACTTGGCGGGTCGATGCGGAAATTGTGGACCGGGCGAAGAGCCAGACAAATTTTCATGCCAATGCGAAAGGTAGTTACGGGACTGGTGAACTCTACAAAATCGAAGGGGGAATGGATTCAGGCAATGACCAAGGGATGGAATCGGCGCAGACGAAGCGTGAATTCCATGAGATGGTGTTCAAGGCGGCACAGGAACACAGAAACGAACACCGGATTGAAATTACCACCGAAGAGAGTCGTGAAGATGAGAGCACCAGCTATCGCGAGATTCGGAATCCCAATGACGAACTGACCGTGACCTACCTGTTTTATGAACTTCAACGCAGATATCTGGTGGATGAACATCTTTACAAGGTGACTCCGGTAGTCCTCGTGGCCAATGATGTTCCGGCTCCGCATGAAGTTGACTCGGCTTGGATTTTGCGTCATGACTGGATTATCAAACGCGCGATATTGGACGATTCATTCTTGCCCGCCTTGGAATATCTTTCGGCAAATTACACAGGGGAAGAAGTCACTTTGCAAACGCTGGAACTCGCCGTTTCGCACCAGAAATCGGTGGTCGACAAGATCTCCCAGCAGGTCCAACTCGCGAACCGGTCATTAGATAGCGCGTCTACGCTATTGCAAGCCGCTGAAGATCAGTCAGTGCAGGGTCAGGCGAACGCTGCGACGCAGAAGGAGATAAAGGCGTTCTTTGATCCGTTAGGAATCGGACAGGCGGGAGCGCCTCCCGATGGTAATTCAGATAGGGCACGGGTGGAATTTGCCCGAGATACGCTGAATCGCGCTCAGGAGAAAGTGAATCAGTTGGTAAGCGAACTGAAGACGGAAACGACGGCACTGCAGGTGGCGATCGATAAGTACACGGCGGCGGCGACCAAACATTACGGCATGCTTGCCGAAATTGACCGGCTGCGGATTCATGTAAAGGACAACATCATCCATTACATGCAGGCCATCTGGTCCTACGAGCCCCCGGACCAGCGGTACTTTCGGATTTACGATTTGGATGTTCCGATGTTCGACCACCACAGTAAACTGAATACCTACCCCAAACCAGGGCTTGAGACTGCCCTAGAGCCGGGGCGCCCAAAATACACCATTCCATTCTCCCCGCCAACTCCGAGCCCACAACCGTCAAAACTGCACCAGATAGCCAACCTCGATAACCTGCTCGGGTTTAAGGGAAATTACATGATGTTTCCCTTGGTTAATTTTCACAACTATATGGCGTGGTACTTGGTCCATCCCTACATCTCGTTTGACGGTAACAGCGTGACGGCGGCCGATCCCGACCCTGATGCTGATTTGACGATTTCACAGCTAAAAGAGGGCATGTCAAATATATACGCGAAGCATCAGGACACTTTTGCCGCCAATGAAGCGTATTTTGAAGAGACGATGCTCCGCCTCTTGTCCAAGCAAGACCCGGAGATGGTAGTCGTTCCTAGTAATTCGCTGTACATTGAGGCCCTGCCTGGTACGCATCCTCTGCTTGAGGACTTCAAGTTAATGCACCGCGCCATTGATGTGAAGAAGGCTCAGGCCGAACTGCGCAAGGCTGAATTGGAGAACCTGCGTTTGGCTGCACGTTTAGCAAACGCGGAATACGGCGATCCCGACATTGACAAGGTGGTGGTCGTCAGCGGAGAGAAGAATGTGACAGTCGATGCCGGACAATAGTAGCCCGGAGTCAATGATCTCGGACGACCGACGAGTTAGTAATTGGCTCACCAGGAATTGAACGTCTAAACGCGCTGGCTGGGTGTCTGAGGGAATGGCAGAAGTGCAGGCAAATGCGACGCAGCAGCGTGTTGCGCCACCTGTCGATGTCCCATCGGGTGCGAAATCTCGGAGTGCCCCAGCACGACCTCCCGGGCTGGAAGCAGCAAACAATCCCGACTGGGCCCTGCACTTTCTTGCTCGTGTATCTGCGAAGGCGATTGAACGCAAGGTCTTAAAGTCTGTTCGGACCTGGGCTTACTCGCAAGCTCAAATAGACCCTCTTTCGCTCTCAGGCGCAATCTCTATCCCCGAGAACAAGGAACGAGACGGTGTGGTCCAAGATGTAGTAAGCGAGCTGGTTAGAAATGGAAAACTTGCTAGCGACGCGGCACAGACTTGGAAAGATCGTTGGCTGCTTTATCGCGACTGCTACGTCCTCGGTACCGTCATTATCGAATCAAAGTCGGCACATCAGTTCGTGTGCAACACGATGCCGAGCACAATCGTAAAGACACTGAATGTGTTGCAAGAAGCGGAGCCCCTTTGGATCTTACTTCGCCTTGCTGCCCTTCGTGTGAAGGCCGAATTCAAGAACATGAGTGCCACTAGGCGCGACCCAGATCTAGAGGCTGTTATTTTCCCGAAAAACCTTCGCGGGCGCGATGGAGCAATTGAGGATCGCATTGACCGAGTCCGACATATCCAGGCCATACGCTCTTTAATGGTGCGGGCTAAGGCATCGTCGGAGGCTTCCGTAGATCGAGGTCAGGACTTTCGAGGCCTAACCAGGGTTCCACTTGATCGAGGGACTGACCAATCAAATCACCCAGATCCCCGAACTAAATTAGAAAACTTGAGGCCGGCGTTAGAATTCCTCGCGCGCATCTCCTGGCATCCTGAAATCGTCGAGTTTATTCGAGCGTTGCAGACGGGTTCGGGTGCCGGGAAGCAATTCTTAACCGCGATGACAATGAAGTCTGTCTCCGACGCCGGCAAGCTGGCCGACAGGGTCAAGGAGGATAGTCGAATTGCCTGGCGATTCCGTGCGGCTCTAAAGAGCGGCATAGACTCGATTGAAACTCTTACACCTCAAGAACGGGCTGCTCTAATGCTCTATGCGTTTGAAATTGCACCCGAGATGAGAACTTCCGTTGAGGAAGGCCTTGAGGCGCTTGGAGTTATGACCACACTGTTGTTTGTGGTCAGTCTACCATTCGGGGCCGTTGCGGTTGCAGTCGGTGTCCTGGACGCGGTAGTCCAAGGATCTGGCGCGGTTGTCTTATTTTTTCTCGAGGTTGATGAAGGCCACGCTGAATCCGCAAGCATCTTTGAGAAGGAGGCTAATCGGCTTTCCAGTGGCGGTCGTTATCTTCACGTAGCCGTTCAGGGCGCTGGGGCACTACTAAGCGCTGCTGGAGCCTTTGCCGCTGTCAAAGGTGTCGTGGTCGGTGCAAAAGGGGTCCGTGCAGTTAAAGGTGTAGTAGCCGCTACAAAAGGGGTTCGTGCTGGGGAGGAGGCCGCCGCGGCTCAGATTGCACGAACATCTGCTGTGCGGGCAGTTGAGGGTAGCGTCGAGCAATCAATACCCGACTCAGTTACCAAAAGTCTCGGCTCTGGCTCCAGAGGAACGCGTTTGGAACAGAAGTTGACACAACGGCCGCCAGCAGTTCAGGGAGAGTTGGACAAGCCTTCGTTCAAGCTGAAGCCTAGCGAGCCTTCGTTTAAGCTAGAGCCGGATCAGCCTTCGTTTAAGCTAAAGCCGGATGAGCCTACGCCTAAGGCTCCACTCAAACAACCGAAACCCGACTCAGTCGCCAAGCGTCTTAGTTCTGCCGCCAGGAAGAAACCGGGAGAGATGTCACTGGAGGAGCTACGTCAGTCGGCAAAATCCGATCCAGCCGCCGCAGATGAACTGTGGAGACGGTATCGCGAATTGCCAAGGCGGTCGTTAACAAAACTCGCGAACGAAGGCGACGAGACAGCGAAAGCCGTTTTGCGGCAGAAGCCGGAGCCAAATCTCTGGGCCGAACGAGAGACGCTCCGGCATGGTCCAGCAACGGATCCTGAACAATTCGAACTTTTGGAACAGGACATCCGGAACTACAGGAGGCAACCTGGAGTGCCAGGGCGGATAGATGTTCCCGCTACTCCCCGGCTACCTCAAGATCCAAGAGGAATCAACAGCCCTGTGCGCGGCGGAACGGCGGCATCAGCAAGGACAAACATTCCCGACTTGGAAGGCCGACCATTCGGAGGGGCATCGGAGTTAGGTATTCCCACGAATTTGAAGGGAAAACCCGGTACGACCGGAGGAACTATCTTGCGGCCAGCAAACCCGATCGCAACCGATCACGCAGAGCAAGTGGCTCTTGAAAACTTGCGTGTCGCAATCGAAGCCAATGCCAAGAACAAGGGAATAAGCGGAAATGAACTAACGAGGGGGAAGAAAGTGTGGCTGCTCGTTGAGCAGGAACCCTGCAGTTCATGTGCCTCTGGAATAGAAACAGAGAACATAGCGGGCCCGTTAAAAGCATTTAGTCAGCTCTACCCTGACCTTGCGCTTGAGGTAAAAGACCTACGTTCATCAAGAAGACTGCTTCTTCGAAATGGACAAACACCCTGATCCGCATTCACGCCCTGGCGAACAATCCTTGACTCGCAATTTCCAGCCCGCGACATCGTTTCCCAGTTCGTTTTCGAGCAGTACTCCCGTAATATGCGGCCACACTCTTCTGGGAAAGGCGAACGAATCAGATGATCGAAACAATATCGCCCTGGCCAAGTGTTCGACTTCGCCATGAATCGGCTCCATTGCTGAAAGAGCGGGATCAATACCTCAAACATCTTTTGCAGCAGGGATACAGTCGAGTCTCTGTAAGGAACACCGCGGCCTACTTAGTCCATGTAGTACGTGTGCTGAACATGAATTCGATGCGTATTATTCCTCAACAAGAGATCGAGGTGGCAGGGCAACCATGGGCAACCTATGAAGGGCCGCTTCGAAAAAAGGTGAGCCCCAGAGGGTCACCAAGGGTTTTCGTTCAAGTAGCGCAGAAGTGGTTGCGCTTTCACGAGCAGTTGGCGACTCCGCCGCCGAATCGGTTTCATCGAGTGATCGCGGAGTTTATCGACGCGATGCGGTCTGTACATGGACTTGCTCCGGATACAGTGCGCGGCTACAGCTCCAGGGCATTTGGGTTTCTGAAATGGTTCGGCGAGCGGCATGAGAGTCTTGAAACGGTCTCGTTGCTGGACGTAGACGAGTTCCTAGCCGATAAGCGTCGAGAGGGCTGGTCGGTTCGAACTATCGCCTCGCAATGCCAGGCCCTACGATCCTTCTTTAGATATGCAGAGATCCGAGGTTGGTGTGCTCCACGGCTGGCGTTGGGAATTCGTAGTCCGAGAATTCCGAAGTACGATGGTCGGCCCAAAGCCCCAACGTGGGCGGAGGTTCGGAGATTACTCGACTCCGCGAGCGGATCGTCACCTAGCGACCTTCGCGCCAAAGCCATTCTCCTCCTATTTGCGATCTATGGGCTCCGGAGCAGCGAGGTGGCAGGGCTTCAATTGAGCGATTTTGACTGGCGGAATGAGACCTTCAGCGTACGGCGAGCCAAACGAGGCGGAGTCCAGCAATATCCAATTCAATATGAAGTTGGCGAAGCGATCATTCAGTACCTCCAGAAGGGCAGGAAACGCTGTTCAAGCCGTCACGTCTTTCTGTCCAAGTATCCACCGCACGGACGGATTGGCCCTGGCCCAATGTGGCAAATCGTTGGCAAGAGAATGCAGAAGCTGGGAATCGAGTTGGAACATGTGGGCCCTCACTCGCTCCGACATGCCTGTGCCACTCGCCTCCTCCAGAAAGGTGCGTCCCTTCTGGAAATCGCCGATTTCCTCGGTCACCGCAACATCAAATCAATCGGCATTTATGCGAGGTACGACATCCGCTCGTTACGTAAGGTCGCCGCTTTCAGCCTGGCTGGTGTGCGATGAGACTACTCGATGGAGTTCAGACCTACGTAGATGGAAAACGCAACGGCGGAGCGATCTATGCCAAGGGCATTAAGAGCCTTTCGGCATTCTGCCGATATGCCGGTGATGTCGAACTGAGCAGCATACGTGAACGTCAAGTAGCATCATTCCTCGATGGGCCCCACACGTCGCCTGTCACGTGGCGTCAAAAATATAGCGTGTTGAGGCATTTTTTCCTGTTCTGGGTGTCGCGAAATGCCATGCATGCACTGCCCATGCCGCCTCCCCGCCCACGTGTTGTGACAACGTTTGTTCCCTACATCTACTCGCGGACTGAGATTCGTCTTCTGCTGTCCACGGTTCGATCCTCTCAGGAGAAGAGCGGCTGCAAAATCGACGCACGCACTCTTCGCACATTTTTGCTGTTCCTTTACGGGACCGGAGCCTTGGTCGGTGAGGCTCGCCGGCTCCTTCGTGAGGACGTGGACTTCAAACGGAGAACAATTGTCCTCCGCAGTAACCCGTTCAATCGTTCGAGGGAGATTCCGATTGGGCCAGATCTGTACAAGGTGCTGCGGAGATATCACACCACGAATCACCGAAAGGGCGAGATGAGTGCTCCGGAATTCTTCCTCACTAACGAGGGAAATCCTCTCAAAGAACGTGCCGCGTGCCAGACATTTCAGAGGCTTCGTAGAATGGCCGGCATTGCTCGCGATGATGGCGCACGCTATCAGCCTCGGCTGCATGATCTGAGGCATACGTTTGCAGTTCATCGACTCACAGCATGGATCAGGCGTGGGGCAGATCTGAACCGCATGATTCCCGCCCTTTCGGCCTACATAGGCCAAGTGGGGCTCGGCTCAACGGATCGCTATCTATCTCTGACGCCGGAGCGTTTCCGTACTCAGCTCGACAAATTGAGTCCGCGTCGGGGAAAGAGAAGATGGCGTGAGAATCCCGCCCTAATGAAATTCTTGACGGAACTGTGAGACGGGTCTGTACCTACGCAACGGGTCCAAAGCGCCTTTGTTAATCTGCGCTTCTGGGGCTAGAATGTGCTCCATTCCAGCACCTACGAGGTCGACGAAGTCGGCAGAAAGGAATTGAACATTGGAAGCCCCAGCTGGATCGACATCCACTTGTCTGGTACTGATGCCCTTCAGCGCTGAGCAGGAAGAAGTATACGAAAGAGAGATCAAGCCCGCCATCGAAGCCACAGGTCTGGCTGCTGTCCGGATTGATCAATTGGCTGCCCTTGGTCCGCTGATTTCAACGCTCTGGCAGTATATCCAGGATGCTCGGTGCATCGTGGCGGACCTCTCAGGGAAGAATGCAAATGTCTTTTATGAGCTGGGCTTGGCCCATGCCATTGGAAAACCGACTGTGATCCTTAGCCAATCGGTGGAGGATGTGCCGTTCGACCTGCAACACATGAGGATAATCCGGTATGACCGGACCTTGCATGAGCCCGGCGTTCTCCAGCGAAGAGTAACTCAAGCTGTCAAGGAAATAGTGAAGCAAGGCACCGAGTCTCTAGCTACTTCGGCTGCAGGTGTTCGGCGTCGGAAGCGGTCGAAAGCTAAGTCCAAATCTCCCGATGAGCTGGTTCGTAGTGCAGAGGAGGCGTATAAGGCCGGTCGGACGGCAGAGGCAATCGATCTGATCGGAAAGGCAAGGGACGATTACAACGCTTTAGGAGACAAGAGCGGCCTCGCCGCTACTTTGCTCAACCTCGGGTCTTTGTATCAGCAAACGGGAGACTTTCGAAATGCCCTGAACGTACTGCAGCAGTCTCTAGAGATCCTGAAGGAGCTTGGCGATCCGCGTGGAGAAGCTGCCGCTTACGCCAATCTTGGGAATGTCTTCGAGGCGCAAGCTGATACAGAACGCGCGGAAGAGTTTTATCAACGGGCTCTGGTAATAAGCGAAAGTCTGGGCGACGAGGCTTCCGTCGCTTTAAATCTGGCAAATCTAGGAACCCTGATGGTTCAGCGGGGGGCATACGAAAAGTCCGAAGCTTATTACGCCCGTTCTCTAGCTTACTCCGAACGTCTTGGTAATCGGCTAGAAATAGCCAGAATGCACAGTAATCTCGGCACTCTGCGGCTCTATCAACGCCGAATAGACGAAGCGGAAAAGCTCTTTCGCCGCGCTCTGCAATATTACGAAGAGCTTGGCATGTCCGCCGATGTTTCGCGTACCTTTCACAATCTGGCGTCAGTATTGCGGGAGAAAGGTGATCTTAATGCAGCCAACAGCTACCTCAAGCGGAGCCTGGAGATAAAGCAGAAGTTGGGGGATCAGGCAGGATCAGCAGCGACTATAGCAAATCTCGGAAGCGTCGCGGCCAGCCGGGGTAATCTCGACGAGGCGCTCAGTTTATATCTTGATGCGGTTCGCATAAATCAGCAAACCGGGAATTACTATGGCCTGGCACAGACCTATTTTGCTACTTCTCGTGTTTTGCAGGCTGCGGGACAGACTGAGCAGGCCGTAGAAATGCTGAAGCGCGCCGACGAGATTGCGCAAGTGAGCGCACCAGCCCTGCACATGAAAATCATTGAGCTGCTGCAGGAACTTAGACCAGCTTCAGCCGCTGAGTAGAACGTGACGAAACGATTCAATAAATACGACGTGATTATGAAGATGCTCGAAATCATCGAGCAGGATGAAGCTATTGACCCAGGCACCGTGACTCAGGAACGAGTAACTCAGATAACAAATGTCATTCAGCACATGGACGGAAGCATTGTCCAAGAACAGATTGGTCGGAAGGAGGTCATAATGGGCGACACATTCGAAAATGTGAATCAATCCGTGATCGCTACGCGAGGGTCGTTTGCGCATGGCGTAATCGCCGTGCGGGCGCAACACGGTGACGAAATCGCGGACGCGTTCAAGACTCTGGAATCTGCACTTACAGGAGAAGCAGCGGAGCATCTGACCACGGAACAACGCAAGGAGGCGCTGGACTTGCTTGGCGAACTGGCGCAGCAAGGTGCAAAGCCGAGTGCCTCGAAATCTGTGCTTAAGTCGCTCGGCAAAGCGCTATGGGGACTGATTGAAAGCGCGGAGCCTCTTTCGAAGGCGTGCGCGGTGGCATGGCCGATCCTGCAAAAACTATGGACATAAATCGAAGGACAGAAAGCAGTAGGGGTCAGTAGTCAGTCGCATCGTTCGGGCTACAGAAATCAAACAATCGAGCCGCGCAGGTCTCTGGGACCTGCGCGGCGGCAATCTGGTTGAGGTAATCGACCGCACGCTGGGCATGAGCGGCTGCTGCAAAGATGGCACGATTGTCGTTCTTGAGCACCTCCAACCAAGTCGAGATATAGGCGGCGTTCTCTTCCCGCCGCTCTAGCTGCAGTTCGAGATCGGCACAAAGGAAAGCAGATCCCAGTTCAGCAGCAAGTTCTTCGCGGCTGTAACCTTCATCGCCCCAGTTCTTGCGACCGAAGTCACGGTCAAGGCGCTGCGGGTGTTTCGTCCAGTGAGTCAATTCATGGGCGAGAGTGGAGTAGTAGCTCTCGGCGTCGCGGAAGGCTTCGAACGGCGGCATCTGGACGTAATCCAGTTCCTGCGCGTAATAAGCACGATTCCCGCCGTGTTTGATCGTGGCGCCCAGACTGCCGAAAAACTTCTCCGCATGGTCGATGCGCGACACAGGATCGAAAGTCTGAACTGCCTTCGCGTAGTAGATTTCGGGCAAGCCTTCGATCTGCTCGACATTGAAAACCGTATAGCCCTTCATGTATGGGATTTCGTGCTCGATATCCTCGCCGGTCTTGTCGTCGTGCTCTGTGCGCGTGATGGCGTTGGCATAGACCACGAGCGAGCCCTTTTCGCCTTTCCGGACATGCGCGTTAAATTCGCCGGCCTGGCGGTAGGTCATCCAGATCGGCGCGGCAAAGTTCTGGCCGAGAGCAGACATCCAGAGGGACAGGACGTTGATTCCGGAATAGGGCTGGCCGTTAAAACGCAGAGGACGGGTAATCCGACCGGCGGCGTGCTCAGCATTCCACGGACGAATCCACGGGCGGACGCCTTTTTCCAGATACTCCACGATCTGTGCGGTGATGCGGCTGTAAACGTCCTTTCTTTCGGTAGTGTTTTGCATTGTCTTCTTCTCCTTCAAAACGAATTTTTTCTTCGCGAAAACCCGCGACGGTTTTGAAGGCGTTCAGCGGCGCGGACCTGTCAAGGGCGCGGGCAAGTTCCGCGTTCATCGAAGACCCTTGACAGGGAGCACCGCTGGAATAACGCCGGTTTTCTTAAGGCGCGGGTTGAGTGGAGAAAAAATGAAAGAGAGAAGACTTCGCAAGAACACCTAGTGGAGGCGGACAAGGAAGAATCGTGATCAAGTTTCCCAGTGGTTCCTTTGAAAACGCGGAATATACTGGGTTGAGCGAAGATGCTGTGGAGGTCACGATGGGAAATCTGCCGAAATTCACTTTGACGAAGAACGAACAGAAAGACCGCTGGGATTTGGAACAGGACAAAACCGGGAAGGTTGTGAAGTCGTGGGGCACGAAGGCGGAGGCAACCAAAGGCGGTGTGCTGGAACGAGCAATCGGCGGGGAAGGCTCAGTAAAAATTCAAAAAGAAAACGGCAGGATTCAAGAGGAACGGACGTTCCCCCGGAGCGAAGACCCTCGAAAGTCTCCGGGTTAAGGTGAAGAGTCAACCGCCACGCTTCGAGACCAAGAGTCCGCAAAAGATAGCACGGCTTAGTGCCGGTGTCGAGAACTAGTGTCCATGGTTGTACCTCCACCGACGTTCAAATGGGACACGTTGGAATCGTTGATCACCAACAGGTGAGTAGCCAGGGAAGCAAAGTGATAAGATACGGTTTCCCTAGAAAGTACCAAGAGTAGCTCTTGGACAAGATTCCGTTTAGCGTCTACGACTTTTTCGCCTACCTCTCGTCCGGCAAGGGGCGGCGATCCTTGATCAAGGCCCAAGTTAAGCTCTTTGTACACCTCTCTTGCTGAGGAACTAACAGTCACGATGTGACTGCCTGCCACTATTGCTATCTTCAGCTCCTCCGCAAGGTTCCTGCACAGTGGCAGAGATTCCGCTGGAATTGAATATTCCGGAAAAACGAGGAGCTCCACAAGACAACTCGCGGCAACGCGAATGATCGCCTCCAATTTTTGATTAAGATGGAGAACGTATTGCTCGGCGATCGTTTGGCGGAGAGCGTTGATTGTTTCGATGCCAGCAATGGAGAATAGTCCGATCTTTTCCTCGTCTCCAGGAAACGCTGGCTCTTGGATATGGGCGACGAGTTCATCGGCATATGCTGGGTTTGCCGATATTTGGGCAACGGCTAGTCGACAAGGAAAGCTCTTGGACATCGAAACCTCTCCGGCGCTCTAAATTCTACTCCGCCCCTGGCGGCCCGGATTCTGCCGGGCTTGGCTCGGGATTACCACTCTGAGAACCTCCCCAACTTTGAGCAGTTTTGGATCGCAGGTTTCTCAGGCGAGGACCCAAGGTCTTCTCAAGTCCGCTGCGTCTGGCGCTCCGCTAACCGTAAGGGATGCGTCCAACCCATGGCGACTCTTCCAAGTTGTGGGCCCGAATAGTCGTACCTCCTGACGGACGTGGAGTTAATGCCGGACTGGGAAAAACTACTTGGATCATGGCCGTCCAAGAATTCTCAACATGGGTAGCATTCAGTGCCCGGAGTTCTTCTCCGATTCGGTGTTCTTAGCCGAAGACGTTTTTCTTTCCATTTTTTTCCCCACTCAACCCGCGCCTTTCAAAACCGGCGTTATTCCAGCGGTGCTCCCTGTCAAGGGTCTTCGATGAACGCGGGAGAAACCGCGCCCTTGACAGGTCCGCGCCGCTGAACGCCCCAAAACCGTCGCGGGTTTCGCGAAGAAAAAAATTGTTTTTGAAGGGGAAGTAGAACATGCAGAACACAATCGACGAAAGAGACGGTTACGGCGTGGCCAGTGAATGGCTGACGAGCGCAGAAGCAGCAATATACCTAAAAATCGAACGCCGCACCTTGTTGCAGTGGGTACGGCAAGGAAAGGTCCGCGCCTACATACTCTCTGGCACACAACGCCATGTCTGGAGATTCAAAACCTCAGACTTGGATGCTATGCTGAGCGTGCCCGCCGTGCTCTCTACTGACGGGAGGATCAAATGAGGAGAGTACGGCACACCACTGGAAGTGTTCTATTCGACAATGGACGTGGTACGTGGCGATTCCTGCAATGGGTGGACGGCAAGCGACGATCACAAACACTCGGCACGAAGCAGGATTTGCCGACCAAAGCAGCAGCGTGGAAGGTAGTAAGCGCGCTGATGCCGAAGAAACCTAAGCAAGAGACCGGTATCACAGTGAGCAGTCTGGTTGAGGTCTATCGGGCAGAACGAATGCCGCAACGATTCAGCACACGCTATAGCTACGATCAGTGGTTGAGAAACCACATACTTCCTCACTGGGGAGAGGGCTCGATCACTGACGTACAACCGCGCCCCGTTGAATTGTGGCTGCATTCTCTCACGCTGTCTCCCAAGAGCAGAGTTCACATTCGGGGCGTTCTGCATCAACTTTGGGAGTTCGCTATGTGGCGCGGCGATGTGCCGGCAGAACGCAATCCGATGACTCTGGTGACTGTGCGCGGCGCAACCAAAAGGACAAATGCTCCGCGTAGTCTTACATTCGAGGAGTTCCAGAAGTTCGTTTCTGAACTCCCGGACCCATTCCGCACGATGGCTCTGCTGTGTCTGTGTTTGGGACTCAGGATCAGCGAATGCCTAGCACTCAAGTGGGCAGACATTGACTGGCTTGCGAGCAAGATCAGCGTAGAACGTGCGATTGTTCGGCAACGAGTGGATGACGTAAAGACCACAGGTTCCAGAAAGCACTTGAGCATAGATGGCAGTCTGCTGGAAGTGCTCAAGACATGGAAGCAGACAACGCAGTTTACCGCACCCGAAGACTGGGTTTTCGCTTCCCCGACACGGCTAGGCCGTCTTCCGTGGTCCTATCCGCGAGTCTGGGGAGTATTCCAGGAAGCAGCAGAAGTAGCGAAAGTCGGCAAGCTTGCTACTCACACGATGCGCCACAGCTACCGATCGTGGCTTGACGCTGTGGGAACGCCAGTAGCCGTGCAACAGAAGCTAATGCGACACGCGGACATCCGCACGACGATGAACATCTACGGCGATGTGGTGACGAACCAAGAGTCAGAGGCACACAGCAAGATCGTGAGTTTGGCTCTGCCACGCGCTTAACGGATCGCGTTGCGGATCACAGCTCGGCCAAGTAGTTGAAAACATGGCGGAGAGAGTGGGATTCGAACCCACGTTACCCTTTCGAGTAAACACGCTTTCCAAGCGTGCGCCTTCAGCCACTCGGCCATCTCTCCGGCGCTGTGTGAAGCGCTTGTCTGGATTC
>Ga0075028_100000223_pt1 | contig 20762 bp, 18 predicted proteins | sample LitLauG_LLR_2014_FD_71390 | JGI IMG/M metagenome (GOLD analysis project Ga0075028, IMG submission 71390) | Freshwater sediment microbial communities from Pennsylvania, USA - Little Laurel Run_MetaG_LLR_2014 | ecosystem: Environmental > Aquatic > Freshwater > Creek > Sediment | place: USA... | reverse complement strand
AATGCTCTCGGTGCGATTGCGGAACAGCGTCGGCAGATGCATCCGCGAAAGGAAGTAGATGGCTCCCGCCACCACCGCAAAATTCAGGATGACCGCAATCCAGTAAGTACTGGTCGGCTTCATCCCCAACTTGCGCGCCAGATAACGCACGGACGCGGATTCCTTGAACTCGCCGTTCTCGCCCTTCTCCGCCGCATCCTTTTTCTCAGTCCCGGATTCCGCCTTGCTGGTCGCCCGGCTCTGCGCGCCGGAAGCCGGCAGTTCAGATTTCGTAGCTTCCTGCCCGCTAGCCGCTGGGGCTCCGCTCAGCAAGAACAATCCCGCAATCGCCAGCACAACCAGCCACTTCTTTGCGGATTCAAACCGCGCCGTCACTGCCCACCGCCCGCAGGAGACTGCCGCAAACCTACCGGCTGCAACACCACCCGAATGATCTCCGTCGCCAGTCGCTCGCTCTCGGCCTGCAGCCCTTCCTGCGCCACGGCCCGATCCTGCTCGAGCGCAACACGCGCCGCGCTTACCTGGCCCCGCGCTGCAGCCCGCGCCTGCGCAATCACTCCCTCCCGCGCCTTGACCGCCGCCTGCCGCCGTTCTTCCTGTGCCCGAAACAGCTTCGCTCGCGCCGCGCGCAGTTTCTGTTCGTACTCCGCCGTTCGCGCTTCCGCCGCCGCGATATCCGCCCGCGCCTTCTCCACCGCGCCCTCGGTCCGCGCGCGCCGTTCCTGCAACACAGCCTGCAGCGGCTTATGCACGAGCATCAGATACAGGAAGTACAGCAGACACAAAAAGACAACGGTCGGGATGGCCCCGAGCAGTAATTCGCCTACTTGTCTGAGCGTCTGATCCATGTCACAGGGGCCTACAGAGACGGAAGAAGAGAGCGGTTCAAACCAGTTAGGCTAACAAAGGGTGGGGGATGTGTCAACGAGCGATGCCGTGGAAAAGCCTGATTCCTAACGCTTTGCGCCACTTGGCGCTAGTCCTCGAAAGTTTCCCTTGACTTCACCCCGCAGCGGACTACCATTAACTCATCACCTCCGATCCAATTCAGGATCGAGTGGGCCGATAGCCATGAAATGTCACCGCTTCTTGGTTGCCGGCCCACTTTTGGTTTGGCTGGTTCTTCGTCCCGACTCCAGGCCCTCCTGCAATAGTTGCCGCAAGTCTCATCATGGGCCAGATGGATCCAAAGCGGGAACCTGCAAGGATCGCGCGGCTTGCAGTAATTGCTGATCGGAGCAGACGAATACGGGAACGTCGCCACCAGAACCTGATTTGAGCACCAGATAACCCGCTAATTGAATGGCGTCGTAGGCGCGCAAGGCATGGTGATCAATCAGCCCTGACGCAACATCCAGCACAACGTCATTCAATGCCTGTATCAGGAACCTCGCTTCCAGGTGCCGCTGGAACCGGTCAAGCAGCATCCCGGCCACGCTTGCAGACATATCCCCAGAACGCTCTCGTCGACGGATGGCGGAGCGGATCTCAATTTGGGATACCCGCAACACAGCAAACCGATTTTCAGTTCCGCTTGCGAGCCGCAGCAAATGATCGGTGCCAGGCTCGCGGACATACAGTTTCACTAGCGCACTGGTCTCCAGGAAATAGAGCGCCAATCAGCGCCTCTCGCGCAGGATCGTGTCCGAGAGATTCTCGCCCTGGATCGCGATGGGCTCAAACTCCATTTCGGATGTGCCCGGTTGCCCCAAGATCGCCTTCACCTCGGGCAACAACCGGTTTACGCGTATCGCGGTCACCGGGAACTGGGGAGCTTTCGGGTTGGGGATCTTGCTGGTAAGCACTAACCGCTTCTCGATCGCGCTCCGCAGCACACTCTGTCTCACAGCGTCGGAACTCGTCCACGAGAAACCCTCGCTCGGGAGCGCCTCGTCCCGAAACCATTTGAGCGCGACAAAATCCCAACCAGGCCTGGATTCCGCGCGATCCAGGGCTCGCACCAAGTCCGCAACGGGATCAGCGCCTTCGCGCGGTGTCCTGACTGGGGCTTTCACAAAGGAAACATTGGGCCGTGCTGGCGTGTCTTTCGGTAGGTTCGCCTGGTCCATTGCGCGTTCGCCGCCCACAGGCTCAAACCACATCTCAAGCCGACCAGACTCAGGGGACCAGTTGTCAGCGGACGCATTGCTACGCTTCTTCCGCCCATTTCTGTCGAGCAGTGCTATTCGAAGTCGATAACCGTCAGGAAGGGGGGTATTCAGTTCCCGAAAGAGGTCGTGAACAGGCTTGGACAGCAGATGTTCCAACTCAGGCTCTACTTGCTCAATTGTCTTTTTCACTCTAAACATCTCCACTTCTATAATTTAAGATAAAGTCGCCAAAGTTACGACACTTATATTTATAATATAAATCTAGGCTGCGTGTCAAGCAGAATCTCAACACTAGCCCAGCCACTGCTTCACCTTCCGCACCACCGACTCAGGAGCCTCCACCTCGAGCTCCACCGCCCCATCGACATAAGCCCGCGAGTACACTCGCGTCCGCGCCTCAATCATGGCCAGCGCCTTCCCCTCGCTCTGCGGGATGCGCAGGCGCACCCGAGAAACGGGATCCTGCTGCAGCGTCTGATCAATGCGATCCAGCAACGCCCCCAAGCCGATTTCCTTCACCGCCGAGACATGCACCGTCGCCTGGTCATCGCGCAGAGAGTCTCGTTGCTTCGCCGCCAGCAGATCCACCTTGTTCCGCACGTGCAACCGCGGCTTATGCTGCGCTTCCAGTTCCTTCAGTACGACTTCCACCTGCGCGTCCTGCTCCGCCAGCGTCGGGCTGGCGCCATCCGAAACATGCACAATAAGCGACGCCCGCTGCACTTCCTCAAGGGTGGCGCGGAACGCCGACACCAGCGTGTGCGGCAAGCTGCGAATAAATCCCACCGTGTCCGACAACAGCACTTTCCTCTTCGAAGGCAACATCACGTGCCGCAGTGTCGGATCGAGCGTCGCAAACATGCGCGGCGAAGCCACCACGCCCGCTTGGGTCAACGCATTGAACAACGTGGATTTCCCGGCATTCGTGTACCCCACCAGAGCCACCGTCGGCACCGGCACGGACTCCCGCCGCTGCCGCTGCTGCGCCCGGATGCGCCTCACATTCTCAATCTGCTGCTTCACGTGCCGGATACGCCGATAGATTTTCCGCCGGTCGGTCTCGAGCTGAGTTTCACCCGGTCCCCGTGTCCCAATGCCGCCGCCCAGCTGCGACATCTCCACGCCGCGGCCCGCCAGCCGGGGCAGCATATATTCCAGCTGCGCCAGTTCCACCTGCAACTGGCCTTCCCGCGTGCGCGCATGTCGAGCAAAAATGTCGAGGATCAGCTGCGTGCGATCAATCACCCGCCGGTGAACCACGCCTTCGATGTTCCGTTGTTGTGACGGAGTGAGATCGTGGTCGAACAGAATCAGGTCCGCTCCCGCCGAAGCAGCCGCCCCGGCAATTTCCTCGAGCTTCCCCTTGCCGATGAGCGTTGCCGGATCCGGCCGGTCGCGGTGCTGCAGAAATTCTCCGGCGATCACTGCTCCAGCGCTCTCCGCCAGCGCCTTCAACTCGGCGAGCGATTCCTCCGCGCTGAATTCAGGAGTGGAAGGCTTGGTATTAGCTGGACGTGCCGCCGCCGCATCGCGCGCCGCCGCGGCTCCCGCCGTCAGCGGGCTCTTTGCCGCTTTCGACGCCGGCTCCCGGTGACGGTACTCGACACCCACGAGAAAGGCGCGCTCCACCCCGGTCGCAGTCTCCAGAGTGCGGCGCGAGGATTTTCCGGTAAATGTGGACGAGGAACCGCGCGGGCGGGGAATGCTTTTACCCCTCCGTGCCAGTGCCGCCCGCTTCAGCCGCCAGCGTTACCCGGCCTTCGTGAGCGTCGTTGCGCGCCGCGCCATGCGAGCGCGGCATCACCATGGTAGAAATCGCGTGCTTGAAGATCAGCTGCTCCTGGCCGCCGCCATCGAGCACAACCGAGTACTTGTCAAACGAACGAATTCGCCCGGTCAGCTTCACCCCGCTCACCAGGTACACCGTCAGGACGGACTTCTCCTTGCGAGCTGAGTTGAGGAAAGAATCTTGAATGTTTTGCGCCGGCTTGGCGTCCATAGCCGATCTCCTTACGACGGGTGGCTTGTCCGAGCGCGCTTACACGACGTGCTCTTCCCAAGAGTGGTCTGCGAAGCAAGGCGTGCGTTTCCCGGCCAGCAAGAGAAGCCTCGCAGGAATTGCTTTCTACCATACGACCTTCCCCGGTTCTTTTCAACCGTATCGCAGTGATACAATCCGCCGCCGGGCCGCTGCAATGACTTGCCGGCGGCCCTTCCGGAGGACAACCATGCTCTTAACCTTGCTCGCGCCTGTACTCGCCGCTTCCCCTGCCTTTCTCGCCGTCTCCGCGCCCCTCTGGACCCTGCCCTCCGACGGCACTGCCAACTTTCTCATGCTGGTGCGCTGGCTGCACTTCCTCGCCGGCATTACCTGGGTGGGACTGCTGTATTTCTTCAACCTGGTGAACGTCCCGTTCATGAAAGAGATGGACTCGGTGACCAAAGGCAAAATCATCCCTTCGCTCCTGCCCCGCGCCTTGTGGTGGTTCCGCTGGGGCGCCGTGGTCACGGTCCTGATGGGTCTTATCTACTTCGAAAGCTACGCCCGCACCGACGCCCACAACGGCTCCGCCAAACACGGCCTCGTGATGGGCTCGTTCTTCCTCATCTGGACAGCCGTCTGGGCATCCTCATTTGTGCTCACTTGTGTGATCAAGATCGACAAAGGCCCCGTGCTGGCCGTGCTGGTCGCCATCGTCGTGCTGCTCGGCTGCTATTGCTTCCTCGCCCTCAACAATCACGGCTGGGAAAGCAACCACACCCTCGCGATCAGCCTCGGAGGAGGCATCGGCTGGGTCATGATGCTGAATGTCTGGGGCGTCATCTGGCGTTTTCAGAAGAAGATCATCGCCTGGACGAAAGCCAACGCCGCTAACGGCACGCCGATTCCAGATGCCGCAAAAGCTCTCGCCCGCCAAGCCTTCCTCGCCTCGCGTACGAATGCCTGGCTGTCGCTGCCGATGCTCTTTCTGATGGGGGCATCGAGTCACTACCCGATGTTTGGGAGGTAGTGACAGCGTGCTGTTAATCCTTAGTTCTGGGAAAGGAAAAGGCCGACCCGAAGGTCGGCCTCAAGGTAAACGTCGTGCTGGTTTAGAACGTAAACTTCGCTGACAACTGCATAATCCGAGCGTTCCCTCGAATGTTCGTAATGCGTCCGAAGTTCCCGCTGTTCCGGTTGCCGTTCGGATTTGCGAAGTTCGTGTGGTTGAGCAGGTTGAAGAAATCAATCCGCAATCCGAGCGTCTTACCTTCGAGGATCTTCGTGTCTTTGTTAAGCGCGAAGTCCGTGTTCCAAAGCCCCGGCCCAATCAGGTAGCCGCGAGGAGTGGTCCCCTGGGTGCCGAACGCATTGTGAGCAAAAGCAGCGGTCGGTGTTGAGAAATAGAGGTGGTTTGACACCGACCGTGGGTCAATCAAGGTCGGCTTCGCCAGGATGTCCGGACGATCCGGGCAAGCGTAGAACGAAAGAACTCCGGTGCAAGTCAGCGAACGATAGCTGCTGTCCTGGAAGTTAATGGGGAAACCCCGCTGCATCGTGTTGAGGCCGCTGATGTGCCAGCCGCCTAGAGCACGGCTCGCAACTTCACCCCAGTGCAGGGTCTTGGCTAGGTCTGGAAGATCGTAGCCCATGGTAACCACCCAGCGGTGGCGAGCGTCAAAGGCGGAGCTGCCGTAGTCACGCCGGAACTTGCCGTAGGCGTCAAAGGCACCGGAAGCCTGGAACGCCGTGTCCTCAAAGCTGGAACTGACGTCCAGAGAGTGAGCCCAGGTGTATGCGCTACGGAACTCCAAGCCGTGACTCAGGTGCTTCTCGACTGTGACTTGCAGGGAGTGATAGTTGGACCATCCACCGTTCGTCTGCCAACCGCTGTTGGCCCAAATGTCCCCTTGATACTGGTAGTGCGTTGGGAAGTCGAGGGGTTGGAAGACGCGCGTGTCTTGACAACCGGTGCCCTTCCCGTTGTTCGGATCGGCCAGGCAGGCCTGCACGCCCGCGGGAGTGGTTGGGTTGAAGGACCAGGAGGTGAACAGTTTCGAGCCGTGGGCACCCACGTAAGCTACGCGAAGAATGGTTCGAGCCGGCAACTCGCGTTCCACAGTGAGGTTCCAGTTCATCGCGTACGGTGTTGTTTGGTCCTTCGGCACGACGTTGATGGAAAGAGGATAGAACTGTGTGAAGTCAATTCCCTTGGTTCCCGCGGGCGGGGCCTTATAGGGAAACTTGTTCGTAAGACTGCCGCCACCGTTGATATCCGTCCACGGATCGGGGAACGACGGGCTCCGTCCCGCGATGTCGCTTACACCGTTGCTGTTCTGACCGAACGGCGGATCGCCCAGATCCTGAAGATTCAACTCCTCTTCCGACCGGTTGAAGTACACGCCGAACCCGCCGCGGATCGAGGTCTTGCCGGCTCCACCCGTGAGGCTGCCCCAATCCGGGCTGTAGGCAAATCCCACGCGTGGTCCGAAGTGGTTATACTTCGTCGTTGCCCCACCTCCCTTGTTACAGCCGGGATCGCCGGGCAGAGTGTAACCGACAGGCGCATCGGGAAATACGACCGACTGGACGCCCGGCTGGAAGCAAACTCTGGAAACACCCCCGTTCTGGTATTCGCGAAGCGGGGTGTCAATCTGGTAGCCAGTGCCCAAGGTTATCGTCAGGTTGTTTCTCACGCGCCACTGGTCCTGCGCGTAAGCATAGTACTCGTATGCATCGGCGACGATGATCTGGCCGCTGCCCTGGTTGTACGCCTGCGGAACTCCTAACAGGAAATCGAGACCAGGATCGCCGGTGGAATAGACGCCGCTCGCATCGAAGGTAAAGGCTCCGTCGTTGCGCGCCGCAAACGGGTTCCATACCTGGAACTTACGCCCGTCGAAGCCGAACTTCATGGTATGGTGGCCCTTGATCACGCTAAAGTTGTCGGTGATCTGGTAGGTTTGGTCTTTGCGAGGTTGAGGTCCGTTGGTCGTTCCACCCAGCGCGAAGTAACCCGTCACAGACATGTTTGGGTAATCGGCCCCGGAGGTCAACTGCGGGAAGATGTTCGAGAACCCTACATCCTTCGGCTGCCGCGGCGTAACGGGCTGCCCAGTCGGGAAGTTGAAGCGCGTATAACCGAGGCGAAGTTCGTTAAGGACATCCGCCGTAATCGTGTGGAGCCACGAAGCGGTAAAGTTCTTCGTGTACGGAATGCTCCCGTCTCCAAAACCCGGCAGCGTGGCCCCGCTGAAAGGTAGGGTGTTCGCATTGGTCGCATCGTCAGCCAATGCGTAGAACCAGACGGTGTCCTTCGGGCTGATGGTAAAGTCCATGCGCCCAATGTGCTGGTTCACCTTGCTCTTCGTGATCGGGTTGTAGCAGTACTGGTTGCCGCCGCAGTTAGACGCAGGGACGAACTGCTTGACCAGTTGAGAGGAAAGGGTGCCGTAAACCGAGGTAGGAACGGTGACGACTCCCGTGCCCGGGAAGCAACCCGCCCACGTTGTCTTCCCAGGGCAAACGCCGGTCGGCCCGTTGATAGTCGTCAGCGACGACGGAATCGGATTCGTGCTGAAGCCGGCGTTTGTAGTCTCGTCCCAGGTGCCGGCCAACTGTGCCGGCGTATACACCGTCACCGCACCCACACCGTTTGCGTCGGGCGCTCGGGACCGCGTCAGTTGGAGCGAGTAAAAGAAGAAGAGCTTGTTTTTATAGACCGGGCCGCCGACAGTGCCCCCATAAGTTTGCCGATGGAAAACATTCGGCGAGACCTGAAAGTAGTTTCTGCTATTCAGGAACGTGTCGCGATAATAGTCAAATGCGCTGCCGTGGAAGCTATTGCTTCCTGACTTGGTAACCGCATTCATGATCGCGCCCGAGTTCCGTCCGAATTCGGGGTTGATGGTGTTGGTGACCATCTGGACTTCCGCAATGGCGTCAGGGTTCGGCTGCACCAGCGGCGAATTCAACGGCATGTCGTTATTGTCGTTGCCGTTCACAAGGTAGCTGTTTTGCTGTGCCTGGCTACCGTTGGTTGAAAAGTTGTTGGCGAACCGCGTATCGGCAGCGACTACGCCCGGCAAGGTCTGCTGGAAGACAATCCAGTTCCGTCCGTTCAGAGGTAAGTCGCGGATGGTGTTGCCGCTCAGGTTCAAGGCCAACTGCATGCTCGTGGCTTCCACCTGCACTGGGTTCGCCGTCACCTCAACCGTGTCCGAGACCGCACCTACTTCCATCGTCACGTTCTGGACATAGGTCAGATTCTGGATGACCGGGATCGCCTTAACTTCGGCCAGCTTGAAGTTTGCTTTGGAGGCCGTCAGGTTGTACTTGCCGGGATTGAGGGCGATGAAAAGGTACGCTCCATCGGAACCGGAAGTCTCCGTTTTCGAAACACCTGTATCCGCGTTGGTCAGTTTCAACTGTACGCCAGGCATGGCGGCACCGGTCGAGTCGAGAATTATGCCGCGGATCTTTCCGTAAAGTTCGTCTGCTCGTGCTGTGCCGGCGCTGAACAGCCCGAACAGCATGAGGGCGATAGCGAAAAACGCCACCTTCGATCGAAAGCTCGATTCCATGTCATCTTCTCCTAGAAACGTTGGGGTACCCGGATGAAACTGATTGATTCCGCACCATCGCTGCGAACTACAGTTGCGAACAACAAGCACCGTAAGTGTTAGAGAAGGCAACTCGTATACCAAAGATGTTTACTGTTTAACTCTTTACTGTTCAATTACTTACCTCTGCCCAATCTCCTGTCATATACCAGAATGTATATGGCTTGTAGCACAAATATATGATTTTTCGTAGGTGAACAGTGTGATCCCTCACGTGGGCCTCCGGGAATTTGCTAGTGCTGCCGCTGGAGCCCGGGTGGAACCGGATCCGTCGAACCTGATGGTAGAATTCCGACTTCCCGCGAGGTCCACCCCGATTCCTTCGCCCGCCAAGACGCTAACCCAGGCGATTCCTATGCTCGACCTCGCCCGCCAATACCACTCCCTCCGCCCCGACATCCTCGCAGCCGTCGAACGCGTCTGCGCCTCCACCCACTACATCCTCGGAGAAGAAGTCGCCACCCTCGAGCGCGAGCTTGCCGCTTATGCCGGCGCGGCCGCGGCGGTCGGTTGCGCCTCGGGTACCGACGCCCTCTGGCTGGCCTTGCTCGCAACCGGCATTCAGCCAGGAGATCCCGTCATCACCACGCCGTTCAGCTTTTTCGCTTCCGCCAGCGCCATCGTCCGCGCCGGAGCGCGCCCCGTTTTCGCCGATATCGATCCGCGAACATTCAATCTTGACCCGGCCCGTCTTGCCACCAACCTTCGCGACGGGCAGCACCAGCGCGTGAGCGCGCTGCTTCCCGTCCACCTCTACGGCCAATGCGCCGACATGAGCGCTCTCACCGCGCTGGCAGAAGAATTCAAACTCGTTGTTATCGAAGACGCCGCTCAGGCCATCGGAGCAGCTTGGAAGAACACGCGCGCTGGCGCCATCGGCCACGCCGCCGCTTTCAGTTTTTATCCCACCAAAAACCTGAGCGCCTATGGCGATGCCGGCTGCATCACCACCAACGACCCGGCCCTCGCTGACCACCTGCGCCGCCTGCGCAATCACGGCAGCCCGCGCCGCTACGTGCACGAGGAGTTCGGCTGGAACAGCCGTCTCGACGCCATCCAGGCCGCCATCCTGCGCGTAAAGCTCCCGCACATCGAGAACTGGAACGCCCAGCGCCGCCAGCGCGCCGCGACTTACGATCAGCTATTTCTCGCCGCCGGCCTCGGCGCCGCCAGCCTCGGAACAACCGGCTCTCCCATCACGCTCCCCTGGCGCGACCCGAATGCTCACCACGTCTTCCATCAATACGTCATCCGCGCCAAGCGCCGCGACAAGTTGCGCCAGTTCCTCGCCGACCGCCAGATCGGCAGCGAGGTCTACTACCCCATCCCGCTGCACCTGCAAACCTGTTTTGCCTATCTCGGATATCGCGAAGGCGACCTGCCCGAAGCCGAGCGCGCCGCCCGCGAAGTGCTGGCGCTGCCTATGTTTCCTGAACTGACGGAAGAAGAACAGAAACGCGTCGTCGAAGTGGTGGCGGAGTTTTACTCTTAGTTTCGAGTGGGGAGGAACCGTCTCACGAGTGGGATTGTCATGCTGAGCGGAGCGAAGCATCCCTATCACCCGAAGATTCTGCTGGCGAGTAGGGATTCCTCGCCTGGCTCGGAATGACAAAGCGGTTACTGCCTACTTGCCCCCACCCGCCGCACAATATTCCCCACTACCTTGTACTTCCGCTCGCTGATCTGCCCACTGTCGTCTTGCACGTGCAACGTGAAAGTCGTCAGCATCCCTTCCCGCCCGCCAAAATCCTCTTTACTAATCGCGGTGGGAAACATCCCCGCCAGTCGCCGCTCCCGGTAAGCCGTCTCGTACCTGTGCCGTTTCGTGTTCCAGGTAAACACGCGGATCTGGTTGTAATCGGCCGCCTGCCCCTCTTTCGGATCGCTCAACTCCACCAGATATTCCGGCACTTTCTTGTCCTGGTCGGCCACCTCGCGCAGCACGAAATAGGCCATGATGCGCTGCCCTTCGGCGTATTGCGCAACCTCGAGCGGGATGTCCAGGTCCACCAGTCGCGCCAGCACCCAGCCCACGCGCCCCTGCGAATTCCGCGCCAGCCACCAGTCTTCCAGTGGCGCAGGCGGCGTCTCCTCGCCTTCCGCCTTGGGCCGCGGCGCCACGCCCGGCAACTGCTTCTCCGCCGACGCTCGTTTCAATACCGAAACCTTCTCCCCGCTCGCCAGCTGGTAAAGACGCGCCGTATCCCGCCCCGGCGTCAGGTGCAGATTGGTTTCGCTGTGCGTAACCCCGGCCGCCTGCACCGCCGTGTTGACATTCTCCTGCACCAGCTTCTGAAAGCCTTGAAACACATCCTCGCCTACCAGCGACCGCTGCTCCACCCAGCCCTCAGTTCCCGCTGCCGTGCGCACCCGCACAAAGCGCCGGTTGCTGGTTCGTTCCAGCACCTCCAGACGATCGCCGTTCTTCACCGTCGCCACCTTGCTGTAAACGGTGGCCACGCGGTCGCGCAGAAATGTCTGCTGTGCGGCTACGTAGGCAGTTTCTTTCAGCGTATGTCGGGAACGGCAGGAAGAAAGCGCGCCACCAAGCCCTAGCACCAGGGCGACAACTACGACTTGGCGGATTGTGGGGGCAAGCCGCACCGGGGTCCCACTCAATTCTAACGGGAAACAGCGACCCGCCGGGTGTCCCGCGTGGTTACCAAACCATCCCGTGGGAATGGCCTATCGCGAAACGATCAATCCCCAAAGCAGATCCCAATGGCACGCGCTGCCGCCACCATGCTGCCTTGCGGGTCCACGCCTTTGAGCTGGCCCACGGCTTCAGCAATCGGGACGCTGGTCACAGCGCTGCCCTTCAGGCACACCATCCGTCCAAAGCCGCCCTGCGCAATCAGATCCACCGCGGCTACTCCAAAGCGCGTCGCCAGTACTCGGTCGAACGGTGTCGGTGTGCCGCCACGCTGCACATGACCCAGCACCGTCACCCGCACTTCCTTGTTGGCGCAAAGACCAATCGCGTCGCCCACCAGATTGCCCACCGCGCCACCCCGCGACATGTGCCGCAGTTCCGGCGGCAGCTTCACCCCTTCTGCAATCACCACGATGGTAAAGCGCTTTCCGTACTTTTCTCTCGCCTGCACGTAGTCGCAAATCTTCTGCACGCTGAACGGAATCTCTGGTATCAGAATGACGTGCGCGCCGCCGGCAATGCCCGCCTCGAGCGCAATCCACCCCGCGTCGCGTCCCATCACTTCCACCACCATCACGCGATGATGCGCTTCCGCCGTGCTGTGAATCTTGTCCACCGCATCGGTCGCGGTCGTCACCGCCGTGTCGAAGCCGAAGGTCACATCCGTCGCCGACAGATCGTTATCAATCGTCTTGGGCACTCCCACCACGCGCATACCCTTGAGAAAAAGTTCTTGCGCAATGTGCTGCGAGCCGTCGCCGCCAATCACCACCGTGGCGTCAATCCCCAGCTTGCTCGCGTTGGCGATCACGTCGCCGGAAATGTCGCGCACCACTTCCTTGCCGTTTTCCATTTCTTTGTAGTGAAAGGGGTTGCCGCGATTCGTGGTGCCGAGAATCGTGCCGCCGCGAGCCAAAATCCCGCTCACATCCTTGAGCGTGATCGCCTGCGTTCGCTCGGGATGAATCAACCCATCAAAGCCATCGGGAATCCCGATGACTTTCCATTTGTATTTGAGGATTGCCGACTTGACGACTGCGCGGATGACTGCGTTCAACCCAGGCGCGTCTCCGCCCCCGGTAGAGATGCCAATGGTTCGTATGAATGCCATGAGCTGATTTTACAAGGGAAGAACAGCGATACTTCAAGGACCTACGACCCCAAGTGTGAGGCGGACGAAACGAAAGGAGACGACCCCAGGCAAGCTACCTGGTCGTCCAGGAGGAGCGTCCGTACCAGGCCATTCGAGTTACTCCTAGTTCTGAACCGTCACCGCCAGCGTGGGACTAAAGGCACCCTGCGACGCTTTGATCGTTGTGCTCCCGGCCTTCAGCAATGTCGCCTGACCAGGGTTCGCCGCCGGTGCGGTCGCAATTGTGGCCACGGTCGTGTCCGAGGATTCCCACTTGACAGTGGCCGTGAGCGATTGCGTAGTCCCATCCGCGTAGTGCCCGGTCGCCGTGTATTGGGTGGTGCCGCCCGTTGTCGCAATGCTGGGTGAAGCATTGCCGTCGATCGTAATTCCCGTCAGCGCCGTCGCCGTCACCGCTACTACCTGCTTCGGAGACACAGTTGTGCCGAGCGTCGCTGTTACTCCATCAGTCGAGCCAGATGGCGTCACCGCCACGCCGCTCACCACTCCCGCCTGGTTGATGGTGAAGAACGCGCTAGGGCTGGGAACCGTCGCCCATGTCACCTTACTCGTGATGTCCCGGTCGATGTTGTCACTGTAGTGTCCAATCGCCTGCAGGGGAGTCGTGGCGTTGACCGCGACCGAAGGACTGGCCGGCCGGATTTCGATGCTCGACAACGTCGGATCCACAAAGAACCCTTTGCACGACACCAGGCTCAGCGCACACACCACCGCCACAGCAGTGACAACCAAGGACTTGCGGGACAAGCACAACATGCCAACACCCCTCCGCGCGGCTCTTACCCGCCGCACCACCCACGCTAGATTCTAGCAGAGACAGGCCCTTCCGGCGTCCGGGAGAACATGGCCCGAGTAGCACATTAGGGCCATAATCCCGCACCTCCGCGCATTCAGGAACGCGCCTCAACCAGGGTTCTTGCACACCATACCCGGACAAAAACAGGGAAACCGGGATCTTTACATTTTCAGGACGCCGCGAGGGTGCTTTCCCTTATGCCTGACGCCTGAGAACTGACAGCCGAGAGCTGCCTTAATTGATCTTGTCCCGCTCATCCGGCTTCGCCCCGAGAATGCTCGCATCAATCGGCTTGCGCCCCGCGAAGCCTTCGCTCGTACTGTGCCAGTGCGCGATCTTCTCTTCCCCCAGCTTCCAGCACAGCAGAATCACTTCCCCATTCACCAGGCAAGGAAAATCCAGCAGCCCCATGTCGAGGTCCTTCACCTGCACCCCGATTGCATCAATCTCGTGCACCGCATCTTTCACCCGCTGCACGGCCTTCTCGCGTTCCGCCCGCCGCCGCGCCGTTTGCACCACATCCACCAGCAGCCCGCCGCTCAGAAAAATACGGTGCGCCAATGCCTGCAGTTCAGCGTCCACCGACTCGATCAGCTTCTTGCCCTCAATCGCCGTGCGCAGCAGCCCTTCCAGCACCGGCAGCATTGATTGCGCTTCATCGAGAGTAAATGTGCGGTCCGCCATATTGTTCTATTTTAGCTGATCCATCGCCCAAGCGGTGCGCGAGAGAGGTGTGCGTGAGACTTTGCCTGGAGCTCGGTGCAGCCGAGTCAACTGAAACTCAGCCCCGGAGGGGCGACTGATATTAGCCCGGCGCTTCAGCGCCGGGTAAAGGAGGGAAGTCACATTAAGTCCGGTAGGGACGACTGATCCGCGCACGCTACCACACCAGCCTGGAGGGCGGCACTTCATTAGCCCAGCGCGTAGCGCTGGGAAAACCACGCCACGACTCCGAGCCCCGTCAGGGGCGCCACCCGGCTACGGCACAGGCGCCTACGAGACGACTGCAGGTTTCACGCAACTCCAGAGCCCCCTTCCCCAATACCCGACGACAGGCTTTATAATCAATCCGAGTTTCCGATCGCCGGACCCTGCGGGTTCAACCCATGGGTGCGGCGGCGGTGCCACGGCCCTTCAACGGGAGTGGCCGAGGGCTCAGGCGGAAACGCCTGCGCCTCCCGGGCTTCGCGAGAAGCTGTTGGAAAGGAAACGCAGTCCGAACGCAGTTGCTGCTTCCTTCCTTTCGACGCGGAATCAAATTGCAAGGTTAGGTTTGCCTCCCTGCAGGGGAATGCCTTGTCGCTGACTGACAAATACGGCCGCCAGATCGCTGACGTGCGCATCTCCATTACCGACCGCTGCAACTACAAGTGTGTTTACTGCCGGACGGGGAACAACGGGGCGCAATTCTCTGAGTTGCCCTTTGCCGAATATTTGCGGATGGCGCGCCTACTGGTGGAGCTGGGCATTCGCAAGATCCGGCTGACCGGCGGCGAACCGCTGCTACGGCGCGGAGTAGTGGACTTCGTCCGCGAGCTGGCGAAACTGCGCACCGTTGATGGCACCCGTCCCGATCTGGCGCTCACCACCAACGGGCATCTTCTGGCCGACCTGGCGCAGCCTCTGCGCGATGCGGGCCTCAACCGGGTCACGGTTTCCATGGATGCCGTCGATCCCGATCGCTTCGCGCGCATCACCCGCGTGCCCAATGGATTCGACCATGTGCTGTCAGGTATGCGCGCCGCCAAACGCGCCGGTCTCGAGCCGGTCAAGGTGAACTGCGTGTTGCTCCGCGGCTTTAATGAAGATCAGGTCATTCCCTTTGGCATGTTTGCCCGCGAAGAAGACGTGGTGGTGCGCTTCATTGAATTCATGCCGCTGGAAGAGGATCGGCTCTGGTCGCGAGAAAAAGTGGTGACCCTGGCGGAAGTGGTAGCGCGCATGTCGGAGTTCCGCCCGTTGGTCGAGATTGCGCACGAAAAGAGCGAAACGGCGCGGCGCTATCGCTTCGACGACGGTGTGGGCGAAATCGGCATCATTGCCCCGGTCTCGCTGCCGTTCTGCGGACATTGCAGCCGCATTCGCATCACCTCCGACGGCAAGGTGAGGACCTGCTTGTTCTCAGTCTGGGACCACGATCTCTACGGCAAAATGGAGCGCGGCGCTTCCGATGAAGAATTGAAAGCTTTTCTTTGCGATCTGGTGCTGCGCAAAGAAGAAAGACACCACATTGGGGAACCGGATTTTGTGCCGGCGTCTCGCACCATGGTGCACATCGGGGGTTAGCTCGCTCCCGCCGCCCCAGAACTCTGGGTTATTGTGGTTCTGATTCCAGAGATCTGCGCAGCGAAAAATCGAGAGCGGAACCGCGTTTTAATCCCCGTCTTGTTTGTAGATCGACGCCAGTGCGTACTTGCCGACAATAAGCGTAAGAACGACCACTACAATCGTAACGAATCCAGTCATGAACTGCGCCTCCCTGGGGCGCGCGCGTCCAGGGCCCAGTTATATCGTCACGGATAATAGATCGCCTCTCCCCGGCAGACAACTATCGGAAGGGCAAGGGGGAACGGGGGAAAGGCCCGTGCCCGGTAAGGTCATTTGCGGACTTACGGTAACTTACGCCGTCGCTAAAGCCACCGCGTGCGCAGCCGATACAGTACATGGAGCCTTGATGTTCCACTCCCGGGCAAAGACCGACTTGGCCGCTTTGCCGGTCGAGGTCTGTACGAAATACAAGTGCATATAGGAGGCATCATGAAATTCGTGAGAACCACCGCCGCGTGTTTCCTCGTCCTGTTCGCGCTGACCGCCGCTTTGGCGGGCAAGGGCAACGAGATGAAGGGCCGCATGGAGTTTATGCAAACCTGCAAAGCCTGCCATACCAAAGGCGCCAACGGCGGCCAGGTCACGCCCCTGAACAAGACCATGGATCAATGGCGCAAGTACTTCGCCAGCGGCCGGCACAATCACGGCCAGGAACCGCTGACTAAGGTCATGTCGGCCGAGCAGCTGGCCGACGTAGAGACATTCCTGGTCGGCCATGCCGCCGATTCACCGCAACCCGAGACCTGCGGTAGATAGGCCAGCAGGGAGGAAGGGCCCGGTATGAAGCGGACGCTGGCAGCAAGAATTCAAGGCGGTTTCATCCTCTTGTCGATTCTTATGGTCGCCGTCAGTTACGTCGGTTACTACTCGAACGGCAAGGTTGTGACCGCAAGTGAGTCGCAGAGGGAAATCGCGGGAAAACGCGCCCTGGCGCAAACTCTGCCCCTGCACCTGGAGCAGCAGGACGATACCCGGCGTGCCTTCCTGTTGACGGCTGACTGGCCCTGGCTGGCGCAGACCTACCTGGCCGACTATGAGAAGGCAAAGAACGACTTCGAGGCGAGACGGGCGCAACTCACGAAGTTTGCGTGGACGGGCGAAGGCAAAGACATCGTGGCCCGCCTGGCCGATCTGCACCGGCAGTACAACGAGATTGCACAAAAGGAAATTGATCTGGCGCGCGCCAAGCAGTTCGATGAGGCGCGGGCGCTCAACGTTACCGGAACGAACCTATCCCAGACTACGTTTCGCGATTTGCTGCACCGGCTGGAAGCGATCTTAGAGCAGCAGCAAGATCAGGCTGCAACGGAAGAGAACAATATGTCGCACAGAGCCAACCGGCTCTTGACCGTCATCTCCCTGTTCGCCGTCGCGACCGGCCTGGCGCTGGGCGTGTTTATCACGCGCACGATCGCGACCGGTCTGGGGAGAGTGAACGGCCTGATGAAAGAGGCTGCAGAGGGTGTTGCTGGCGGTGATGGAGATTTGACCAAGCGTTTACCCGTTACCGGCAATGATGAGATTGCCGCCTTAAGCACATCGGTCAACATGTTCCTAGGCAAACTGCAGGAAGTTATCCGGCGTGTCGCGGAGAGCGCTGACCAGTTGGCCATCGCCAGCGCGGAGATTGCGGCTTCCGCCAACCAAATGGCTCGGGGAGCCGACACTCAGCAGAACCAAACCAGTCAGGTGGCGGCTGCGATTCACGAGATGTCTGCTTCTGCCGCCGAAGTCTCTGGCAATTCGACGAAGGCTGCCGATTCCGCCCACCGAGCTACTGTCATCGCCCAAGAAGGCGGAAAGATTGTCAGCGAAGCCTTGCTGAATATGCGTGCGATTGCGGAGTGCGTTAACACGACCGCCCAGAACATCGAGGACCTGGGCAAGAATTCCGATCAGATCGGCAAGATTACCGCGGTGATCGGTGGCATCGCCGATCAAACCAAACTGCTGGCCCTCAATGCCGCGATTGAAGCGGCGCGGGCCGGTGAACACGGTCGCGGGTTTGCTGTAGTCGCCGATGAGGTGCGCAAACTGGCGGAACGTACGGCCATGGCGACCAAGGAAATCGCCCAGATGATCGAAACGGTGCAGAGGGAAACCAAGTCGGCGGTGGGCCGGATGCAGGCGGGGACCAGGCAGGTGGAGATCGGTGTCGCGATTACATCCAAGGCGGGGGCTTCGCTGGAGGGAATCATCACCGCGGCGCAACAAGTGGGCGACATGATCTCGCACATCGCCACGGCGGCGACCCAGCAATGCAGCACGGCGGAGCAGATCAACTCCAACGTGGAACAGATCGCTAAGATCACAAGCGAGTCGGCCGCCGGTGCACAGCAGTCGGCACGAGCCTGTGAGGAACTCTCCCACCTCGCCCTTGATGTGCAACAGTTGGTGGGCCGCTTCAAACTGGACACGACCGAACCGATGGCTGGATTGGCACCACAATCTGAGCAAGCCAGCGATCGGCACTGCAACGGTAGTGCGCCGACCGCGCAAGCAGCTCGGTTGGGAGGGGCCTAGCTCCTCATCCGCGGCAACGGACGCTGCCGCACCAACCCGGAACAGTCCCCATTCCGCAAACGGGAAGGACCGTTACCAAGGTTTGCGGGAAAGAGGGTGGAACTCACCGACAAGCACGCCCAATTGACGAAGACTAGAAGAGGGCGTGTTTGCCCGGAGGTTGTACCGTTATGCCAGAACGTCGTCGGGAGCCACGCGCCCATGCGCGCATCGCTGTCAAGGTCTACGCCACCGATAAAGATGGGCTGCCGTTTGGACAAGAGGCGGTGGCGACCAATTTCAGCTTCCGCGGTGCGTTGCTTACGAATCTGGAGCACGAGGTGCGTCCCGGCGATTTGATGATTGTGTTCTTTGAAGAGAAATTTGCGCGCTTCCGCGTCGTGTGGGCCCTGTATGCCGACGCTATGCGGCAAAACCAGGTAGCCGTGCAGCGCATCGAAGTCGACAAGTGTCCGTGGGCCGCCCTGCTCGAAAAGGATGCGCCTGCCCTGGCCAACGGGGCGACGGCGGCTCCATAGCTATAGCGATCGCCCTCTAACCTACACGTCAGGAGACGATCCGGGTCAGGGCTGGCCTGAGGTGGGCTTGCCAGAACCCCTAAGTCCGTGCAAAATATGGCTGGACTCGAGCTGGCAGCTGGTCACAAGAAGACGTGACTTTTCTCGCGGCCCGGGCATCCAATAAGAAGTAGTCGGCTTCAACATCCCCGCGGGCTGGGCACGGTAGGTGCAGGCGAGTCCGCTGGAGCCGCAAGGTTGCTTTCAACATCCCCGTTCCAGAGAGCCAGGGGCTGCGCAATGGCGCTGCTGGCTTTGTGCTGGAGCTGAAGGCGAGAGACAAAACTTGGCAACTGCCACGGCGGTTTCGTGTTCCCTGGAGAACTATCTGGCTCTCCCCGACTACTCAATGGACGCGCGTATTGCCGCGGCCAAGAGTGCCCTGGGGAAGGATTGCGTGGTCTTGGGGCACCACTACCAGCGCGATGAAGTAATTCGCTTTGCCGACTATACCGGCGACTCCTACAAACTCTCGCAGCAGGCGGCGGAGGCGGGCGGCAAGTACATCGTGTTCTGCGGCGTGCACTTCATGGCCGAGAGCGCCGATGTGCTCGGGCGGCAGGGACAGGCGGTGATTTTGCCTGATCTGAACGCCGGCTGTTCCATGGCTGATATGGCTGAAATCACCCAGGTGGAAGACTGCTGGGAGCAGCTGGCACGCGCCGGCCTCACCACCGACGACGGCCGCGGCATGACGCCGATCACGTACATGAATTCCACGGCCGCGATTAAGGCGTTCTGCGGTGAGCGTGGCGGCGTGGTGTGTACCTCGTCGAACGCGGCAGCCGCTTTCCAGTGGGCCTTCGCCAGGAACGAAAAGATTCTGTTTCTGCCCGATCAGCATCTGGGGCGCAATACCGGATACCGCATGGGCATTCCCCTGCACGAGATGGTGGTGTGGGATCCCTACATGATTGGCGGCGGCGTTTCTCCTGACCGGCTAAAGGCTGCGCGCGTTATTTTGTGGAAGGGACACTGTTCGGTGCATCAGCGCTTTCTGCCGGAGCACGTGCACAGCGTGCGCGCGAAGTATCCGGGGATTCGCGTCATCGTGCACCCGGAGTGCCGCTGGGAGGTTTGCCAGAGAGCCGAAGGCATTGGCTCAACTGAAGGTCTGCTGAAGATGATTCGTGACGCGGCGCCGGGAACTTCCTTTGCGGTAGGCACCGAAATCCACCTCGTGAACCGTATGGGCAAGGAGTTTGCCAGGGAAGGAAAGAAAGTCATCACGCTCGACGACTCCGGATGCCTGTGCACAACCATGTTCCGCATCTCGCCGCAGCACTTGTGCTGGGCGTTGGAGAATCTGGTCGAGGGCAACATCGTCAACCAGATTCAAGTCGCGGACGACGTAAAGCGCTGGGCGCGGGTGGCGCTCGACCGGATGCTGGAGATTCGCTAGCGAAGGTTGCACGGTTTTCACCTCACGGATTGCGACGATCCCAGCCTGGTCAGGGCCACCACCCCATCCTTGCCCGAAATCAACTCCGCCCTACCGGTCCTCCTCCATCAATCTCCCCAACGAAGGCCGATGCTTCTCCCGCCGCTCCTCCTTCTTCGCCGCATCCTCCACCCGCCGCGTCGGCGGTAGCATCCCCACCTGCTCCCGCGCCGCCGCCTTCACCGCCTTCGTCACACTGAACTTCTTCTTTTTCTTTCGTCTCGCCATCGCTTCCATCTTGCCACAAGCTTCGCCCCAGCCACGTAAGGTGATAATCTTACGGAAGCTAAGAGCCAACAGCTAAAGGTTAAAAGCTGCCTCTATGGAAGAACGCGACTTTTTCGACGAGAAGTCCGAAACCAAGAAAGCCACCCTCACCTGTCCCCACTGCCGCCAGGAGGGCGAGTACGACATCGGCTGGCTCGTCCGCACCAAGAAGAAGCAACTCCCCGGTCGCGCCGACGAACGTGATCGCGCCCGCTTCGCCAAGGCCCATTCCTACATGATCCGCCGCGACGACCTGGTCGGCTGCAAAAACATCCGCTGCCGCAAGCGCTTCGAAATCTCCAGCCTCCAGTCCGTCGTTTTCATGGAGTA
>Ga0075028_100000222_pt1 | contig 20804 bp, 15 predicted proteins | sample LitLauG_LLR_2014_FD_71390 | JGI IMG/M metagenome (GOLD analysis project Ga0075028, IMG submission 71390) | Freshwater sediment microbial communities from Pennsylvania, USA - Little Laurel Run_MetaG_LLR_2014 | ecosystem: Environmental > Aquatic > Freshwater > Creek > Sediment | place: USA... | reverse complement strand
GCCTTGGTGCGTGCCACGCATGGTGAAGCGTGCAGCCACCTGGTCACCTTCGGCAATCATCTCTTCCAGGCTCCACTGGATGTCCGGGAACCCGCTTCGCATCATTCCAATGATTTCGAGGTACCCAGCCGGGCCCTGAAGGGGCTCAGGACGCCCCGGAACATGAAATACCGCGTTCGGCGAAATAAGTTCCGCGGCTAATTTCTCACTGGCGGTGTTAATGAACTCGGTGAAACGGTGCATGATGCGTTTGTTTGTTTCGATGGTCATACTGATCACCTTTCAAGATTTATCTCGTTTCGCTAAAGTCACGCCGTCTGGTCAACCACCTTCATTTGTTCTTCATTCATCCGGCCACCGTGCACTGTGATTTTAGAGGCGGCGGAGTCGATCTCATGGAGGTCCGAAGGCGTCAGTTGAACATTGATTGCTCCCAAGTTCTCGCTTAAGTGATCGATGTTGCGTGTGCCGGGAATGGGAACAATGAATCGCTTTTGCGCGAGCAGCCAGGCCAGTGAAAGTTGAGCCGGTGTCGCATTTTGTTTTTCAGCGAACCGTCTGATCAAATCAACGATCGGCCTATTTGCCGATATGTTTTCAGGAGAAAAGCGTGGGAAGCCAGATCGCATGTCCATTTTCGGGTCGAACTTCGTTCGAGCATCTATTTTCCGAGTGAGATACCCTTGTCCAACCGGACCCCATGGGACGAAGCCGATTCCCAGTTCCTCACAGGTAGCGAGCACACCATTGTTCTCCGGGTCTCTTTGCATCAGCGAGTATTCAGTCTGAACTGCGGTCACCGTTTGAACCGCATGCGCTCGGCGGATTGTTTTGGCACTCGCCTCAGAGAGACCGAAGTGCAGAACTTTCCCTGCTTTGATCAGATCTTTAATGGCACCGGCTACGTCTTCGATTGGCACTTTTGGATCGACCCGGTGCTGGTAGTAGAGATCGATGCGGTCGGTTCTGAGGCGCTTCAATGATTCCTCAACCACTTTTCTGATGTGCTTTGGTTGACTATTAAGAGTGCCTCCATTCTCGTTGTCGAAGCCAAATTTGCTTGCGATAACGACTTTGTCGCGGAAAGGCGCGAGCGCTTCTCCCACAAGTTCTTCGTTCGTATATGGGCCGTAAACTTCGGCTGTATCGAAGAACGTGACGTCTTTGTCGTGGGCAGCACGAATGACATCGATGCCTTGGTTTGTGTCCGCGGGAGGTCCGTAGTTGGCACTGATACTCATACAGCCAAATCCCATTTCTGAGACTTCCAGTGTTCCGAGTTTTCGTGTTTTCATTTGTCTCTCCTCTAGCACTTACGTTGACTCCGCCTCTTTCACTTCAACGGTAGCGAGGTTCGATGATTGAGCGGTAGCCCGATCCTCCCTAATCATTGCCTATTCGTCCTATCGTTACGATTTTTCGGGATATCTCCGCGAATCACGGATTATGCTTAGAGACGTTGAAGGAGACCTGAACGATGGAAAAGCGCCGACAATCTGACGATGCAAATGCGTCTAAACTCGCCAAAGCTCTCATGGAGCTTGGGAGCAAGATTGGCAATTCGCTCGGTCGCTCAGGCGAACGTGCAACGGAAGTGCCGGGACTAATGCTTTATCGCTGCACTGCTCCCACTGTCCCCAGTCCATGCACCTACGAGCCGAGCCTTCTTCTTATCGCGCAAGGGAAAAAGCGAGTCGACCTCGGCAGGACGAACTACGTTTTCGGCCAATCGCGATTTCTCCTGACGTCGCTCGAACTGCCGGTTGTGAGCCAAGTGATCACGGCCAGCAAAGATGCGCCCTACCTGGCCTTTTTCCTAAAGCTGGATATATCGACTGTTCGGGACATTCTGAACACAGAGGAAGTCCATGTGCCTGAGCGGTTGTCTGGCACGCGCGGAATGGGTATCGGCGAAACCACGGTCGATCTGGTCAACGCATGTTCTCGGTTGCTGGATCTTCTTGACGCTCCGCAGGATCTTCCATTCTTCGGCAAACTCATTCAACGCGAGATCATATATCGCTTGCTTCAGGGAACGCAGGGACAGCGCCTTCGGGCGATGGCCACGCTGGGGGACCAGAGCCATCGGACTGCGAAAGCGGTTGCATGGTTACGTGCGAACTACCAGAGACCTCTCCGTGTGGAACAACTGGCAACGGTCGCGGGCATGAGCCGATCTACGCTGCATCACCATTTTCGTGCCCTTACCGCGATGAGCCCTCTTCAGTTTCAGAAGCAGCTTCGCCTGCGTGCGGCGCGACAGCACATGCTCACGAATGACCTGGATGCGGCAAGTGCAGCGTTCGAAGTCGGCTATGAGAGCGCAAGCCAGTTCAATCGCGAGTACCGCCGTTTCTTTGGCCAGCCACCAATTCGCGATATCAAGGCCTTACGAGAAGGCAAAGTCATGGCGATCACTGCCGCTTAACGGTGAATTCCGGTTGTCCAAGCGGCTTGTCTTAAGTCCGGCCGCGTCGCGATACGATCGTAACCGCTGTCGTTTCCCGGCGGGACGGCCACCTTGCTTCGGATGCGAATTGCCGGCCCAGTCTGGCATTTGACCGATTCCGTGCACTAAAGAGTGCAACTTTCGTTGAGGGTGTGGGTTCTAACCAAGTGCCGCTCCGTCCGATCCTTGTGCGAGTAAGAAGTACGTCCACAGATGAGTCTCGACCGGGCGAGCATTGGTGTCTCCAAGCGGATGAGAGTCGCCCTTGCCCTCATCCTAACGAGTCTTTTCTCCTCTTCTTATTACGTCTACAGTCGGTTTCACGGCACCCTCGCGTTCACTGCTGGGAATTTTCCGCACGCCCTTACGGACCCTGAAACCTCCACCGACCCAACAGCGTTGCTGGCCGAGGCCACCCACTTCTATTGGTTGAACAATGGACCAAGAGCAGGCCCGCTCTTTGCCAGAGCTGAGAAGCTGTTTGCTGCCGACGGCGATCGTCGAAACGAGCTTTACGCCAAAGTCGGACGCCTCAGGTCAGAGGCCGAGACAATGTCGTTTGTGGATCTTTCGCGCATTCTGAATGAGGAACTCCAGAGTCCGATAGTACAAAACGACTCAAGGCTGCGCCTGTGGATCCTAATCGCAAAAGGCTACACTGATATTGAACTCGATTACCGAGCCTCAAAACGCGACTGGCTCGAAGCGCAGAAGATCGCAAAGACCTTGGGCGAAAGCCAATGGGTGACGCGGGCATCCGGCGAATTGGGTCTCATTGCATTTCTAGAGGGAAACCCAGGACGAGCGGCCAGACTTCTTGGCGGCGCCCTCCTGTCAACCATGACGAATGGTGACACTGGCGGCCAGGTACGCTTTCTAGAATTGCTCGGGAGGGGCTTTGAAGAAGTAAACCGTACCGCGGAGGCGCTGAGATTCTTCGAGAGAGCTATCAAGTTAGCGGAGGCTGATCCAGACTGTGGGCTTCCGTTCATGGGATATGAAGGCAAAGCACAGGCCCTGATCTCGCTTGGCAAAACGGAAGAGGCGAGGTCGGTTCTTGAGAGTGCCCTTACCAAAGCGCAGTCGCAAGACAAGCGCGGCCATGAGGCGGAGTTGCTTGTTCGTCTCGGAAAGCTGGCGGCACAAACAGGAAACCGACAACAAGCTCTGACGTATTTGGAAGACGCCGGCCAGTTCGCAACCAAAGTGCAGTTTTACAGAATCGAAGCCGACGCCATGTACGAACTCGCGCAACTCTATCGCGATGCCGGAGATCTATCCACCGCGGACGCGCGTGCCACTCAGGCCTTGATCGCGAGCCAGCAGGTTGGTGATCGATATTATGTGCCTCGCAATTTGACCATCCTCGCTGATCTAAAAGCACGTCGTGGTCGCTATGCCGAAGCAAAGGCTCTCTACGATCAAGCAGAAGACGTGATCGAAGGGATGTTGACCAGCGTGGATGAGCCGTATTGGAACAGTTCGGTTGTGGCCGCGCAGAGTCAGACCTACGTGCAGCACTTCGAACTCGTAACTCGCGGCGGAGATGTGCCCGAAGCGTTCCGTGTGTTGGAGCGCGTCCGCGGAAGAACCCTCGCTTGGGCTCTCGAAGATCGAAAAGCATTCCCAACTTCCGAATCAGAACAAACCGCGTCATTGGAAACCGATGTGGCTGGACTCCAAGCTCGATTGATGCAGAGTGGCAACGCCACAGAACGGGAGCAACTCCTGGACAAATTAGTCGAGTACGAGCGGCGTCTCGGCTTGGCGTGGACAAAGGGCGATGAAGCGAATACGCGGCTGCCAGCACAGCCTGCACGTTTGAAGATCGTGCAGGCTGACCTGAAGGAGGACGAAGTGCTCCTGGAGTACGTACTCGATGACCCCAGCTCCTACTGCGTTTCGATATCACGCCAAGGCGCTTTCGTGAGAGTGCTTCCGGCCGGGCGCAAGGAGATCGAGAAGTTGGCGCAGCGGTATATTGTTGAAATCCGTGGCAAGGCATCGGAAGCAGAGACAGGGAAACAGCTCTATGAACGGCTATTAAAACCGATTCCCGAAATCTCCAACGCTGACCGGATTCTCGTCGCCCCAGATGGCATATTGCATCTGCTGCCATTCGAGGCTCTTCAAGATGACCGAGGCCAATATCTTCTGAAATCGCACACCATTAGCTATGTGCCTTCCGGCACGATTTTGGATACGCTTCGCCGGGGCCGAAGGCACGAACCCGCGCCGAAGCCTCTGTTGGCCGTTGGAGATGTTTCCTATGAGAACCAGGGCGGCGCAGGCAAACGATTGCCGACTCCAACCTCCGTGCGCGGACGAATCGAACGTGGCATCGCAGACTTGTCGGGCGTCGCCCTCAGTGACCTTCCCCAGACGCGCGAAGAGGTCGCGGAAATCAGTAAAATTGTGGGACCGAACGCGGTCATCCTTCTCGCCAAGGACGCGACTGAGACCGCCTTCAAAAAAGAGCCGCTCGATCAGTTTCGCGTCTTGCATTTGGCGGTTCACGGGTTCGCCGACACACAGTATCCGGAGCGATCAGCGCTTGTCCTGGGGGCCGATCCAAAATCTGGCGATGATGGTTTACTGCAAGTGCGCGAAATCATCCGCCTACGGCTGAACGCGGAACTAACGACACTGTCCGCATGCGATACCGGAGTGGGAAAATTGCAGGGACAGGAGGGCATCAGCAACTTGGTGGAAGCATTTCTCGTAGCCGGGTCGAAATCAGTTGTCGCAAGCCTGTGGAGTGCTGATGACACCTCTGCGAGCGCGCTGATGGAACGCTTTTATCAGCGATTAGCCGAGGGTCAGAGTGCCAGTTCGGCTCTCAGGAATGCCAAACTCGACCTGCTGGCGAAATATGGAGATCAATTGAGCCCGTTCTATTGGGCGGCGTTCATCACCGTTGGAGAGACTTCAACCCCGATTGGAATCAAACAGCAATGAATTTGACTCTCGACGAGCGCACCAAGGTTTTTGACAAGGTTTGCCGTCTTGTAGCTACCAAACATTTCGATCCCGGAATGAACGGCGTGGATTGGAATGCTTTGGCTCAAGATCACCGGGATCAGATCCTAGCGTGCACCGACCCGGAGGCCTTCGAGAAAGAGGTCCACAAATTAGTGGCAGAGCTCAAGACTAGTCACACCGGCTTTCGCCATGCGAGCATGCGGAATATTCCCGCTCGGCACGCAATCAACGCCACTCTGCAGCGCATTGGCGTGAACGGAAGTGAGCGCTGGATGTTCCAAGACGTACATCAAGGGGGACCAGCGTACGCAGCGGGCATACGGCCGGGCGATCTGTTGCTCGAATACCGTGGACGAGAAGTTCACCCGCCAAACGACCTGACGTTTTCCGTTGGCGAATCCGCGAATCTTCTTATTGAAAAGCTCCACGGAGAAGTGCAGAAGGTCAACGTTCAATTGCCGATACCCAAATCCCAAAAGCACCCGGTTACGGCGCCGCAGGCGGTCACCACCGAAAAGCCCAGCGATGAAATTGGATTACTGAGAGTCGCAATGTTTCCGGGCGCCATCGGTATCGACGTAGCAAAGGACATCGACCGAGGCATCGCCGCGCTCGACGGATGCAGTCGTCTGATTGTCGATCTACGCGGCAACACAGGCGGAGGAATCGGCGGGTTACGCCTGATGAGCTATTTGACACCTGGAAAGCTGGAGGTGGGCTACAGTCTCACTCGGAAACGTCGCGAGCGCGGCTATCGTCGTGAGGAACTGACACGGTCGTGTCGAACTGTCGAACGAGACCTCACTTGTGATACAACATTCGTTTCCGGTTTGCGAAGTCGTCAGCCTCGCACGTTAGAAGGAAGGACTGTGATGCATCACTCGCGTGAATCAGGGTTCAGGCGTGCCATGTCTCGGGATATAAGAAACTAATGAGCTACGCGGAGGCAATCGTCACCGCTGCGTCGGATGTTTCGGAGGCGGACAGGGCGAAAATTCAGACGTGGGCCGAGCGGGAAGAATTCCAAGCAATCCCGATGAAAATGGGCATGCTCATTACGGGAGACGAAGAACTGTTTCGTAAAGTGTTCGGGATTACGCAGGCGGACCTGAGCGCTAGATCCACTCGGGATGTGTCTCTCCCGATACCCGCCGAAGTTGCAAGCGCGGTTAGTTCGATAACGATTCGTCGCCTACCATCCATTGATGGATGAGACAGAGATAGCGACAGAAAGAAGGAATTTCATGACGACTCTGCTACCGTTAACGTTTGATTCACCAGCTCCAGTACCTTCTCAACTCCATGGTTATCTGTCGGCAAACTCGATGGGCGGTCAGTCTGTGCTCGATGCGACAACGCTCCCGCAGACGACCGACCCGTTTCACGGAACTAAGAAGGACGCGAACCAAGCTAAGAAAGCTGCGGAGGCGGCGGGCCTTTCGGTTATCGCGGAGAGCCGCTTGGGGCTTGCCGTAGTGGGATCGCCCGCAGCATATGAAGAACTTACCGGCGGCAGAGTCGTAACCAAGGAAGTCTTGCTCTATGCGGAGGCAGCAACGCGGCGCTATGTCACGCACGTCGATATCACCGGCAAGAACCAGCCGTCCGCTTTGGGGTGCGGGCGTCCGAAGTCCAGCGTTGCGGGAATCGAAGCGGTTATTCTCGAAAGGCCCCGGGCGCCGCAAGCGTCGGCTACCTGGATTGCTCCCCCTCCAGCAAAAACTCCGCAGGGCGGAGGCATTTGGCCGAGCCCCATTCCGCCCAACGTTCCAGGTTTCTACTTGCGGGTCCCCCAAGACGTCGCCCTCGGACTAGGAGCCCCTCAGGCCCAAAGACAGGGATTCCGAGGTCAGGGTGTGCGGGTCGCGATGGTGGACACGGGTTTTTACTTACATCCATTCTTTCCAGCTCATCACTATCAGATTGCCACTCCCATCGCGGTGGTTCCGGGCGTCGACCAAGGGAGTGATCCCGTGGGACATGGAACGGGCGAGTCAGCAAATATGTTTGCCAACGCGCCTGACGCTCAACTGCAGCCGATTCGGGCTTCGAATGACGCGGGAGAACTGGTTGCGGCGGTTGCCGGGTTCATGAAAGCCAAGTCGTTAGCAGGAGATCAGAGGCCACAGATCATCTCCAACTCCTGGGGCGGCGACATGCAATTTCCGCCGGCTTCGAACACTCTGCCTCCACAGGAGGTTGCCTTCGCGCTTGAACTTAAAGATGCGGTCGAACTGGGCATCTTTGTAGTTTTCTCCGCCGGGAATGGGCAGTTCAGTACCGAACCGCAAGTGCCCGAGGTTTTTGCCGCGGGCGGCACATATATGAGCTCCAATATGGCCCTGCAGGCGTCAAACTACGCGAGCGGCTACGAAAGCCCGTTTTTCCCCAACCGGATTGTTCCCGATGCCTGCGGTTTAGTGGGCTTACTTCCTCGGGCGTTGTACATCATGCTGCCCATTCCGCCTGGCTGCCAACTGGACGTTGAGGAAAGTCACTCAGATGACCAGGGCAATCCCGGGGACGGCACGCCTCCCAACGACGGGTGGGCGCTGTTCTCTGGCACGTCGGCTGCCGCACCCCAGGTCGCTGGTGCAGCTGCAGTGCTTCTATCCGTGCAAAATCCTGCTAAACCCCCTCTCACTCCCGCACAGATTGAGGAAGCGCTCTTGCAAACATGCGTCGACGTACGGTTCGGCACATGTCATCCCAGATTCAATAACCCGGCGGGGCCAGGACAAGACTTGGCCACGGGCTTCGGGCTCGTCAACATTACAGCCGCCGTTGAATATGCGAAGAACAAATTTCCAGCAAGCTTTTGAGGGGCCACAGCAAGACAGGTTTTCGGCTGCACTTTCGAGGAGGCAATTGCCGTGACATCACCACTCCCCCACTCGCGCATAAAGCACATAGTTGTTCTGATGCTGGAGAACCGTTCTTTTGACCACATCTTTGGCTTCTTTCAGACGCCATCCGGTCAGACGATCGAAAATCTTCAAGGCGCAAACGCCTCGATCTCGAACCTTCTCGATCCTTCGCAGCCTCAGTCGTCAGTCAATCCAAAGTTCACAGTGAGCCAGCCGGCTCCCTTCGCCGTCCATGACAAAGAGGGTCCGCCGCATTCCTTTAACGCAGTCTGCGTGCAGTTGTGCAACAGTACGGCCGGCCCGTCGACCAGCAACCCGATAAAGAATAATGGGTTCGTCCGAGCCTATAAGGACGACCTTCTGCGGCGCACACACCAAGTGGATCGCAACAACGTTGCCGAAGTGATGGAATCATTTTCTCCAACCCAACTGCCCGCCATCAACCAGCTGGCCAATGAATTCTGTCTCTGCGACCATTGGTTTTGCGAAGTGCCCGGCCCGACCATGCCCAATCGGATGTACATCCATGCCGCCACTTCGGAGGGCTATGTTCACAATGCATTCGGGCGCGATTTCACATCCAAGACAATTTACGAGCTTGTAGAGGCTCAGGGCTTGACGTGGTGCACCTACTTTCATGATCTGAACGAGGTATTGCAATTCAAGAATCTGACAGCGTCGCCGGAGAAATTCCGGCGCTTTGAGGATCGTTGGGTCGCTGACGTGTCCGCCGGAAATATCCCAAACTATGTCTTTGTTCTTCCTCGTTTTAATAATAAGAAAGCAACCAAGACGGACCTCGCCAAAATGGCCAACTCTCAGCATGCGCCAGAAGATGTTCGGTTCGCCGAGCACCTGATCGCAGACGTGTATGATGCGCTCGCCGCGAACGCTGCGCTGTTCGCGGAAACCGCCTTGGTTGTGACCTACGACGAGCACGGCGGTTTCTTCGAACACGTCGCGCCCGGCCCGTCGCCCAATCCTGACGGAATAAATTCGCCCAACCCCGATGACAATGCCAAATTTACTGTGCCAGCTTTCGGTTTTGATCGCCTCGGGTTGCGGGTTCCCTGTGTGGTCGTGTCGCCCTGGATTCCGAAGGGCAAAGTCGTGAACCGTAGTCTTCAACATACCTCAGTGATCAAGACAGCGATCGAGATGTTCGGCCTTGCCGGCCCGCTGAATCATCGAGATGCGAGTGCAGCATCGTTCGCGGATCTATTTAATCAGCTCCCGAACCCTCGCGCAGGGGCTGAAATGCCGGCTAAGCTGAATCGTCCACCCCTTGATCAGACCGTAACCTCGGAAGCGGCTGGAATCGCAGTCGATCCCGGAGACGAACCACTCGACGACCTTACCCAGGAGTGGGTGAAGGGCTTCACCGAACTGACTGCGAGGAGGGCTGGCATAAGCGTCGCCGAGGCGACAGCAGCTGGACCGCTGCCAAGTACGCAAGGTGAAGCAGCGGAATTCATCGATGGCCGCTTGAAAGTTCTTGGCTTGTGAAGGATCACCTGTGGTTGCAGACTGGACGAAACCTCAACCGGTGAGATTCGTAAGTTCGATATTGAAATAGACAAATGCCGCCGCAGTTCGGTGGCATGGCTGGAGTCAAATTATGGGATTTGCCCGCGTCAAAGAAATCCTCGATCAGGGTATTGCCAATTGGCAGAATTCGCCCCCAAACGATAATCCTGCCGATCTGTCCGGCCATGGACCCACGTTTTCCTGGGCTACGAAGCTTGAGATTCTGGCGGCCGTCGGACACGGTGCCCGTCTCATACAACCCGAAATGATCGGGAATGGAAAAGGAAGCCAGGCAAATCTGATCATCGACCTACGCACTGGTCTCAAGGGACCCGGAAACCGCATGCCGAAGGGCGGTCCATACATTCCCGAAGCCCAGGTTAAGGAGATCGAAGACTGGATAAACGCCGGTTGCCCGGATTGACTTTGGCGGGTCTTGTCTAGAGCGCTGGCCGCGACAACTTATTCGCGACCGGGCAATTGAATTGACTATCAACGGAGGAATTTATGCCACTTGCCTCATTCGATCCGCCAGCCAGCCTGACGGATTTCAATCCCTCACTGCGAACAGCCTGGAATACTTATATTTCGTACACTTTCGATCAGAACATCCAAGATTTGATTTCTGCCGGACTCAAGCCCCAGTTCTATAACCCCACGAAGATCGATACTCCTGATAATCGGGCGGCAGATGAAATCACGTGGATCGGGTTTCCGCGACTGATCTCCCTGAAGCACCCTGATGATGAAACGGGAGCTTGGAAGGAGGCCGATACGCCTTTGGCTTCGGGAGAGCGCCCACAGGACGAGTATTTGGAATGGTTCGTGGAAAGCGCAAGCGGTAAGGTCTCACGCGTGAGCTTTACGTGCGAAGGGCCCGAGTATTGGGAGGCGCTAGCCGATGGTTACCCCCACGACTACAAGGGTCCCAGAGATCCGGCGGTGAAAGGCGACAGGGCCAAGCTACTGGCCTTGTACCAGCAATACGTCAATCCGGCGGTTCAAGTTAACGACCTGCTGAGCGGCGGCAAATACAACCGCCTCAACAAGTGGAACACTTCTCGCGGCGCCATGCATCTCAATCAACGGAACAACACTTTAGGTGCGGAAATTAATATTGCCGCTCAGGCAACCATCCTGCGGGCAGACCAGAATGGTCAGTTGATCAGCGATGCGGACGCGCTGATCCAGTGCGCCAAGTTCGGACAGCCGGGCCGCGCCAGTGATCCTACTATCGGCGATCACGTCAATTCCCTTGCGCGAGACGGCTATAGCATTACACTCCAGAACCCCGTTGGACTATACATAGCCGGAATCAACACGGCCGGGTTTGTCACCCCAACCGGAAGCGACGCCCAACAATACTTCAAGATCCTCCGCGGCGCCACGGGGATGACCGTGCGGGCCGTCTTCGAAGTGCCTGCGACCGAGGGCTTTAGCGTAGGAGATATTACGATCGACGGACAAGCGATCGAGTATGGCGGACAGATAGCCGAGCACATCACTATGAAACTGACGGGCCTCGCATTTGGGAAAGGGCAAATCCAAAACCCACCCCAGCAATGTGTGGAGCAGGTCCAAGCCGCAATGGCAGGCACCGTCGGAACAGGACTGCGATATGTCCGGTGAGCCTCGTTCCGCAGAGCGGAAAGGGAGTCTGCCCGAGTGATCGCGCATGAAAACTCGGTTGCGGCCGGGGTTCGGCCTGAAGACTTATTGGAGGCAGATGACATTCAAGCAAACAGTCTGGCCGGGTTCAAGAACGACCACCAGATGTTTCTGTTTGCGGTCATCGACGATGTTGCGGGGGCCAAGGCGTGGCTTAAACGACTCGTACCGCGGATCGCAACGCTCGCCCAAGTGGCGCCTCGCAATCGCAATTTCAAAATCCTGAGGCAAGCTGCAGGCAGAGATCCCGCGGGACTGAATGCAACCTGGGTCAACATCGCCTTCAGCGCTCCCGGGCTTCAGAAGCTGAGAAGCGCGAGTGAAATCCAGGGCTTCTCGACTGCATTCGTCAATGGCCTGCACGTAAGCTCTCCGTCGCTTGGGGATCCAACGAATCCCGTAGCGCAGGGAAATCCGAGGCAATGGAAGGTTGGTGGTCCGCAAAATCTCGCCGACGTGATGGTAATCCTGGCGGCCGACGATCCGAACGACCTGGATACGATGACGACTGCGATGACGAGCTCAATGTTTTCGCCTTCCGGTGGAACCTCACCAGCGTTCCACGCCTTGTTCGAACAGCGCTGCGCGGTACGCCCGGACATGCCCGGGCATGAGCACTTCGGATTCAAAGATGGTATCTCACAGCCCGTACCGCGCGGCCGACTCGGCAATGAGGCTAACTCGTTCCTGTCACCCCGCGTGATTGATCCGAGCGATCCGCGGTCCACTGCTTTTGGAGAGCCGGGACAACCCTTGGTGTGGCCTGGACAATTCGTCCTCGGGTACCAGCTTCAGGACTCACATAATGCTCTGAATCCGCTTCCGGCCGTTGTGCCGACGCCTGCCTGGGCAAAGAACGGCTCTTATGTTGTTGTGCGACGGCTGGCGCAGGATGTTCCCGCGTTTTGGAAATCGGTTTCCCAACTGGCAGGCGATCCAAGGTTTGGAGGATTGGGACTAGAACGTTTGGGGGCGCTTCTAGTGGGCCGTTGGAAAAGTGGAGCACCGATTATGCGGACTCCGGCTGCCGACGATTTGAATTTGGCCGCCGATGACTACGCGAACAATAATTTCGAGTTTAAGAACGCGACGACTCCTGCGCCGATCATTCCCAGCAAGAACTATAAGGGGGACCACTTTGCACCGTCGCCCAGTGATCTGCTTGGCTTAGTGTGCCCGCATGCCGCGCATATCCGGAAGGCAAATCCACGAGATCTTCCGACCGACACCGGGGGACAAAACGATACGTTGACGCGCCTGATCTTGCGGCGCGGAATCCCGTTCGGATCGCCGGTATCCGATCCGATGGCGCCCACTCCGGCTGAACTCGCCACGGAGCGGGGGCTCATGTTTGTCAGCTACCAGACTTCAATCAAGAACCAGTTTGAGTTTCTCCTCAACCACTGGGCGAATGTCGACGATCAACCCCAGAGCGGGGGGCTGGATCCGTTGCTCGGCCAAAGATTTGATGCCGTTGGCACGAACCGGCGAGTGATCCTAATCCCCGCCCCCGATGGGTCGTTACAACAGGCGGAAATAGATACGACATGGATTACGCCGACTGGCGGCGGCTATTTCTTTTCGCCTTCGATCAGCGCGATGCGTAACGCGCTCTCCTGATCCAGAGATTCTCGCGGGCTTTTTGCTTTCTCTCACAATCGCCATTGGGATCGAGCAGTAATGCCCATTCCCATTTCCTACCAAAGTTCGAAACGAGATGCGGTCCCGTTGTCCAAGATCCGCTACGTGGAAATGAAAGGCCGCTTTCCTCGATCGGGCTGGCATCAGCTCATAAACCGGATCGTGGAGGCTTGTGAAACGTTTTTACTCGACTCTAGGATCACTAGAAGCGATGCGAGAGTTCATGACGATGGATTTCGATTCACTTCACTTCGTCACGTTTCGGAAGGTAATCCTGTCGGGCGGCGTCATAGCACTCTTGCTCTGGTTGGCAGTATCGACCAACCCGTCGAAACATCGCGAGCAGCTTTTGAATGAATTCATCGCAAAGGGGGAGCTACCTGCGATCAGCAATTGGTCAATGGCTGGCAGGCGAGGGTTGATTGCCGCTTGGTTCCGAACGCGCTCGACCACCCCCGACATACAGACGACTCCCAACGATTGAGGCACAGTGAAGCGCGGGGAGAAGCAGGCGCATTTGCCACCTCTTCAATCGTGCATGTGAAAGGGTCCGGTTGGGACGCATTGTCTTCGGCTTCCTTAAATGACCAGTCAGAATTCAGGGAATCTGCCCCCTCGACGGCGATCGCGAGATTTACATTCCACCCTGCAACTGCACATACTCGAAGCTCGGTCCAACATTGAAGCCAGACTTGGTCGGGTCGGGTGTCATCATCAGGGACGCAGCCAAAGTCTGCAAGTCATACATCAAGCCTATTGCAGCATCCAGCTTGTCTGAGCTTCCGTTGAATACACTGTGCAAAGCATTCAGCATGTTGGAATAACTGTAGGCAAACTGCGCGATGCGTATTTTCGCCTGGCTACCGTCAGGATAGTCGGCAATCTTGCAATTCGGCCGCAAGGGGAAGACGCCCGAAGAATCGAACGGAATCGGGGGATCGTCGTAAGAATACCCGGTCTCCGTCTTCTTCAAGGTTTTTCCTGCGGCGATTTCCCCGAACCTGTAGAAATGCGCCGGCTCGCCGGGGTTATCGAAAGGATCGGCGGAGGTCCCCTCACCTTGAATCTTGATGATATCGATAGCACGATTGGCGTCGTCCGGCCCAGTGATGGCAAACAGAACGTCCGGACGAAAATAATCGCTCGCCAGCACCTGCGGCGGTGCGGTCTTGTTGACGAAAATCGCTGGCCCCAGCTTGGTGATCTGGTCTTTGACGGCGTCGTAGAACTCGCCAATGGTGGCGAATTGTTCCTCTTCAGCCACCAGGGCAGTCGTGACGGGAATGGGGTGCTCTGGCTCTTCGATGGCCATGAACACGGTCTTGACGAGCGGGATGGAGAACGCCTCGATGCCGACGCGAAGGTCGCCGATATTCATGGGCAACGGCCCGGGATACTCGGGGATGAAGCCCTGCTCGTTGATCTTTGGCTGTCCACCAATGGCGATCAGGATATTGCAGGCGATAGCCATGTGCTGCATTTCTTGAATCACGATCGAGCGAATCAAGTTGGAAATCGATTGGTTGGTACCGGGCTTGAGCGAGAACATTGCGGTGATATAAGGCGGGATGGTGCTGTGTTCGAGCTCAATGGCGTTCTGCAAATGCACCCACAGGTCCGGGGCGCTCTTGGCAGATCGAACCGCGGCGACAAATCTGGGGTCGATCTTGATCATTACTTTGCTCCTTTTCCGGAGAGCCTTTCGTACTTCAAAATGACAGCCGTCTTACCCGCTTGCTGCATGGGGTCGAGATCAACGCCGGTAGCTCTCGTTTCCGCCTGCGTAGTGGCTACTGCCGGCGCCGGCCTGGGGGTTCCGAGCGGCGGTAGACCATCGGCGCCCTTCGTCGCCAGCCACTGTAGGATCATCTGTCGGTCGGCTAAGCCCAAATCGCGAGTAACCGGCATGTGGTTCGGGTCGCTTTGGGGGAGCGAAAAAGCCAGGCTCAGGGCGCTGAGGCGAGTCACCACCGAGGCGTAGTCGGAAAGGTCCACGACGTACTTACTCATGATTGGATAAAGCTTACCGTATTGCGCAAAAAGCGGTTGGATATCGTCATACCAAGTGGGAGGAACGTTGTTCGGGTTGTGCCTCCGGCTGTAAGCGAGGATACTCACGAAATTCCCAGTACTAGACACATAAGTAACCGGTTGTTTCTCGAGCTGATATCCCAGGGCATACAACTGTCCGGCCAGGTAGCCACGGGGCCAAGCATCACCGTTGAGTGTCGGCCCGTCCGCATTGGCCTTCAGCGAAAATGCAGCGTGCCCGTGCGAGTCGGTTGTAATCACCACCGGCGGGCCCGAGGCTGGCGGAACGTTCACGCCGCTGGGAGGGACAGAAAGGTCGGGCGGGGTTCCGCCCAATTGCGCGAGGAACGGCCCTCCATTCGACAAAGCGATGCCCGCCCCAGCCAGCGGTGCTCCAAATCGCGTGGCGCAAAAATCGACGGTCTGGGTCTCGCCCGGATCGATGCGGAATACGAATTGGTCCGCGCGAACGTAGAGCCCACTGATCGATTCCTGCAAGCGCACATCGTAACCGCTGGCTGCTGCGGCGCTGGGCGATACCACGACCAGCGGACAATCGAGAAGATATTTGGCCGCAGCGGCGTTCCCGGAAAGATCGAAGGTCTCTATTCCCGCCGTCTGCGTGTACCAGTTGGCGTTCCGGTATGGGACCTCGCCGATGATCGCGATTCCCGATTCCGCGACGCTTTTCTGAACGGTATCGGGGTTGGTCGTGAGCACGCCGAACAGCACCTTGCCGATGTCGACCAGGCCGCTGTCCGCGGTCTCCACCTGGAAGGAGTTGCCGAAATCGACAGTAATCGAACGGCCGTCTTTGGCCACCTTCGCCTGGAGCGTACCTACCCGTCCCGGCGGTGTGCCGAATAGCGGGCCTGGAGCGATCATCTGCCGTCCCATGACAAAGTGATCCGGTTCACCGGACCGCGACGGGCCGATCGTTCCGGCCACGCGGCCCATGGTGTAGCGGGGAATTTTCGGGTCTCGCCCATAGCCGTACACGGCAAATTCGATCGACAGCTTTCTCGATTGCGACGCTTCCCGCAGCGCCCGTACCAATGGCGACTCAGGTTCTTCCGACCACGTCACACGTTCCAGCACCGACTGGTACATCGCTCCCAGTTTCTGATCTGTGCGCAGCCCGGTGATCTGGCGTTGCCAGAGGTTGATAAACGGCGCCGGTTTGAATTCCCCGCGCAGAATCGTTTGGAGCGAAGAAGACACCAGGCGGACCTGCATGCCGAAAATCATGGAGACCATCTGTTGCTGCGGGTCAAGATCCACCAGTTTGCCGGGTGGCCTTTCGTCGGCATTTTCGATGGTCATGCCGATGGCAGGATCGTCACCGGCGCTGAGCGGCCGCCCGTCGAGAAATCCGCCGGTTACGGCACAATCGACCAGCCTGAAGATGCCGGTGCCTTCAGGATTCCAACCAGGATCGGGAGGACCAGCTGAAGGGCCCGTATCAAAGGCAGTTACATCATTATTGATAGTAGAAACATCGGCCTGGAACCATCCATTGAAATGCAGCCGTGGGGAATCGAGGTAACTCAAGCCAGTACCTCCTAGGCCCGGATTGGACTCTGGTAATTATGCGCCCCGACAGGACTTCGAGTCTTTCCCATGGATTTTGGTTTGAGCAATTTTCGACATGCCAAAGACACCGATTCGTAAGCGGCTCTCTTCCAGTTGCGCGACTGAAGAGCAGGCTGAGGCCTCCGAACGATCCAGAGCCCTCGCTACAATAAGCAATCATGGCGGTCGTTATCGAAATGCAGAACACAGGCGATCAAGGCAGCCGGTCTGAGATTGCTGCCTTGATCGACCATGCGCTCTGTGAGGCGCCGGGCGACTGGCGGGTCTCCATTGTCGGCTCTCGTGGCAGCGACGACTGGGAACTCAGGGTCGAGGTCCGCGCGGTTTCGAGCAAACCTATACTCTGTCCGGGAGCGCGGGTGAGCACCAACCGGATGCCATTCGCTCCGTTGTCTTAAGACTTCTCTCCGTGTGCCAGTGAGAAGATCGCCGCAGGAGACGCGAGCAAAATGCCGACAATGGGACCTATCCACATCGCGGTCGTTGTGGCCCAAGATTTTCCCTGGAGCCACTCTTTCAACACCGAGTTGGGTGCGTGCGGCGACACCAGGAAAGAAGCGATGGTTCCGAGAGCCACCGTCAGTCCCAGAATGGTGAGCCCTCTAATGTCTCTGCTGGTCGTGCCGGTGCGCATAAGAAACCACAGTGAAATGAGTCCACAACCAATCCAGAAGAGAAGCCGCCCGCTTTGCACTCCGGCCGTATAAGGCTGGAGCAGCGCGTTCGCGAGAGCGGCTGCCCGCAACCCCACATGAGGAAGAGGCTCGGCAAAGTTTGGGTCAAATGCGGCCGTCATCAATTCTCCCCCGCGCATCATCACCGCGTAGAGATCGAGAAAAAACAGAAGATTCGCGAGGACTAGAACCGAGCTAAGCGCAATCAATCGCCGAAGTGATAGGGCTTTTGGTCCGATGGAACCAGCGTTCGCAACCATTAGCACACAAGCGACGTTCAGGGCCACGACGACGCCGAGAATCCCGGCTCGGATGATCCATTGATAGGGAGTAAACGCCACAAAGCCATTGACCAGTAGCACCAAAGGTAGCAGCAATGAATAGCCGAAGTAGCGGAGCTTGGGTGTAAGTAAACGATCCAGGGATCGCAAAATCCGAACGCGCTCGCCGGAGGTCAGATGCGAGACCGCAATTCCGAAAAGCGTTCGGAGACGCTCGCGGATACTTTCGTGTCGAACCGAACCATCTTGCTCCACTGCGATGACGAACGTGGCAACACTGCCTCCTGCGCTCGCGGCCGTCACATCGGCCCGGAGTTCCACCAGCATCATGAGTAAACTTGCATACCGTTTGATTACAATGAGTGCAAGATAGGCAAAGCCCAGGGCACCAAGGATCTCAATGACGTACGCAGCAAGCGAACTATCTGACTTCTCGATGCCTCCAACATTGAGCTTCTGCACAATCGTGAAGGTGGTCATTGCGACTCCCACGGCGACCAGCAAAGTCACGGCAATCTTTCGACAGACAGCCACAACGCTTTCCGCCTGGGGAAGGCGAATTTGATCACCGCGGAGAATGTGGGCCATCTCATGGAGTAAAACGATGCGGACCAGAGGATCGGACTCTTGGGGCAACTCTATGATTCGTTCGATCAGCGCGGTACTGACGGCAATTGCGGGCAATCCCCCGTTGTTGAGCGTACAGGCAAGCACTTTGGTCGAGGCAAAACAATAAAGGTGTGGCGGTGGGGAGCCAGTTTCGAGCCGCCGCCATAGCAAATCAATTCCTTTTTGGACCTGTTTTCGACTTGCAGCAGGAATCTCACGATAACGTCGCCCATTACTGACGTTTCTGGGTAGAGAGATAGCGGCTGTCGTGCGTTTCTTGACCTCCCTCCGATAAGCGGCAAGGCCAACGACCGTGACGAGCCCACCTAGAACATAGGTCGCAAGCGGAATCTTATCTTCAAAGAGCAGCTGCGCTGACGAAGGCAAGTGCGCGCCCACCGTCGCCGCGGCGATTCGTACCACTGACGAATTACCTGTCCAAAGAGTCATTTGGATCAAGGCTAGGGGAGAAGCGACGGCAAATACTGGCAGCACGACTCCCAGCAGAATGGCGGTGTGCGAAACAATTTCAATCCAGCAGGCTGATATCGCCGCGTTGGCCAAGGCGTCCGACCCATGCTTCGCGCGGACATCACGACTTGCCAGGCGTTTCTGAAGCACACGCATGCAGAGCCTCACTGATTTTCCTGACTGCGGGTCTTCCCCACTCACCTCTGCACTTGAGGTGCCCGCTGGAACCGGTCACTATGGGTTTTGCACGTTGTCCGGCATTCGACTTGCCTTTCGTTCCGCGCGGATCCATCGGCTAGCCATATTGAGGATCAACATGGATGTGAGCGACAGGCAGGGACCGAGGGTGAATCGAATGCCACGGAAATGAGTGGTGATCGATGCCCAACCCACGAAGGCACGACCGAGGAGCGTATTCTCCACAACGAAAGCCCGCCATGGGTCGTAACCGTCGATCAAGACCCCAAGTCCGGCAGCAGCAGCCACCACTATCAGCCGCCCAGTAGCTGGATCACTGGTGCGCCGAAGTCCTCTTGCCACGATGTGTAGGCCGCCTAATGCGGCCATCGTAATCAATACGCTCACGACAATCCATCCTCCCGACCAGACGTTTCCCAGTTGTCCCCCAATGTCATGAAATGCTGACATTACAACCGACGAAACCTCGTTCCATCGAAGCATTGTCCCCTTGTTGGGGAGGCCGAACTCGACGGCTATGGTGCTGAGAGAATAGGTGAGAGTGTATAGATTGATCTGGCACGCGGCCGTAAAGAAGACTGCACATGCTGAAACTATGAACATTCGAAGCAGTGGAATCCGAGTTGAGGTTCCGCCGGCAAGCACAAACATCGTGCACAGCGCGACGGAGAGGGCGGTTGCGACCGTGATCACCGCCGCCAGATCGACGAGTCCTCCCTCGAAAAGGGGAGTCACTCCATTTACAGGGAGCAATAGGACGAGGCACAGCGAAAAGAAGAAATACTGGACCTTGGGAGTAAGAAGGCGTTCGGGACTGCGCACGATTTGTATTCGCTCGCTTTCTGACAAGTGCGTCAGCCCTAGGGAGAACCACGATCGAGCCCGGTCACTCAAGGTTGACCTGTGCACCAACGGGTGATGGGTGAGGATCTCCGCAAAGTTCCTGAGACCGCCAGCCCATTGTGCCGAGCGAACATCCGCTCGAAGCTCAATCAAGGAAGTGATCAACCCGATATATCGCTTGATGATTGCCGCCGAAACCGGGCAGATCAACAGAGCCAAAAATCCGATGCCGGCGATCATCAACGTCTGGCGAACGATAGTGGCTGCTCCCAGATGAGCGTTGTAGTTCGCAATGACCTGATGCAGCACCAAGAACAGAACAATAAAGATCAAGAGGTGAAGCATCTGTTTCAATATGCGTGTCGCGGCGTCCGATAGAGCCCCGAGGCGAATGAAGGTGGGCGGATCACGATAGGCGAGATGAGCTAGTTCGTGAAGCAGCACAATTATCGCAATCGATTCATCTGTCTCGATCTTTTCCCAAAGGCCGGCGCTGACGGCTACGGTGAGCCGACCGGATGGGGTCATCGCCCGCGCTAACACCGCCGCACTTGGAAACCAGAGAACGTCTGGCGGGGGTGTAGATTGCCGCGCGACCTGCGACCACAGACCCTTGATCTGGATCGTCAACGTTGAGCCTTTATCTCCTTTCGGTGCAAGATACCGCCGTCCGTCCGATGGCTCGATCGTGAGTCTCCGTACATCGCGCCCGTATCCCAACGACGCCGCCGTTAAGGTCAAGAGCGTGAGGGCAGTGGCAAGCGCGATTTCCTGGCGATCGCTCAACGTTGCCTGTTCTTGCGTTGCGCCGTGGTGTTTCCAGTTTTGCCAATCCGCAGAAAGATTGAAATTAACTAGAGGCCATCTCATAAATAGTTCCTCATGAGGATGAGGATGCATCCGAGCTGAACCAGACCGAGGAAGTTGGCCTCGTAATACTCCCAACGGGTGACCAGGCGGCGAAAGTTAT
>Ga0075028_100000218_pt1 | contig 20970 bp, 18 predicted proteins | sample LitLauG_LLR_2014_FD_71390 | JGI IMG/M metagenome (GOLD analysis project Ga0075028, IMG submission 71390) | Freshwater sediment microbial communities from Pennsylvania, USA - Little Laurel Run_MetaG_LLR_2014 | ecosystem: Environmental > Aquatic > Freshwater > Creek > Sediment | place: USA... | reverse complement strand
CGCTAACGATGAGCGAAACGCTCTTGAAGTCGACAACCTCACTTTCGGTCATTGTTCCCGCTTATAACGAACAACACCTGATTGCCTCCAGCCTGGACCGCCTTCGAGTGCTGGGCGAATCTCCTTACCTTGAACGCGTAAAAGTCATTGTCATTAATGATGGCTCGTCGGACGGCACCGCGGCGGCCCTGGAGCAATTCGGCCGCGAGCTGGAACACGCCCCGGCCGCGAAGTTGGAGTGGGTGCTGGTGCACCATGCGTCCAACAAGGGAAAGGCGGCGGCGATTCACACCGGATTGTCGCACGCGGATACGGAACTTACCGTGATTCACGACGCGGACCTGGAGTACCACCCCCAGGATCTGCTTAAAATGGTGAAAGTGTTTTTGGAGGAACCCGCCGACGCCGTATTTGGTTCGAGATTCCTGGCAGGCGAATACCGCAGAGTTTTATTTTTCCGGCATGAAATCGGCAACCGCCTGCTGACGCTCATGAGCAATATCGTTTCCGATCTGAATCTGACGGATATGGAAACTTGCTACAAGATGGTGCGTACCGACCTGCTGAAAAGCATTCCATTGGTCGGCCAGGGATTTGAGATCGAGCCGGAAATCACCATCAAGCTGGCCAAGCGCGCTGCCAGGATTTTTGAGGTTCCCATCCGCTATTCCGGCCGCACGTATCAGGAGGGGAAAAAGATCGGCGTGAAGGACGGCTTTCGGGCCATAGGCGCGATTGTCCGCTTCGCGTGCTCCGATCACGTTTATAACGAAGACGAGTATGGCAGCCAGATTCTAGGCCGGTTGAACCGTGCTCCGCGCTTCACTCAATGGATGGCCGATGTGATCCGGCCCTACCTCGGCGAGCGCGTTCTGGAAATTGGCGCGGGCACGGGCAACCTGACGCTGCAACTGATCCCGCGAAAGCTTTATTACGCCAGTGACATCAACCCGCAGTACATCACCTATCTGCAGAAACTGATTCCCGACCATCCCTACCTGCGCGTTGGATATACCGATGGTGAAAAGCACGATTCGTTTCCCGCCGATGAAAAATTTGACACCGTAATTTGTCTGAACGTTGTGGAGCACTTGGAGAATGATTTGGGCGCCCTGCGCAATATTCTGGACGCGCTGGAGGAAAACGGGCGCGCCATTGTGCTGGTTCCTTGCGGCCCCAAGCTTTACGGAACGCTGGATACCGTGCTGGGCCATTTCCGCCGTTACACCAAGCCGCAATTCACGGAACTGGCGGCGCGCGCCGGATTCCATCTCGAGGAGTTGCTATCCTTCAATCGCTTTGGTTCGCCGGCCTGGTGGTTGAACGGACGTCTGCTGCGCCGGAAAACCTTCGGTTTGTGGCAGATCAAGATGCTCAACGTGCTCACGCCGATGGTGCGCGTGATTGACAGATTTTTGCCTCTACCCCCGCTCTCCATCATCGCGATTTTGCGGAAGCCGCCCGTGGGACCCGCCAAGGAAAACATGGAGGCGGGGCCTGGCAGGGAATCGGCTCTACAAGGTGCGGTGCGGTGAGCATGGCATCCCCCGCCCTAGTTTCGAACCACAGCGATGCGGGGCTTTCCCTGATGCGCTCCCGTGCATTGATTCTGATCCTGGCCTTTGCCGCGACGCTGCCGCTGATCAATCCGCTGGTGCATGGCGACGGCGTGGGCTACTACGCTTACCTGCGGGCCCCGCTGATCCAGCATAATCTCGACTTTGAACAGGACTGGCGGCGCGCCAATCCCGGCTTTGCGCAGGCTCGCATGGGTCCGGGCAATCAAATCAGCCTCGACAATTACACCAGCACCGGGCGCATCGGAAATCTCTTTACCGTGGGGCCGGCGATCCTGTGGTCTCCGTTTTTTCTGCTGGCGCATGCTGCAGTCCTGATCGCGAATGGTCTCGGGGCGAACATCCCTGCCGATGGTTTTTCGTTTCCTTACCGTGTACTGACTGCGTTCGGGACGGCCGTTTACGGATTTCTCGGCCTGCTGCTTTCTTACACGCTGGCGCGCAAGTATTTCAATCCCGCGTGGGCGCTGCTGGCGACCGTGGCGATCTGGGCCGGCAGTGCATTGCCGGTGTATATGTATTTCAACCCGTTCTGGTCGCATGCCCATTCCGCTTTCATCGTGAGCCTATTTCTCTGGTATTGGGATCGCACGCGTCCCGATCGCACGATCGGGCAATGGCTTCTGCTGGGAATCATTTCGGGATTGCTGGTCGATGTCTATTTTGTGAATGGAGTGTTTCTGCTGCTGCCGCTGGCGGAAGCCATCCAGGGGTACATCCAATCCGCGCAAGCAGGGGATGGAGCCTTGGCTCTCCGGCAGTTCGGCTCCCATGCGTTCTATTTTTTGATATTTCTGCTGACGGTGCTGCCCACGCTGATCACTCGAAAAATAATTTTCGGGGGGATATTTCGATTCGGCGCGTATTCAGCAATGACATGGCAGTGGCGCGCTCCCTTCTTGCGCTCCGTGCTTTTTTCTGCTGATCATGGAGTGGTGAGCTGGACTCCTCTTCTGGGCCTGGCGTTGATCGGGCTTTTGATTCCTTATGCGCCCGCGAAGCGAATCCAGGGCTATCTGCTGCTCGCGTTCCTTGTATTCCTCTACGTCATTTCGTGCTACCCCTATTGGGACGGCTTGGCCTCGTACGGAAATCGCTTTTTTATTTCGCTCACTCCTGTTTTTATTTTCGGACTTACGAATCTGATGGAACGCCTTGCAGGATATTTTCGCACGTTTCGCGCCGCCTACGGGGCGCAGGCCGCTGCGGTTGCGGCTCTCGTGGTCTGGAATCTTGCATTCATTTTCCAGTGGGGAATCCACCTGGTGCCGGCGCGGGGAGAAATTTCCTGGAGCGGCATGATGCGCAACCAATTCGTGGAGGTTCCCCAGCGAATTACGCAGACTGTGGCGAGCTACTTCACGCACCGCGGCGAATTGATGCAACATATTGAGCAGGAAGATATCGAGCAGCAAAAACTTCCGCCGAAGCGGGGAGATTAGCGACTCACATGGCTGTATCCCAATCCCAGGTCGCAGTGGCCGCGAATCCCGCCGGAGTTCCTGTAGTGCGCATCGAAGCGCATCGGGGCTGGCTGGCGCTGGATCTGCCAGAGCTCTGGGCCTACCGCGACCTGATTTACTTTTTTATCTGGCGCGATATCAAGGTCCGTTACAAGCAAACGGTAATCGGCGCGGCCTGGGCCGTTCTCCAGCCGGTTCTCACGATGCTGGTGTTCAGTTTATTTTTTGGCCGGCTGGCCAAGATCCCTTCCCAGGGACTGCCGTATCCCATTTTTTATTACAGCGCGCTTCTGCCCTGGATGTATTTCGCCACCGCCATGCAGGGCGCGACGAATATCGTCGTGGAAAATCAAAGGGTCATTACCAAGATTTATTTTCCCCGCGTGGTGCTGCCCATCTCCACGGTGCTGGCGGGGCTTGTGGATTTTGCGATTTCGTTCTGCGTCTTCCTCGTGCTGATGGCGTATTTTCATATCGTGCCGACCGCCGCGGTCATCTGGCTGCCGTTGTACATGCTCCTTGCGGTGCTTACGGCGCTGGGCGTCGGATTGTGGCTCTCCGCGCTCAACGCCATGTACCGCGACGTCCGCTACGTCGTGCCCTTTCTCGTGCAGTTCTGGATGTTCGCTTCGCCGGTCGCTTATCCGAGTTCGCTGGTTCCCGAAAAGTGGCGCTGGCTTTACGGACTGAATCCCATGGCGGGCGTGATTGAGGGTTTTCGCTGGGCGCTCACCGGGCACGGGCAACCGCCCGGGATTTTGCTGGCGGTTTCTTCGGCAGCGGTGGCTTTGCTGGTGGTAAGCGGGCTGGTGTACTACCACGCCATGGAAGGAACGATTGCAGACGTCGTCTGATCGATGAGCGAAATTGCCATTTCCGTGCAGGGGTTGGGGAAGCGCTATCGCATCGGTGCGCTGGCGCGCCAGAGCACGATCGGTGAGCGCCTTACCCACGTCATGAGGGCCCCCGCGCGCTGGCTTAGTGCCGCGAACGGCAACGGGCCTTCCGGCGGCAACGTAGATTTCTGGGCGCTGCGCGATATTTCCTTTGAATTGCGCAAGGGCGAAGTGGTTGGCCTGATCGGCCGCAACGGCGCGGGGAAATCCACGCTGTTGAAAATATTGTCGCGGGTCACGGTTCCCACCGTGGGCCGCGCGGAAATCCACGGCCGCGTGGGAAGCCTGCTGGAGGTGGGCACCGGCTTTCATCCGGAGTTGACTGGCCGCGAGAATATGTACCTGAATGGCGCGATTCTCGGCATGGGCCGCAAGGAAATTGATCGTAAATTCGACGAGATAGTGGCCTTCTCCGAGGTTGGAGATTTTATCGATACGCCGCTGAAGCATTACAGCACCGGAATGCAGATGCGCCTGGCATTTGCCGTGGCCGCGCACCTCGAGCCGGAAACGTTGCTGGTGGATGAAGTGCTCGCCGTCGGCGACATGGCTTTTCAAAAAAAATGCCTGGGAAAAATGGGAGAAGTCGCCAGCGGCGGTCGGACCATTGTGTTCGTGAGCCATCAGATCAATCAGATCCGCCGGCTGTGCCAGAAGGCGATCTGGCTCGACCAGGGCAAGGTCTACCGGATCGGTCCCACGCACGAAATCGCCGGCGCGTACGAAACGTCCATGACGAGGCGCTCCGAAGAAGGGAAGGATTCCTCGGGATCGCCTGAGATCCGCAACGGCTTCGTGGACTGGGAGATCATCGAGCCGCGTGCCGACAATCCCAACTTGTTGACCACAACTGGGCCGTTCCGTTTGAAATTTGTGCTGCGTTTGAGCAAACCTGTTCTTGATGGGCACCACGGGATCGCCCTCTTTAACCACGAAAATCAATTGATGTGGGGCTGGGCCGCCAATCACCTGCAATTTGCCGAGGGAGTCCACGAGCTTGAGTACTCCTTTCCCACGATGCCGTTGAAGCCCGGACTGTATAACTGGCAAGTGAGCCTCTTCGAGTATGGCCAACTCATCGACGTGTGGACATGCCTTCCGGAGATGTCCATTGCAACGGAAATCCATCAGCATCTGCGCGACGAGTGGAACGGTATTGTGAACGTGCCATGCGAGTTGAACATACGGAGTACTGGCGACATGGCGGTGGCCGCCTCATTCGAGCACAGGCGATTGGAGCGAGGCTGATGGTGCTCGTGTCGACTTGGGTCTGAGCCTTCTGATTTTGGCGGGAGGCGACTGTTTCTGGCTGAGGGAGTTACAACATCCGATGGGAACACGACTTTCAGCTTTTACCGGAGCAACGTGACGAGTCCATTCGTGCCAGTGTCCCGAGAAAGGGTTCTTCCATAGAAGTTCAGTCGATCAGCGTGGCCCCCACAGCCAAAGGAAACACCGCCGAAGTTTCACAGGTTGAAACGAAGGCGTCGTCGCTGTCGGCAACGCGTATTCCAGAGCTGGACGGGCTCCGCGGCTTGGCGATCCTTCTCGTGCTGATCTGGCATTTTGGTTATATCTGCAATTCGGCGAATGGCCATCGGTGGCTTTTTTACGTCAAGGATTCGACCATGCTTTTCTGGAGCGGCGTCGATCTATTCTTCGTGCTCTCCGGATTCCTAATTGGCGGCATCCTTCTGGATGCGCGGAATTCTCCGAACTATTTCAAAGCGTTCTATGTGCGCCGGGCTTTCCGAATCTTGCCGCTTTACGCGGTTCTGGTTGTCATGTTTTATCTGGGCTTGCGCGCGGGCGTTCCCGCGCGGATCGCCGGCGCTGGCTGGCTTTTCGGTCCCACGGCCCCTTGGTACGCTTATGCCACATTCACCCAAAACATCCGGTATGCAACCGGTGGGACGGATCTAGCCATGTGGATTTCCGCGACATGGTCTTTAGCGATTGAGGAACAATTCTATCTAGTACTTCCCGCCATTATATGGCTTGTGCCCGAGCGGAAACTTCTCTACGTCATCCTCGGCGGAATAGTAGCTGCGCCCGCGCTGCGAGTGCTATTGGACTTGAGCTACGTTCATGGTCAGGACGCGAGTTTCAACCTGATGCCTTGCAGGGCCGACTCGCTGCTCCTCGGAGTTGCCGGGGCGATGATGGTGCGGCACGCGCCGAGCTGGGAAGCTTTGAAATCCCACCGTCGCTGGCTGGTGTCAGCCTGGCTGGGGTTGCTGGCCGGGCTTCCCTTCATGATTCTTTTTAAGCAAACGAACGCGACTCATTCCCTCTGGATGTCGACAGTGGGATTCAGTTGGTTGGCATTCTTCTATCTTGGATTGCTGCTTCTTGGATTGATCTACTCGCAAGGGTGGCTGGGTAGGGTTCTGAGAAGCTCCTGGTTGAAAGAACTGGGCACGATTTCCTACGGTGTGTACTTAATCCACTATCCGGTACTGGGAATGACCTTTGCGTTGATTCACGGCAAAAGTCCCTGGGCCGAAACACCCGCCGAGCGGCTCACGCTGCTGCTGGCCTTGGTGCTCTCCCTTGCCATCGCGACGTTTTCGTGGAAAGTCTTTGAAAAACCACTTTTGAAAATCGGTCAAAGGTTACAATATTGAAATGAACTGGTCTGGATAGGTCGGAATAGCGAGGCCATGTTGGCTTCTAGCGGAATGAATCTTGGGCGGCTCGAGCGCCGCGCGTGAATTCACATTATGGCTGTCGCTGAAGAAAAGCATATCGATGCCGAGCCGCTGGTCCCGCTGGCGATCAAGGAATTCCTGCAAGGCTTCTCCTTCGGGCGCTGGGGAATTTGTGCGGGGCGCAGTGTCATCCGGGCACAGCGGAAATTGCGGGATCCCGCGCAGTACAAGACCTGGATGGGCCGGTTCCTCATGCCGGTTCGCAACATTCTGCTGGCTAACCGGCCGCTCCACGTTACCTTCAACCAGATTTCCGTAGCCCTCGCGCCGCGCGGGGCAGTGGCGGCCGCTATCTGGACAGGGCTGCGGTGTGAGAGCCGCGAAGTTTCCTTCATCTTCGACATGCTGAAGCCAGGAATGACCGTTTTCGATGTCGGAGCGAACGCTGGAATTTTCGCAATCAGCGCGGCCAAGAAAATCGGCGGCGGACGAGTCTTCGCGTTCGAGCCCCGCCCCTCCACTTGCGAATTGTTGAATGAAAATTTGCAACTGAACCACGTTCCGGATGTGCACGTCGTAAAGATGGTTCTCGGAGACACGGTCGGCAAGGGAGTTCTGCAGGTTAATGCCAGCGGTAACGATGGCCGGAACACCCTGGGGCAGGCCACGCATCCGCACAGCCCGGTCGTTGGGCAAGAGGATGTTGGCGTCACCACCGTGGATGTTTTCGTGAAGAAGCGGAACGTTTCCCGCATCGACGTGATGAAAGTGGATATCGAGGGTGCTGAACTGATGCTATTTCGCGGCGCGCGCGAACTACTCTCGCGCGCCGATGCTCCCCTCATCCTTTACGGAGGGTTCGGATTTCTGACCCGCGGGTTCGGCTACCATCCCGTCGAGATTCTTTGGCTGCTGAAGTCCTGTGGATACTCCTTGTTTACGCTCAACAGCGAAACCGGCGCGATCGCCGCGCTCACGTCTGACTATAACTACGACACGATGATCGTCGCTGTGAAACCGGAGAACGCTTTGTTTTCGGATTGGCGCGCGAGTCACCCATGAAAGTCGCTTTCATCAAGCAGGTTCCTGACGTTCATGGACCGTGGTCTTCCGTCATGTGGAAGGACACTACACCGCGGGGATTATTTGACGTCTGGCCCGGGAAAGCCACGTTCTGGGAGATGACCTGCTGCCTGCAGGCGGACTGGTACATCATTCCTCAACAAGGTACCGGCGATTACATACAGGACATTCTGCGGACCATTCCGAATGGAGCTGAAAGAGTCTGGCGGTACACGCGCAATGTTGTTGAGCCTGCGCAAATTCCGGTGGAGCAGTACGATCTTGTGATCACCTTTGATCCGATTTGGAAACCGCCCGTGGAGTCCTCCACATTATTCGCCTATTTCGTCGTCGAGCATTGGGACCGCCTCTACAAGGAAGCGCTGCACGGCCCGATGGCACACTATGATTTATTTCTTGCGCACATGATGGACGCGCCTGAAACACTTTCCGCTCTGCCGCAGGCCCTGGCGTTCCCGTATCTTCGAGATCCGGACGCCGTACATGCCGCGTTCACGTCGGAAAAAGAAGAAGCCGTGTGGGCGGACTTCCGCACGTTGACCACCTTGGGGATGGCCGAAACGTACGGCGTCTGGGTGGCCTCCGGGCATGCGGCCGCGAGGCGTCTGGAAGAAGCCTTGTGCCTTCCTGTTCGATACAAAGCTTCGTTTAATGAACATCGCTACGGTGTGTCGGATCCGCCGGCCTGGGGCGATGCTGCGGAATACTTTGACGCCATGTCACGTTGCAAATACTACGTTGCCGTCGGTACCATCGCCGGCGCGGGCCAGGCGATCTGTGACGCGGCATCGCTGCAATGCATTTGTATCGGTCAGAGGGACAAAGCGTTTCACCGGCTCATCTGCCATCCCGCCGCTCTTTGTGCCAGTATGATTGAACTGCCAGGCCGCTTGAAAGTCATCGCAGATTCTCGGGAACTGCAGGCGGAAGTCCTGGCGTGGCAGGAATCCGCTGTGCGGGATTTTTTCCAGAGGAAGCCGATGAAAATTCTGGAAGAAGCCATTGCGATGAAGCAAGGTCGTCTTACCCGCCAGAGTGTTGCTCGAGCGTAGTGAGCTCAGAAGCTGAGCCCACAGACCGGAGTGCTGGCCCCAAGTCATAGGCGCCGCGACGATGGCTCTCCGCGAAGGATTACAAATGGCGATTGCCTTTTTTAATGCCAAGATCGGCACCCAGTGCCCGAAGTGAAAAATCACCAGTCCGTGGTGGGGGCGGCGACGCGGTGAATCCCTGGACCATTCTTATCACCGGCAGCAGCGGATTGATCGGCTCGGAAGCTGTGGAATATTTCGACCGCCAGGGCCACACGGTTTTGGGTGTGGATAACAATATGCGCCGAGTCTTCTTCGGACCGCCGGGAGACACGCTCTGGAATCTGGAGCGGCTGAAGAGCGCCACAAGGCGCTTTCTCCCAGTGACGCTCGACATCCGCGATCGCGACGCAGTGATGGCGCTCTTCCGCCAGAATCATTTCGATCTGATCATTCATTGCGCCGCGCAGCCTTCCCATGACAAGGCGGCCGAGATCGCCTTCCTGGATTTTGAAGTAAACGCTCTCGGGACAGTTAACCTGTTGGAATCCGCCCGCCAGCATTGCCGCGAAGCTGCATTCATTTTCATGAGCACGAACAAAGTGTATGGGGACGCGCCGAACGAGAAGCCGATGCAGGAAACGGATACGCGCTACGACTATGCCGATCCCGCCGACGCCAACGGCATTGATGAAACCTGCCGTATCGACCGCTCCACGCATTCGCTGTTTGGCGCCTCTAAAGTTGCCGCGGATATTTACGCGCAGGAATATGGCCGATATTTTGGCATGCCGGTGGGCATCTTCCGCGGAAGCTGCCTTACGGGACCTTCTCATTCCGGCGTGGAACTGCACGGCTTTCTTTCTTACCTGCTGAAAGTGGCGCTCTCCGGAAAGCCGTATACGGTATTCGGATACAAGGGGAAGCAAGTTCGTGACAACATCCACAGCTTCGATGTGGTTCGCGCCTTTGAGGAGTTTGCCCGCAACCCGCGGCCGGGAGAGGTTTATAACCTGGGTGGCGGTCGCGGCAACAGCGTTTCCATGCTGGAGGCGATCGCAAAAATTGAAGCGCTGACCGGCAGCAAAATCAATTGGACGTATTCGGAACAGGCCCGCAAGGGCGATCATATCTGTTACATCTCCAATTTGACGAAGTTGCAGAACCATTTTCCCGAGTGGAGCGTGACCCGCGGCCTCGACGCCATTCTGGAAGAGATGGTGGCGGCAGAGCGCGAGCACAGCCACAACGCCGGCGTCTGAAGTGAAGTGACGTGCAGTGACACAAAGATGATCACTTTTTTTTGTACACCCAAACCGTTTCGCGGGCACATCGGCGTAATTCAGCGCAATGCCATGCGCAGCTGGAAGCTCGTTCATCCCGATGCGGAAATCCTGATTTTTGGAAACGAAGAGGGTGCCGCCGAATTCGCGGCTGAGTTGGGAGCCCGGCATGAAGGGGAGGTCGAGCGTAACGCCCACGGAACGCCGCTGCTTTCCAGCCTGTTTGACCGCGCGGATCGCCTGGCGCGTCACGAACGGATGTGCTTCCTCAACGCAGACATATTACTGACCGACGATTTTCTCGCCGCGTCCGAGCGGCTCAAGTCCCTGCAGGATCGTTCGTTGATGGTAGGCCGGCGGTGCGATGTGAACGTCACGGAGCCCGTCGATTTTTCAAAACCAGACTGGGGCGCAAGCCTACGCGCGATGGCGCGCGCGCATGGGAAAATGCGGCCCGCTCAATGGATCGACTATTTCGTTTTTCCCCGCGGCATGCTCAATCAGAAAGTGCCGCCCTTCGCGGTCGGCCGGCCGGGATATGACAACTGGCTGCTCTGGAAAGTTCGCGCGATGGGAATCGCGGTTGTGGATGCGACGCAAGTTGTGCTGGCCATTCACCAAAATCACGATTACGCGTTTCATCCGGGCGGTATGAAGGGACTCTGGAACGACGTCGAGGCCAATCAGAATCGCGTGCTGCGCCAGGGGCACTTTGCAACCATCGACAACGCCACGCATCTCCTCACATCCGCCGGGTTACGGCCAAACCACTACCATTGGGTCGCGCTGGCAAGGCGCAAAGCCGCCCGCGCAGGTTCCGCAGTCTGGTTCGGCTTCCTCCATCTGACGCGGCCCTTGCGCAAAGTGCTGGGATTGCGGCAACGCCAAAGTTCCGAAGCGCCTCGATAGCGTCAGTGGATTAGCAGCCCTTTTGCAAGGATGACCGGAAAGGCAGGATCGTCGCAAGACATGTCAACGCCGCGCGTTACTGTTCTGATCGACACCTATAATCACGCGCATATGATCGAGCGCGCGATTCGCAGCGTGCTCGATCAGGACCTGCCAATGGACGGAATCGAAATTCTGGTGGTCGATGACGGCTCCACCGATTCCACATCCGAAATTGTGCGCCGGTTCGAGCCGCGTGTCCGTTTGCTTCGCAAACCCAACGGCGGGCAGGCTTCCGCCTTCAATTTCGGATTCGCCGCGGCGCAGGGAGACATCATCGTGACGCTCGATGGGGACGATTGGTGGGCGCCGGAAAAGCTGCGCCGCGTCCTCGAAACGTTTGCCGCCAATCCCGACGCCGGAATGGTGGGCCACGGTTTTTATGAACAGTATGCCGACGGCCGTGAGTGCGGACTGATTCTTCCGGGAAAACCGTATCGCCTGGATCTGACTTCCGTGCAAAACGCGGAGCTTTTCCGCCATCTGGCTGCCTTTTTCGGGACCAGCCGGCTGGCCGTTCGAAAAGATGTTTTGGATCAAATTCTGCCGATCCCCGAGGATCTGACCATCGAAGCCGACGAATACATATTCACTCTGGCGCCGGCGATTCGTCCGGCCATGATCATCAACGAGCCGTTGTGTTACTACGGAATTCACCCCGGCAACTTATTTCAGTTTGGAACGTTCGAGCCTGCAAAAGCACGCCGCAAGATGGTGGTGTTGGATGTCCTGATGCGCGAACTTCCTGGACGCCTGCGTTCCTTGGGAGCCACCGACGACATCATCGCCAGCCTCTTTCGTGGAACGGAAGTCGAAGCCGGCCGGATTCGCCTGAGCCTCGACGGCGGCAGCCCGCTGCAGGTCTTTTCACTGGAACGAGCCGCGTTCCGGGCCGCTTATGTCAAGGTAACCTGGCGGTATCAATTGTTCCGCGCATTCGTCCTGTTGCAGACGTTGCTGCTGCCGCCGCGTTTGTTCTACCGCTTGCGAAGATGGTATTCAGAAAAAGGATTGTCCCGCTTCCGCAGCTGGACCGGCGAGCCGTCGCGTGCCGTGCAATTGACCGAGCGGCGGCCAGGTTGAAAAATCGAAGTGCGGGTTTTGAACAAGCGGCCGACTTGCCCCCGGTGGTATCCTCAGAATTTGCCAGCGGCTTACTAAGAATGCGTTTTGTTCGCCGGTAGCCATAGGAGGAGCAGTTTCATGTTGAAGGAAGGCGACATCGCCCCGGCATTTCGAGTCCCTGCGGATGATGGCCGCGAAATTTCGTTGAGCGATCTGCGCGGAAAACACGTGGCGCTGTATTTTTATCCCAAGGCCAGCACGCCCGGATGCACCACCGAGGCCATCGAATTCCGCGATCTGATGAAGGAATTTGAAAAGCTTAACGCCATCATTCTGGGCTGCAGCGCCGATTCTGTGGAGGCCCAGGCCAAATTCAAAGCCAAGCAGAAATTGAATTTCCCGCTGCTGAGCGATCCCGATTTCAAAGTGATTGAGGCCTACGACGCGCGCCGGATGAAGAGTTTCCTGGGCAAATCGTATCTGGGAATCGTGCGCAGCACGGTGCTGGTCGGCCCGAACGGAAAAGTGGAGAAAATCTGGGCGACGGCAAAATCAAAAGGCCACGCCGCCGAAGTGGTCGAGGCGCTAAAGTCGCTGCAGTAAAGTAGGACAGGCTTCAGCCTGTCTGGTTTAGATCCTGCCCAGCGCGAAAAAAGCCGACAGGCTGATGCCCGTCCTACGCCAATCCCCGGCCGAAGTGATTTCACAACGTTGTCTGAATCCCCCCATCGCGCTCCTCAATCAACATATTGTCAATCAGCCGCACGGCCCCGATGCGCACCGCCAGCAACGCCAGGCACGTGCAGCGCAATCGGGTCACCTGCTCCAGCGTGTCCGCGTCCACCACTTCCACATATTCCTCTTCCGCGGATCGCTCCGAGCGAATCTTTTCGCGCATCGCGGACATCAGTCGCAATGCGTCGCGCTCGCCGCGCGCAATCGCCATTCGGGCATCCTCCAGCGAGCGAAATAAAATCGTCGCCGCCCTCCGCTCCAGGGGATTCAAGTGCGCATTCCGCGAAGACATCGCTAGCCCGTCCGGTTCGCGCACGATCGGGCAAACCACGATTTCCGAGTCCAGGTGCAGGTCACGCGCCATCTGCCGGATGATGCGCGCCTGTTGCGCGTCCTTGCGCCCGAAGAACGCTTTTTGTGGCTGCACAATTTCCAGCAGCTTCAGCACCACGGTCGTTACGCCGCGAAAATGGCCGGGCCGCACGCGCCCTTCGAGCCGGTCGGACAACCCCTCGACATTCACCCAGGTGCGGAATCCCGGCGGATAGATTTCCGCCGCCTCTGGCGCGAATAAATAATCCACGCCGGCGTCTTCCAGCTTCCGGCTGTCTTCGGCAAAGGTACGCGGATATTTCTGAAAATCTTCCTTGGGTCCGAACTGGGTGGGATTCACAAAAATGGAAGCGATCACCGGTTGGCATTCCGCGCGCGCCGCGCGCACCAGTTCCAGGTGCCCGGCGTGCAGCGCGCCCATGGTCGGCACAAAGCCCGCCGCGCGCCCTTCGGCGCGAGCCTGGCGCGCGACTTGCTTCATCCATTCGATGGTGTGGATTGTTTCCAAGGTTTTGGTAGGACAGGCTTCAGCCTGTCTGGCTTTGGACGAACACGCACCAACGCCGATCGGCAAAACAGCGGGCGGAAAAACTCAAAACTCTGTCATTCTGAGCGAAGCGAAGAATCTCTCTTAGGTTTTGCTCGCACTCAAATCGAAGAGAGATTCTTCGCTTCGCTCAGAATGACAAATCGAAGCAGTCTGCCCGCAATAGGTCAAGCCGTTCCGGCAGACGTCACGCCCGCGCGGCGGCCGCGAGTTCACGATAGTACATGATCAGATCGGTGGAGACCGGCTTCACGCCAAGCTGCCGCAGCAGCGTGGTGATCTGCCCGCGATGATAGCTGGCGTGGTTGGTAAGCTGGTGCAGGCTCTGCCACAGCGGGTTGGAAAATTCCTGGCCCGTAAAAACTTTGTACTGGATCACGTGATCCAGATCCTTCTGCGTCATTTTCGAAACGTAATCGATGTAAAACTGGTCCATCTCCTCCAGCTTGCCGCGGATCGACGCCAGATCCGGAAATCCCGCTCCGCTCACGAGCGCGGACGGCGAGCGCCCGTTGAACCGCTCGTTCCACACCCATTCCGCGCCGTACAGATGCACTACCGTGTCGCGCACGGAGCTGAAGCTCGAACCGAGGTTGCGCGTGAATTGCTCGTTATTCAGCGCGGAGCAGGCATCGAGCACACGGCGATCCGCCCAGGCGTTGTACTGGAACATGAATTTCAACAGTTCAGGCGTAACCATCTGGCAAATCCTCCGGCGTGGATTCTAAACCTGCAAGCAGTGCGCTGCGTCGCAATTTATTTGCGCTGGGCGAGAAGCGGCGCGGCCTGCTCCGCCTTCGCATGATAAGACTCTTGATCGGAAGGAAAAGTTCCCTGCTGCACGTCGCGGCAATATTCCGCGGCGGCGCGCGCGATCATTTCGCCGGCTTCGGCGTAGCGCCGCGCGAATTTTGGCTTGTGTCCGAAGGTCAGGCCCACCAGGTCGTGGATGACGAGCACCTGCCCGTCGCAATCCGGCCCCGCGCCGATGCCGATCGTGGGTATGCGCAGCTCGGCCGTAACGCGCGCCGCAAGTTCGCGCGGGATGGATTCCAGCACCACGGCGAACGCGCCCGCCGCTTCCACAGCGCGCGCATCGCGCAGAATCCGTTCGCCCGCTTCCAGCGTCTTGCCCTGCACACGAAATCCGCCGAAGGCATTCACCGACTGCGGCGTGAGGCCGATGTGCGCCATCACCGGAACCTCGGCGTCGACGATCCGCGAAATCAGGTCCAGCCGCCGTTCGCCGCCTTCCAGCTTCACGGCCTCCGCCCCTGCTTCCTTCACGAAACGCACCGCGTTGCGAACGGCCTGCGTGGAATCTTCGTGATAGCTGCCGTAGGGCATGTCGGCCACCAGCAGCGCGTGCCTGGTGCCGCGGCGCACGGCGCGCGTGCACATCAGCATTTCGTCCATCGTGACGGGCAGCGTGCTTTCGTATCCCAGCGCCACCATTGCCAGCGAATCGCCCACCAGCAAAACGTCCACGCCCGCTTCATCAAGAAGCCGAGCCGTGGGGTAGTCATACGCCGTAAGGCACGTAATTTTCGCCGCCGAAGAATTTGGGGAAAGACCGCCAGACTTGCGTTCGAGGATGCCGGGTACGGTAATTTTACCGTTTCCCGCAGAAGGAACCGCGCTCATAACCGCCTCCGGTGCCGCTCCCTGACATCGGGATACAGCCCATTGCTAACCAGAATTCTAGCAGATCGGCTCAAGGGAAACTACCCGTACCGCGTCCGAATCTCTTCAACCCCGGGAGTCTTGCCTTCTTCCAGGATGTAGCGCTAAACTGTATGTACATAAGGGTAGTTACGCCCATGCGATTTCTTTGGGATGAAAACAAGAGCCGCCGGAACCTTGCCAAGCATTGCGTCAGCTTTGAAACGGCAATGCTCGTGTTCGACGACCCTTACGCCTTGAGCCGGTTCGACCGCATCAAGGATGGCGAGGAGCGCTGGCAAACTCTGGGCGTCGCTGAGGGCATCGCGGTGTTGCTGGTGGCGCATGTGGATTTCGAGGAAGACGGGGAAGCGGCTATCCGGATCATTTCCGCGCGAAAAGCCACCCGCCACGAGAGGAAATTATATGAAGAAGGTATCTAAGAAGCAGGCCAAGGAACTGGCGGCACTAGCCGCCCAACGCGAAGACCAAATCGACCTGACCGATTTGCCGGAAGTGCTCGATTGGAGCGGCGCTATGGTCGGCAAGTATTATCGCCCGATCAAGAAATCTCTTACGATTCGTCTCGATGCCGATGTGCTGGCGTGGTTGAAATCGCACGGGAGCGGGTACCAGACGCGAATCAACCGTTTGCTGCGGTCCGCCATGGAAAGCCGTGTGCGAAAACGACGAGCTTAGTTGCCGAGCTTCGATAGGACTCAGCCGGACCGTAATTTCAATTTAGTGCGGTGGCAAAGCAGGAGCATTGCGGGGAAAGGGTTTCAGAAATACGAATCGTTGTAACTCACTGAATCGAATTTCGAGGCAGTCGAACATGACAGGTAGTATCTGGTGGATAGGGCCCACGGTTATCGTGCTGCTTCGCATGCTGGTTGCCGAGGCGCGTTCTTCGAACGCAAAGAGGGCGGAAGGTGTTCTGATATTTCAGATGGCGCTATTTGCGCGGTTGCTTGCGGGATTCGTCATCGGCGCGCTATTCGTGACGCTCATTAATAGAATCAGTCGTGAAGAAACTTGGGTGTCAGTGTCAGGAACTGTTCTGCTGATTCTGTTCTGCTTGAGTTGGCCGACTACTCTTACGATCGACGCAACTGGGGTTACCAGGTATTTGTGGTGGAAACCTAAAAAAACGATCCCTTGGGGCGCCGTTGTAGATCTTCAGAAAAATGCCGGCGGAGATTGGAAAGTCTGTAGTTCGGACGGCACGACGATTGATTTCAGTCGATTCCATGCTGACCCGCTCCGTTTTGAAATGGAAATCTTGAAAAGGGCAAATCTTCGCGCGACCACGAACATGAATGCACCCACAACTTTACTCCGGTCGTAGTCGTAAAGATGTTCGCCGTTCAAGCGCGAATCAAAGAAATTCTGCAAGCCCTCTCCGAAAGGCGTGCTCGGCCAAGTCGGGCTTGTACTTTGCCGTTCGGCGGCGTTCGACTCGTCCGTAAGCCTGCAAAACTGCATTCGCTGCCCCGCCTTGTGTATACTTTTCTTCAGTAGCCAGCACTCATAGATTGAATGGCGTTTTCGACTACGCCCGGCGAGCCTGTCCAGTTTCCTGAGGATTGAGATCGCCTCGTCCGCTCGCTTTGCGGACGATATAAAGGGGGTTTTTGCAATGCGCAACACACAAAAAAATCTGAAGAAGCGCCTCAAGCTCTATTGCGGAGCCGCGCTACTGGCGATCGCCTCGCTAGCCCTCCCCGTCGCCTGGGCGCAGTACCCGCTGCAATACCCATCTGGCCCGCAAATCACCAAGGACGGCACGGCGATTCTGATCGAGGACTACGCCAATCCTCCGCTCTCCAGCGCCATGGGCGATCACGCTTACCCGCCGCCCATCGACTACACCGGAATGCTGGCGCGCGTGAATACGCTGCGCTCCGAGCCGGCCAGCGCGCCGCTGTCCTCCGCGCGCTTTTTTGTGGCGGATATGAACGGCAATCTCTACACGCTGGACAAGGCCACCAAAAAATTCACTCCTTACATTACGTTTCCTGAAATTTTCCCGAAGTACGCCACCGAGCGTTACGGCTCCGGTGTTTCGGCCATCGTTTTCGATCCGAACTACGCCAAAAACGGGAAATTTTATACCGTCCACGTCGAAGATCCCTCCAAGCCCGGCCCGGACCAGCCGACCAACGCGCACACGCCGAACCTGAAGCTGGATGGCTACGCGACCACGCCGCTCGTCAATCCACCGGCCGGCGACGTGATGAATGTTTCCGTTCTGATCGAGTGGACGGACACAAACATCAAGAATTCCACGTTCGAAGGGACCGCGCGCGAACTCCTGCGCGTCGGCTTCAACACGCCGATCCATCCCATGGGCGATATTCTCTTCAACCCGCTGGCCAAGCCCGGAAGCGCCGACTTCGGAAATCTTTACGTTTCCATGGGCGACGGCGGCTCGGGCGAAACGCCCGGACCCACGCAGTTCACGCCGCAGTCTTTGAGCGCCCTGCAGGGAAAAATTCTGCGCATTACGCCGGATCTCGCGCTGCGCCCGAACGATAAGCTCAGCGAGAACGGCCGCTACCGCATTCCTTCTTCTGGTTCGGACCCCAATCCGTTCCTCGCCGTGCCCGGAGCGCGAGGCGAAATCTTCGCTTACGGCTTTCGCAATCCGCATCGCATGAACTGGGACGCCGCCACCAACACGCTGCTGGTCGATGACATCGGCCTGCACTCCTGGGAAGAAATCAACATCGTCACCAAGGGCGGCAACTATGGCTACTCGCAGCGCGAAGGCAACGAGTTGCTGATCGTGACCGGTCCGGGAAAAACCGCGACGCAGGCCAATCCGCCCGTCGCGTTTCCGGAGACGGACATGCTCACCGTTACCGGTGTCGAAAAGCAGGTCGCGCCCATTTATCCGGTCGCGGTTTACAGCCACCAGGAAGGCGACGCGATCGGCAGCGGATTCGTCTATCGCGGCAAGAAAATGCCGCAGATGGCGGGAAAATATATTTTTACGGACATGTCCACGGGCCGCCTGTTTTACACCGACCTCGCGGAGATGATCGCCACGCAGCGGGAACGCGGCAAGCAGGCCCCGATTCACGAAATCCAGGTCATGTATAAGAGCCCGTACGATGCTGCCGAAACAGTTCCGGTCAAGCGGCGGCTTTACGACATCATCGCTGACACCTTCGCGCACAAAGACGGCGTCGTCGATCCCGCGACTCACAAAGGTGCGCTGCCCGGCGGCACGCCGATGGTTGGCGGATGGCGCGGCAAGGCCTATCTTGAGCCCAAGGCGGACCCCTACGGTGTGCCCTATAAAGGCGGCCGGGCGGATGTGCGCCTCGCGATGGGCGGCGACGGCGAAATCTACGTGCTCAGCAAGACGGACGGAATGATTCGAATCCTCTCGGCGGTCGTCATGCCTCCGCCGGCGGCAAAACAAGTCGCCGCAAAATAGCGTCACCGTAGGACAGGCTTCAGCCTGTCAGGTTTAGATTTTAGGCATCCATGAATCTAAACCAGACAGGCTGAAGCCTGTCCTACTCGTGCCTAAACTGTCAGCCGGTTACTGATTCCCAATTCGGCCCGGATTTGGCGCCCCCGTAATCTCCTAGCCCTTCTAAACTTAAGGTATCGACGCGGCCGCAACCCCGCCGCTTGCCGCTCGGAGAGCCAGAGATGCTGATTCCGCTTCGCCATGAAAACATGCAGGGCCGCCGCTGGCCGGTGGTCACGTTCGGAATCATCGCCCTCAACTTCGTCCTGTTTCTTTGCACCCATTCCATCATTGATCGCCAGGCTCCCGAACTCGGCGAAGTTAGGCTTCACCTGGTCCTTCTGGCTGCCGCGCATCCCGACCTGAAAATTCCGGACAAGGCCGAAGAATTTGTCCGCTACATCCAAACGAAGAACGCCCCGCTTTGGAAGGAGGCGCAACGGCCCGACCGGGACGTCGTCGACGCCTGGGACGCCAAGATGCGTATGCAGGACGACTCCACGCCATTTCAAGAGGAAATGGATGCGCTCGGTGAAACCTATGCGCGCCTGGACTCCGCCTCTCTGCTCAACAAATACGCTTTCGTTCCCGCACGCCAGACCCTGCTGGGCCTGATCGGCGGAAATTTCCTGCACGGCGGCTGGCTGCATTTGATCGGCAACATGTGGTTCCTGTGGCTGGCCGGGGCGATTCTGGAAGATACCTGGGGCCGTCTGATTTATCCGGCGTTTTACATGATCGCGGGAGTGCTGGCGTTCCAAGTGCACGCCATGGTCAACGCGGGCAGCTTCACGCCCACGCTTGGCGCCTCCGGGGCCATCGCAGGGCTGATGGGCGCGTTCCTGGTACGCTTTCCGACGACCAAAATCGAGATGGGCTGGTTGATCATCTACCGCTTTTATCGGTTCAAGATGTTCGCCTACTGGCTGCTGCCTGTGTGGCTGCTCACGGAAATTCTTTCCGGCACCGTCTCCGGATCATCTTCGGGTGTAGCGCACTGGGCGCACGTGGGCGGCTTCGCTTTCGGAGCACTAATCGCCGTGATCGTTCGAAAATCTGGCCTTGAGCAGATGGCGGAGAAGGGAATTCAGGAGAAAATTTCCTGGGTCAGCCATCCCCTGCTGGCCGAGGCCACCGAGCAGATTGAAAAGGGCGAACTCGATCCGGCGGCGGCAACGCTGCGCAAGATGCTCGAAGAAAAACCGGACTCCATCGATTCCTACCGGATGCTGCAGCGCATTTACTGGCAACAGAACAATGTCCCCGCCTACCGCGATGCCCTGTCGAAACTTCTGGCGCTGGAGGTCAAGGCCAACGATCACGAAGGCGCGTTGCAAACGTTCCAGGATTTCAGAAATTCCGGCGGAGAGAAATTGCCCGCTGCGTTGTGGCTCGAGTTCTGCCGCCTGCTGGAGACGCAACCGGACACATCGCGAGCCGCGGACGAATACATTGAGCTTTCAAACGCATATCCCGCCGAACGCCCGGGTCTTATGGCGCAGATGGCGGCGGGCCGCCTCTACCTAAAGCGGCTTAATCGGCCAGCGGATGCGCTGCGGCTGTACGAAGCGGCGCAAGCGTCGCCCGCCCCCCACGCGGATTGGCAGCCTACAATCGAGAAGGGGATTGCCGAAGCGAAGAAGCTGCTGCAAGCCCACGATCGAGCAGTATCCCCGGTTGCGTAGGACAGGCTTCAGCCTGTCAGGTTTAGATTCATGGCTACCCAACATCTAAATCAGACAGGCTGAAGCCTGTCCTACTTTCTTGAATTGGCAACTCTGACTAACGCCCGCCCTTCGCCGTAATTCAGTCTGCCAGCGGCGACTACGGCGCGTGGGTCGCCTGGCGACGCCCCCGCCCGGCGAGCATGGCTCCACTTGGAAAACTCGGCGATGGCCTCCTCCTGAAATTTCCAGAAGCTGTATCCCGCCAGTTCGAACACGCCGCGGTGCTCGCGCCATACGACCAGATTGGTTCCCAGGAGGAAGAACCGGTGCGCGGTATCGAGGATTCGCCGCAAAAACTCGGGCCGCCCCGAGCCGAGACGCCGCAGCATGGAGGCCTGGAATCTCAAGTGATTGGCTTCATCCTCCAGGATGCGCGTGCAGATCAATTTCAAAATCGGCGAACCGGTGGCGGCACGCAGTGCGCGGTAGTAGGGCACAGCGATCATTTCCGCGGTCACCAGGACGGTCAGCGAAAGTTCGAGGCC
>Ga0075028_100000216_pt1 | contig 21015 bp, 19 predicted proteins | sample LitLauG_LLR_2014_FD_71390 | JGI IMG/M metagenome (GOLD analysis project Ga0075028, IMG submission 71390) | Freshwater sediment microbial communities from Pennsylvania, USA - Little Laurel Run_MetaG_LLR_2014 | ecosystem: Environmental > Aquatic > Freshwater > Creek > Sediment | place: USA... | reverse complement strand
ACCTCGGCGCCGGTGAAAATGTTCCGCCTCAGGTCCAGGTGGAGCCGCGAGCCGGCCGCAGCTCAGCTTCGCAATCCGCTCAGTCAACGGTAACACCGGAGTTTCACGACAGCCTTTTAGTACTACTGTGTTATAAGAATTGACGCAGGCAGCAGGGACACCTGGGTAAAGAGCGAGCCGGGTGGGTTGCGATCTGGCGGCGAAGGGAGGCGATGGAATGCGGGTTATGCCGTTCGGTTCGAATCGGCAGCGCCGCGGGGCTTCGCGCCCCGGGGAAGGCGGGGTAGGCGAAGTTGGAGGTCGGTCGCACGGAGCGGTGGCGAGTCGGGCGCGGGGGAAAAAAGGCACCGCCCCACCACCAGGAAGCCGTAGGCCGCAATGCAGAGGCTGGCATGGTGGTGAAAGCCGCGCCAGTTCGGTCCTTCGAAGTGGCCCAGTCCAAGTTCCTGCTTGAGTTCCTCGTAGTCGCGCTCGATGCGCCAACGCAGCTTCGCCGTGGCTGCCAGTTTCCGCACGCTGCTCGACGCCGGCAGGTTGGAGAGCCAGTACTTGGTCGCCTCCTTTTCTGCCTTTGGCCACTCGAGCAACAGCCATTGTTCTTCGCGCGGTTGGCTGCGCTCGTAGTCCCGATGCGCCACGCGCACTCGTAAGGCCGCAAAGCGGGAATGCATCGTGCCGCGTGTGTCTTCGCGCCAACTCACCCGGCGCAGGTCGCTCGGGCTCAGACCCAAGGCTAATTCCTTGACCGAAAGTGGTGGATGTCTCGCATCCCGCCGGAGCAGCTTGGGCGGACGTCCCCTGACGCCGCGAGCTTTGGAAGGGAGCGGAGCCAAGCCCGGCGGCCAGACCGAAGTCGAAGACTGCACGCCCACGGCATATTCCAGTCTGAGTTGTTGCAGTCCATCGCGGAATCCATGGTCGTTGCCATAGGCGGCATCGGTCAGCACGGGGGCGCGCGGCACATCCTCCTCGACCAGCCCGCGAATTTGCTCGAGCGCGATCTCGGGCTTGGTTTGAAGGCGGATTTCTTCCGGTACCCCTGCCTGGTTTCGTCGTGCCCGCTCCTGCGTCCAGATCTCCGGCAGGTACAACTGGTAGGCGACCGGGAGACTGGCCTGCTCGGTGGCCAGCGACAGGCTAACCGCCACCCGGCAGTTTTCCTGCTTGCCCAGTTGCCCCGCAGTACTGTCGCGTCACGCCCACCGAATGCGTGCCTTTCTTGGGGAAGCCGGTGTCGTCGACGATCCAGGCGGTCAGCGGATGTTGGCGCGTCATGGCGGGCAGCACCTGACGGCGAACCTCCCGCAGCAAGGCCGCGTCGTTCCAGGCCGCCTCGGCCACGATGTGGTGCAACGACTGATGCATCTGCCGCACCTTTGCCGGAGCCAGACGCGCCGCCATCGGCTCGACGCTCTTGCGCTCGATCGGCAAAAAGAGCCCCTTGGTGTAGTTCTGCATGGGAACGATGCGATCGGCGTGTCCGGCGACCTGCGATCGCCGGTCCAGATAGGTGGCCAAACGCTCCGGCTGGCTGGCAGACCGCTCCCGGCGGGATCTCATCGACCCTTAACTTACCGCCTCGCACTCCCGGGCGCTACTTGATTCGCAAAGGAGGAATCACACTTATAACACAGTAGTACTAAGGATCGTACTCAGCACTAGTTTTGTAGACGAGGCGGTTGCCGGTACCCGTCACCCCCACTCCTGCACAAACTGTTAACAGCAGTCTCTTGCTGAGCCTCACGTCCCCTCCAGGTAAATTGGTGCCGAAAACACCACCCGATCTTCTGCTATTCAAGCCTGAAGATTTGTTCAGCAAGACTTAAGTGGTCAGTCACGAGTCTGGTCGATACTATTTTGGGGGTGAATCCTTGCGCATTCTCATCGTTGAAGATGAAACAAAAGTCGCCCGTGCCTTGCAAGAGGGCTTGGAACGCGAGGAATACGACGTTGTCGTTGCGCGCACCGGAGAAGAGGGCTTCTATTTGGTCAGCGCCGAACAGTTTGACCTCGTGATACTCGACCTCATGCTTCCTGGACGCGACGGTCTTCAAGTACTGTCAACAATCCGGAGACGTGGGCTGGTGACTCCTGTCCTCATCCTTACCGCGCGCGATGCCATCGAAGATAGGGTGCAGGGCTTGGATAGCGGAGCAGACGATTACCTCGTGAAACCCAAGGTCCGGTCGGGGTCCTCTGGGAAGAGGGTGCTGCCGATCGAATTTCCTGGCAATCTAGGAAGTCATCCAGTCACGCGGGAAGAAACATCGCTGTTTCCTGGCGACGGGCCGCGCCTGCGCGGCCGAGAGGTCAAGATCTTGTGGGTCGGCGGCACGCAAGCCTCAATATCGGGCGGTGCACGTTGGGCGACGGTTCGCGCGGTCTTTCGACAAGCTACGGCAGGCCTCGATCCGAAGGAAGGAGAGGAAGGCATCGTGGTCGCGTTCGACTCGGCCGACGGCGGCTTGGCTGCCGCCACGCTGCCCGACCTGCAGCGCTGGGTGCTTGGAGAACTTAGCGATGAAGCCCTCCGCAGACTCTGCTTGCTCGACCCTTCAGACGCCTTTTGACGTCTCGAACAGCCGCGATCGCGGCATTAAGATGCTGCGTCCGACCCAGGTCCATCCCTGCCGCGCTCCACACCGACTTCCGAAGCAGGTGGAATACTTGCGGAGGACAGGATACCTGGTCCAGACTGGCCCACCCAGACGCTCACCGAAATTCGCCGTTTAAGCGAATTCCCAACGCCGGGCCATTCGGCGGGCAATCGCGAAGAAAACAATGGCAGCTCCAACAAGAACCAGAACCTGAGGGACGAGGTGGGATGTCGGCTCGTCTCTCCAAAATACCTTCGTGAATCCGTCAATGGCCCAGGCATTTATCGTAACTAAGCCCAGCTTCTGCATTGATTCGGGCATGAGGAAACGCGGAAACATGCTGCCGCCCACCGAGGACATGACCAGAATGACCAGCGTCGAAAGCGCCGCCAGTTGCGCCCGTGTGCGGCAGACGCTAGCCAGCATCAATCCAAAGGCCGCCACAGCTACTGCCGTGCAAAGTCCCATCACGGTAAAACCAGGGAGGTGGGCCCAGAAGTCGAGCCGGAACACAGCCCAACCCCATAGAAACATGAGAACAAGTTGGGCAAACGCAAACACGGAACTGAAAGCGAGCTTGCCCAGCATGAACTTAGTCATTGTGACATGCGAGCTCAGCACCCGGTCGAGGGTACCGCTGTCGGCTTCGTCAAGCAAGACGCCGGCAGCGCCGCTAGCTGTGAACAGAAGAAACAACACACCAATCCCGGCCGCATAGAACGAGATCATAGGGTTGCTCTTTTTGTCGCCAACAACCTTGGTGGCAGCGACGGCGATGATTTCGTCCTTCTTGGGAGCGGGACCGGCCGCGGACTCCGCTACTCCATCCTGGGGCAGCATATGGCTCACGTTGATCCTCTCCGCCTGCTTGCTTTGGCCATCGGGGACGACCCGGCCGAAACACGCTGACCCGCGCTCGCTCATCAGATTAATGGTAGAGGTAATCGCGACTTTTTGAAGGAGTCCTGCGATCATCAAGGATGCGACGACATCGCTGCTGTCTTCCAGGAGACGGGCATCAGGGCGATCATCGTTCTTTGGATCGAATCGGGCTAGTTTCTCGCCGAAGGCGCCGGGCAGGACGACAGCGACGGGCGCGGATCCATCGCGGATTGCTCTTTCCGCACTCCTTGCCGTGTATTCCGATTGTTCCTGCCCATTCACGGGGTCAGGTCGCATCTTCACAACGAGAGAGCCTTCCTGTTTTAGGCCCTGAACGAACTGCCGGGAAACGCGACTTTGATCTTCATCCACTACGAGCACTTTGACTTTCGGGGTCAGGTCGCGCCGTCCCCCGAAGACAAGAGCGAAAATGGTGAAGAACGCCAGGGGTAGAACGAAACTCAACACGAGCGCGCCACGGTCGCGGCGCAGGCCAATCAGCGAAGTTCGAACAATGGCGGCGATCAATCTCGTAGCTCCCTTCCCGTCAACTGCAGGAAAACGGATTCCAGATTGGGTTTACGAAGGGAAACGTCCACCATCTGGAGTCCGGATCTGGCCGACGCTTCGAAAAGGTTGACTATCTCGTTCGGCCCGTCCACCTGGAATTGCGCGACTCCGTCCACCATGCCCCCACCGCGCTCCTTGACCCAGGTAAGAACGCGGCCGTTGATTCCCGCAAATCGCGCCAATACTTCGCTGCGTGACCCAAACGCCGCGTTTACCAGTTGTGGATGTGACCCCTGCGCGATGATCTTGCCGTGATCAACGATGGCGATCCGGTCGCACAGGCGCTCCGCTTCTTCCATGTAATGCGTGGTGTAGATGATGGACATACCTTCGTCCCGCAACTTTGCGATCATTTCGAAGATGTGAATCCTGGACTGGGGGTCGATCCCCACAGTGGGTTCGTCCATCAAAACTACCTTGGGTTGATGGATGAGGCCGGCCCCCATGTTGAGACGGCGCTTCATCCCTCCGGAGAGATTTTCGGTCAGCTCTTCGGACCGATCCCCGAGGTTGGTCCAGGCAAGGCACCGCTCGACCGCTCGCTCAAGGGCGGCGCCCTTGAGACCGTTGTAGCGGCCAAACGCTTGCAGATTCTCGCGGCCGCTGAGTTTGGGATATAGCGCCAATTCCTGCGGGATCCAGCCCAGCGCGCTGCGAGCCTCCTTGGAATCTGCCGGAGCACCGAACACAGTGACGGTTCCGGCATCGGCGATCACTCGGCCAACAATGCTGCGAATCAAGGTAGTCTTGCCGGCGCCATTTGGACCAAGGAGTCCCAGGCACTCCCCATCGCACAGTTCCAACGTAATGCCGTCAACCGCACGCGCGGCTCCGAAGTGCTTGACCAATCCCTCGATGCGCAAGGGCGGGAACGAGTTGTGCGTGACAGACGCAGGAACAGATGCGCAGCTTTCCGGTTGCAGCTGTTGGACCATATAACGTTCCTCAATGGCGACAGAGGGTTTTCGAATAACTGTTAGTCGCCTAGTTAGCTGTTAGTCGAACCCTTGCTCCTGCATCCTCTTTCTAAGGCTCAGAGGCCGCATGTCAGTCCACACCTCTTTGATGTAGGCCAAGCATTCTTCCCTGGTGCCACTCTTGCCACCGTCCTTCCAACCCAGTGCGTTTTCCCGATGAGCCGGCCAGATGGAGTATTGTTCCTCATGGTTAAGCACGACTTTATAGGTGGTGGTGTCTTCTCTTTCTTCCGTCATGGCGGTTTCTCCCGTCTTAAGTACTTAGTGAGACAAGTTGAATCTGATTCCACACTTCTGCAACTCGTTTGACAGATCCGGCTTGCCTTTGGAGCCGTAAGAAAAAACGACTTCCTGCAAAGCACAGCCTACATACGAGCTGAGAATCTGCCTCAGGGCTGAGTGCGCAACGATGAAGGCGTTCCTGTGATTTTCGAAGTAGAACGTGTCCGCGTGCCGAACTTCATCGAGGGAAAGTAACTGTCGATAGTGCTGTACCTCCTCATTTTGCTTGGTGAGGCAGATACTCCAGATGTCGACTGCTGTCTCATCGGGGACCGCATATTGTAAGTGTGCCGTTTCGCGTGGCCACAAAGCACGATCTTGGGTCTCCATCGTGTTCGTCGTCTTCGCGAGACTTCCAGACTCGGTCGCCATGATTCCAATCCTTGAAGACGCCCCAGGGGCTTTCAACAGTTTGCTAGAGACCGAGCCGCTCCTTAAGGATGCGAACGCGGTCACGCGCGACAACCAATTCCGTGTGCTTTTCATCTTTGAGCCGGGCCAGCATCCTGCCGGTGAACCACGGCGTAAGCTCATCGAGCCAGTCTAAGTTCAAGAGGACGCCGCGGTGAATGCGGACAAAGCTGGAAACTCCCAACTCTTGTTCCAACTCCGTGATGGTCCGTTCGACGCAATGGCTCTTTCCGTCGGCAGCCGCAAAGGCCAGCCTGCCTTCGGTAAAGAAATGGGTGATGCGCAAGGTGTCGAGGAAGCGGGTGCCCTCGCCCACGCGGATGGGGATGCGCTCGAAAGATGCTTTTGCCGGACCGCGCGGGGTTTGCGAGAGTTCCGCCAGCAGGTCGCGAAGCACCTCCGGATCCAGCCGCTGAGGGGTTCCTCCGTCACGAAGTTGGCTCAGTTTGTTTAGAGCGCGCTCCAGCTGTTTGGGCTCTATTGGTTTCACCAGGTAATCAATTGAGTTCACCTCGAAGGCTTTCAAGGCGTAGTGATCATAAGCAGTAGTAAAGATGACCCAGGGCTGATAGGTGAGCCGAGCCAGCACCTCAAAACCATCCATGCCGGGCATCTGAATGTCGAGAAACAGCAGCTCCGGGCGATCGGCGGAGATGCACTCGATCGCGCTCTCCGGATTCATGGAGCTGCCGCATATTTCGACCCTTCCAGTTGCCTGGAGCAGCCGCTTTAAGCGTCGTAACGCGGGCAATTCATCGTCTAGCAGATATGCTCGCAGCATGGACATCACCCGTTTTGTTGACTAGTCGTGGCAGGCAGAAAGACACAATGGAGAACCCGCCTTGCCGTGAGATCTCCAGTTTGGCGGAGGGGCCATACATGGCCACCAACCGCTGCTCCAGGTTATCCAAACCATGGCCCCGACGAATCGGCCTGACCGCGAAACCGGGGCCGTCGTCTGAAACCTCCACAACCACGCCCTCGTCTCGCGCGTGAATGGCTACGCAGATTTCCGCTCCCTCAAACCTGGATCCGACTGCATACTTCACACTGTTCTCGACCAAGGTTTGGATCGAGAACACAGGTACCTCCGTACCGCTAAGTTCCGGCGCAACCTCGATGCGAGAACGCAGGCGGCTTCCATAACGTGCGCGTTCAATTTCGAGGTAATCGCCTACCAGTTCAAGTTCTCGTTCCAGGGGGCCGATCCGTTCGTGCCTGGAGTCTAGTGAGCGTCGCAGAAGCGCGGCGAATTTCGCGGCCACGGATTCAGCCAGTTCGGGATCATCCGGTATGAGGGAGACAATCGTATTCAAGGTGTTGAACAGGAAATGCGGCCGGATGCACGACTCCAGGGAAACAAGCTGGGCTTCGACTGCGAGCTTGCTCTCACGCTCCCGCTTCAATTGGCGGTCTCGCAATTCCAGCATGGCGGACTCCAATTTGCAGCTCAGTACACGATATCCAGCCGCACCGATGCCAAAATTGAGCGCGAAGATCGTGGAAAACAGAAAGGGCGTCCAGAATTCACTCCAGAAGTGTCTGGCATCCAGAAAACCTAACGCCAGACTGACGAGGCTATAGAGCAGGTTCCCAGCCAGGGCGCAGCCCAGGATGATCAGTGTTGTCAAAACCCAATTGATCGGGAACGCGCGGCGGAAGAGCGCAGGTCCAAAGTGGGTCAACAACAGCCCAATGGGCGTGCCTACGCAAAACGCTATGCCGAGTGCACGAACAAACTGAAACAGAATCCCAGACCTGTCCCACGGGTAGAGCGTAACCACAAGCAATCCCGCGACCGATCCGGCCAGCAGATTAAGAACCAGAATTTTGCCCAGCTGCTTCAATGCTCGTAACCTGCCTTCTCGAACAACCCAGATTCATTCTAAGCTTAACCGAACGTGCCCGATCCCTAAAAGTACTTGGCTACTTTCAAAAGAACGTTCATTCTCTGCGGGAGACTACCAAACTCCGAGCGCACTGTACCCACGCTCGCTCTCAGCTGAGCACCGATGCTCCAGGAATCCGAAAGATAATAATCGGCCGAGACTTGTAGCAGCGCTGAACGATCGTATGTATTGCAGTTGACGAATCCGCTCAACTCCAGATTGCGCACCATCGCGTCGCTCCAATCCGCGCGCAGAAAGACTGCGTGCCTGGTGAGCGGCTCCTGCTGATCCGAAGCGTAGCCGCGCATGTACCAGAGTTCCTGGGCGATAGGCGAATAACTGGCTTGGCCGTTGCCCAAGCTGAACCACTGGCTCCAGTCCTGCTTTGAGAATCCCGCCTGGTGGAAGTGATATTCGAGGTTAAAACTGAGCTTCGCGCGGGGAGTAAGAGTTCCCCCGGCCGCGACGTCGTTCTGAAAGCGGACTGTGGAATCGCCCGTGATGAGGCGAGGCGCCGACGGCGGAAGGGAGCCAGTCTGGCGGCCGAAGCTGAGAACCTCATCTATAAGGCTGGCTCGTTCCCCGCCGGCCCACTCTCCATACACGACAACGCGTTGCCCGAGAACTCGCGTAAGATTGACCCCACCTTTCGTCTGATTACCTTCTCGATAGAAAATGACTTCTGGCGCGAAGTCAGACCCCAGGCGAACGCTGCCTTTGATCAACCATCGCGTCTTGTCATTCGTGCGGTTGATCGAAGGCGTGAAGCTGGGGAGACCGGTACTTGTGTACATGGGATGCGGCGACAAAAGGGCTGGCGCTAGGGCCGCAGTCAGGGACCAGCCCTGCCCGACATGCTGCATTTCTAACATGAGGGCACCGAGCCTGTCCTCACGTATGGCCGCTGGATCGGCAGTAAGCGGCTCTTGCACAGTACGAGTCTTGAAGAAGTCGGTAGGGTTGAAACCCAGCGCCGCGCCACTTCGCAGATTGATCAGCCCAAGATCGAAGTACGTACGCTGGAACGGTTCCCAACTAAGAAATCCCTCCCGCAAGCTGTTGATCACGCTTGCGTGATTCAGGAAGGCCAGATTGTCTTCGGCGCGAAGGTGCAAACGGTCGCTGAGAGTGAAGTTCAGCCGATCGGCGAGCTTCCATTGTTTTCTGACATCCAGAAATAGGAGGTTCTGCCAGGAAACAGCGATACTTTGCGGCACAGGCACTATCACCTGATCATCTTGACTTGAGAAGGTGAAAACATTCTCGATATAAATGCGCTGGTTGGCCGCGCGCCCGGATGCCTTCGACTCGGTGTCCGCTTTCCGCGGCACGCTTTTGGGCAGCCTTGCCAAATCGCTGTTCTCGTCCTGGTCGGTTCCTGTCCGTTGATCCCGGTGAACTGCAGCCGAGCCGGGATTCGGTTCGTCGGCTTGCTCAGATGAGGAGGTCTGGCCCGCCAGATTGTTGCACGGCGCCCACAGGAGTGCGCCGAGCAGCCCGGAGATGACCACATGCCGGTTCATTCGGGTGCGAGGCGCGGCAGGTAATCGCGCTGAAACCAGGCTTCGGGTACTTCCTGGAAGTGAAAGGCAGAGTAACTGATAACTGTTGCCAGATTGGAGTTCACACCATCCAGGAGAATTGTCTCCATCGGGCGAACTGCGCCCAGCTGCTCCGCGTACTTATGGTAGTACGCGATCTTGAGCAGCCGGCCACTGTCAGAGTAGAACTTTCCTTTGATCGGGCGATTAGTCCGCCTATCCACCCAGTACTCGATGTGGCTGTAGATTGCATCCGGGCTTGCTGCTGTCATATCCAAGCGCCAGCACCCGTGATTCTCCCCGTCCGCATCGCGTAGACTCTCCTCGCCGGTGATTTGGGCCGTGTAATCGCGAGCGAAGTTCACGGCTAGCACGTCGCCTTCGGAAACCTGGCCGAGGAGGCGTTGTTGCGGGGAGATGCGTACGCTGGCTTTTGAAGCGGGATCGTAAAACCACAAGTCCGTGCCTCGGAACAGAACCATCTTGCCCGCGTCGCGGGGCGGTTGCGCGTAACGCACGAGATTATTGAACTGCAGCGTCCGGACATCTTGCCGGGCATAGACGATGAGGCTGGTGCGATCACGTTCCTTGCCCTGCACATATTCCGTCAGTATGAGCTGGGCACGAAACGGTTGGCCCGGGTTACGCACGCGGTCGGCTGCCGCCAGCACCGCCTCGGCTCCGGGGCGCTTGTCCTGCTCCTGGGCAGTCAGCGCGAAAGACGCGACAAGCGTGAGTGCCACAGCTGCTGCGATTACATGGAACTGGCATCTGTTCATGATCGACTCAAACATGACGTAGCGCGTCCACCACATTCATCCTGCCCGCGCGACCTGCCGGGATCACTGCGGCTACCATGGAAACCATCAGCAGTCCGACCCAAGTCAGCCCAATCAGCCAATAAGCGCCACTCATATAAAGGATCAGAGGCACCGGAGCTACCCGGCCGGGTGGAGTCCAAGTGAGGTTCGCGTGGTTGATGCCGTAGGCCGCAATATACGCGAGAAGGATTCCGCAGGTCGCCCCGATAAGTCCGAGCATGATGCCTTCCACCAGGAATTGCCGGCGGACTCCCTTGCGACGCACACCCATGGCGCGCATGGCTCCAATTTCGCCGGTGCGTTCCACCACGCTCATACTCATCGCATTACTTACCGTGAAGACAACGATGATGCCGATGATCACCGAGATGAAAGAAAAGATCGAGGCGAAAAGCCCGATAATCTGGCTATATTGTGGATTGAGTTCGGTAAAGTCGCGCACTTCCAGGTCCAGCCCATGTTGCTTAAACGAACTCAAGAGCCGCGACCGGGCTCGTTGCGTATCTTCTGTACGGTTTAGCTGAACAACGATCCCAGTTGCCTTGTGAGCCCCACGGCCATAAGCCAGGTTCTGCGCCAGACCTATATTCATCCCGATGTAGTTGTCGTCAAGTTCCTTCGCCGGCTGCAAGTCCACGTCCTTGATCTGAAGACTGACTACATTAGGGGCACCCCCTGCCGTGGCGGCCAACAGGTCAACAGCCGGGTGAGGGTCGTTTTGTGCGGCAGCACCCAGCGGGTTGTCCCGCTCCGCCAGTTCCTTGAGGTTCACTGAAGTCGAACGTGCCGGTGGAGGATCCTGGGGTTCGGATGTCACCGGGACGGTTGGGCAATCGTCCAAGTTTACCGGCTTGCAGAGCCCCAAAATGCGCACCAGCCCGATACCGGCGATTCCCCCTGACAGATCGTCGTCCTTCAGTCCAGAATGCTGAAGGCCCTGCGCTCCTGTTCCATATTCGTTCCACTGCTTCATCCGGTCACGTTCGGAAGGAACGAATCCCACACCGAAGAAAGTCTTGGAAGTGTTGTTTTCGGAGTTGCCGACGATTCCTGCCACCGACTGAATCGGCGTCACCACGGCGGAAAGCGACTGCAGTTCGGGATCTGTCCGAATGAGTTGAAGAACTTTCTGATAGTCCTCGATTCCCCACAAGGCCGGCGATGCGGATCCGAAATCGAAATAGCCAGTGCGAAAGACCTGCAGGTGACCGGTTTGCTGGATCGCTCCCGTCTGCACACCATATTGGATATAGGTAATAAAGGCGCCGAAAAGCGTAACTGCGGCTGCGCCCAAGGTGATGGTCGAGAAGGTGGCAAGAGAGCGGCGCGTGTGACGGTAAATGTTGCGCAAGGCGATTTTCAGCGTCAGCATAGTCGGCCCCCAGAAGCATGATCCACAAGTTGTCCGTCCCTGAGAGTGAAGATCTCATCGCCATGGGACATAAGCTGAGCATCATGGGTGGAGAAAACAAAAGTGGTCGAGAATTGTTCCTGCATCCGGCGCATAAGTTCGATGATGCCGGCCCCGGTTTGAGAATCGAGGTTTGCGGTCGGCTCATCCGCTAAAACGAAGTCGGGCTCCTTAACCAGCGCGCGGGCGATGGCAACACGTTGCTTCTGACCCCCACTTAGTTGGTTGGGGCGTTGCCGCCGCTGGTCGGCAAGCCCCACCGCTTCCAGCATCCTGCCGGTGCGTTCGTGGCGCTCGGCCGCGGGCACACCAAGCAACATAAGCGGGTATTCGATGTTCTCCCAAGCCGAAAGAACCGGAATCAGGCTGAAATTCTGGAAGATGAAACCGACGTGCTGCGCTCGAAGATCAGAGATCGCGTTATCCTTCAGTTCCGCGACATCCTGCTGCCCGATCGTGATCGTGCCGGAGGTAGGTGCGTCCACACAACCCATCAGATTGAGTAACGTAGTCTTCCCGCTGCCTGACGCCCCCACGATCATGGAGAAGGTTTGCCGCCTAATCTCGAGGCTGATACCTTTGATGGCCGGCACTTCTACCGCTCCCACCTTGTAAGTCTTAACCAGGTTGGAAAGGCGAACTACCGGCCTGCTCAGAGGATAGATGCCCGCTGGGGCGCTAGATCCGGGATCGGCTGCGACGGTCATAGTAACCCTAACCCCTAATAGTGGAGTGAAACATCAATGGACTTGCTGCTATTGCCGTCGAAATCGAATGCAGCCTGGGTGAACTTGGGAGGTCCAAGGTTGCCGCGGGCGTCATTCGAGAACCCGTAGCCTTCCGTTGGAATACCCATCCAGTTCTTGTCGAGTTTCCCGTTGTCGTTCTCGTCGTGAAAAACGGAGACGGCATATTTCCCGGCATGAAGATCGTGAACCACAAATTCGACCTCGCCCTTGTTGGCTTTGGCCTTTAGAGTTGCCTTGGCCAACTGCACTTTCATGAAACTTTTGTCAGCGTCGTAGACGGCCGCGAGCACAGAGCCAGAGTCGTTCCTTACACCCCTAATGGTTATCGTTAGATTCGCAGAATGGTTCTGGGCAGTAACGAACGTTGCCAGGAAGACAACCAGGGCAAGCATGCGAAGAGCAAACATATGGATGTCCTTTGGGAAGATCCTTTGTGAAATCTGCCAGCCCGGCCTTCACGAGGCCAAGCTAGTCCGCTTCAGGCGCACTCCTCTACAGAGAAAAGACCAAAGGCCGAAAACTCACGCCCTCCCGTCATCAAGCGAGGATGAGCCGTAGTCCAACAGGTCGTGGCCCCTCGTTCCGCTCGGACGCCCAAACAAATGTTGAGAGCGTCACCTGCAGCCAGGCTTGGTGTCAATACCAGCTCTTGCATTCGCGGGCCGCTCCTCCCCGTATGTAGAGCCCTATGCCCTCTTCGCCTGATTCTCTCCATAGTGTTCGTCCATTGAACCTGTGCCGGCCACCGAAGTCACCACCACAGACTCTCGGGGCCGCCTAGATGAAAAGGATAGGAACGGCCAGCCTCTTAGACCGTTGTCGAGGCGAAGGGAAGCTGTAACAGTTGCAACGGCTTTATCTGGGGCGATCCACCTCGCTTGTTCGAGCGTAGCAGCACCTAAGGACAGGAAAAGGGGCTGACGCCTTTTGTTTACCGGTAGGGTACGAGTTCGTTCCAGTGGTCCGCCTATTCACGTACGCCAAAGCAAGAACTTCGCGAGGAGTTTCCTTGCTCTCGAGGCAAGACGCGGTCTTACTCAACCGCTTCCACCTGGACGGAGCTTAGGCAGTTCGGGGAAAACGAAACTGATGGCAGGAGACGCAAGCGATGACGACACAGGAATGCAGTCCGGCGCAGGCCATTGCTGTTATCGGAATTTCTGGCCGCTATCCCGGAGCCCGAAACATTGAACAGTTCTGGAAGAACCTTAAAGCTGGACAAGAGACGATCTCCTTCTTCTCCGATCAAGAGCTTTTGGATGCAGGCGTCAGCCCGGAGTTGGTCAGTGACTCGGCGTTCGTGAAGGCGCGTCCAACCTACCCGCGGCCGATGGAATTCGACGCTCCCTTTTTTGGCTACACGCCGCGAGAAGCCGACGTTATAGATCCGCAGCAGCGGGCTTTTCTCGAGTGTGCGTGGGAAGCGCTGGAGGATGCGGGCTACAATCCGTTTACCTTCCCGGGCCTCATCGGGATTTTCGGCGGCGCCGGAATGACCAATTACCTCTTTCATCTTCTGGAAGATCCATCACTGATGGCAAAAAGGGGCGGCCTGTCCGTTTTTACTTCCAACGAAAAAGACTATCTGGCTACGCGAGTAGCCTACAAGTTCAACTTACGCGGTCCGAGCGTGAGCTTACAAACCGCATGCTCGACATCCCTGGTGGGTATCATTTTCGCCTGTCAAAGCCTGCTAAGCCATCAGACGGATATGGCCATGGCTGGAGGGGTCACGATCCAGCCACGTGAGATCGGAGGTTACTACTACACCGAAGGTGGCATCGAGTCTCCAGATGGTCACAACCGGGCCTTTGATGCAAGCGGCAAGGGAACAGTCTTCGGCTCCGGAGCAGGGCTGGTTGTACTGCGCCGACTGGAGGACGCCATCGCTGCGGGAGACAACATCTACACCGTAATTCGAGGATTTGGCATGAATAATGACGGCTCCGCGAGGATTGGCTTTACCGCGCCTGGCGTAGATGGACAAGCCGCTGTATGCCTTGATGCGCTAAAGATGTCCTCAATTCATCCGGAGACGATCAGTTATGTGGAGTGTCACGGAACGGCTACCCGCTTGGGCGACCTGGTTGAGATTACGGCTCTCAGCAAAGCCTTCAAGGCCTTCACAGAGAAGAAACAATTCTGCGCAGTTGGATCCGTCAAGACCAATATAGGACACATGGATGCTGCGGCTGGGGTGGCGGGCTTCACAAAGGCAGTCTTGGCGCTCAAGCACAGGCTCATTCCTCCCAGTCTGCACTTTGAACGTCCGAATCCAGAAATCGACTTCGCAAACAGTCCATTCTTCGTGAATACGAAGCTTTCCGAGTTGCAGCCGACAAATGGCCACCCGTTGCGCGCCGCCGTTAGTTCCTTCGGTGTGGGTGGTACCAATGCGCATGTAGTTTTGGAAGAGGCGCCAGCGATGAAGCCGACGAGCAGCTCGCGGCCGTGGCAGTTACTGGTTTGGTCGGCGCGTACGGCTACTGCACTCAAGTCTCTGACTGAGAATCTCGCCAACCATCTTGTCGAAAACCCGCAAGAGTCGCTCGCTGATGTTGCTTACACCCTGCAGGTGGGGCGCAAAGTGTTGGAGCAACGCAGCTTTGTCGTGTGTCAAACACACGAGGAGGCGATTATCGCCCTGCAGGGTGGAGCGCCGGGCAAGTTGCTGAACTTGGTGAAAGACCATGACACCAAGTCCATCGCTTTTCTGTTTCCAGGCCAAGGGTCACAGCACGCCAACATGGCCAGGGAAACCTATGAAAATGAGCTTGTCTTTCGCCGTCATGTGGATCAATGCGCGGAGATCTTGCAGTCTACCCTGGGCCTTGACTTATGGAACTTACTCTATCCCGAAGCAGACAAAGTGGAAGTTGCCGAGCAGGAACTGACCAAGACCCACTTCGCCCAGCCTGCATTGTTCGTTGTGGAATATTGCCTGGCTAAGCTGTGGGGTGAATGGGGTATCCAACCCACAGCCATGGTCGGACACAGCATCGGGGAATACGTAGCCGCTTGCCTGGCGGGGGTATTTACTCTGGAAGACGCTCTGCGACTGGTGGCAGCCCGCGGCCGGATGATGCAAGCCATGCCACCTGGCGCCATGTTGGGCGTGTTACTTCCTCAAAGTGAATTGGCGCCACTGCTCCAGTCTTCCCCCAACCTCTCCCTGGCGGCTGTGAATGCCCCCTCGGCTTGTGTCGTGTCCGGCCCTGTCAACGAGATTGAGGCCTTCCGGAAGAAGCTCGAGAGCCGTGACATTCCTTGTCGTCAATTGCATACTTCCCATGCTTTCCACTCCGCGATGATGGAGCCGATGCTAGAAGACTTCAGAGCTCTTGTATCGTCGGTGAAACTGAACGCGCCACAACTAAAATATCTCTCAAACTTGACAGGAACGTGGGCCACGCCCAGTGACGCAACCGATCCCGAGTACTGGGTAAAGCACCTGCGCAACACCGTACGATTTTCGGACAATTTGGCGGCGCTGTTGGACGATTCCAGCACACTCGTCCTGGAAGTCGGCCCTGGCCGTACGCTCGGCTCGCTGGTTACTCAACACCCTGCGCGGCGTAATGAACAACCCGTTCTCGCCTCTCTGCCGCACCCCAAGAATGATCCGATGAGTGACCTGCAATTCTTGATGACCACGGTAGGCCGGCTCTGGCTGGAAGGAAAGCCGCTGAAGTGGGAGGCGTTTTACGCCGAAGAGCGTCGCCGTCGCGTTTCCTTGCCAACCTACCCGTTTGATCATGAAAAGTATGTCATTGAAGTCGCTCCGAGGTCGCCGGATCAGTCTCAGGTTTCCCGTAGCAAGATCTTAGATATCTCCCGGTGGTTTTATCACCAATCATGGAAACACTCCGTCATCTGGCCGCGGCCGGCCATTCCAGCTCCGGATGGAACTTGCCTGATCTTCATGGATTCTTGCGGCATCGGCGAGAACATTGCCAAACGGATGCGTACGGCGGGATGGGATGTCCTCACGATCCACGAAGGACAGCAGTATAAGTTCGATGGATCGAATTCCTTCGTCCTCCGCCCTGGCGAGCTGGAGGACTACCATGCCCTGTTGCAAGAGCTGGTGACACAGCAACGAACGCCAACCTCTGTGTTTCACTTGTGGAATGTAACTCCGAAGGACGCCGCAACGCACCCGGAACTGGAGTGCTTCGAGGAAGCTCTGGCGCGCGGATTCATGAGCATATTCCATCTGGCGCCCGCGATGAGCCAGCAGTGCGGCACCAAGACGATTCGTCTGGCGGCGGTCACGAGCGACACCTATAACGTTTTCGATGATGAGATTCCATTGCCCACCAAAGCGGCTGTCGTCGGTCCCTGCCGTGCCATCCTCGCCGAATGTCCCAACATTGCTTGCCGTTACATTGACATCAACGCTCCAGCAACCGCGAAGCAGGTCCAGGAGCGGGCAGAAGCTCTGATTGAGGAGCAGTTCTCCGAATTCACGGAGGATGTCACTGTTTATCGTGGCAAGAATCGCTGGCTGCAAGCCTTCGTGCCGTTCCGTGTGGAGTCTCCTTCTGCCACTCCTGCGCTCAAGAGCGGCGGGACCTACCTGATCACTGGTGGCGTAGGCGGGATTGGTCTCGTGCTGGCGGAAGCGATTGCAACGATAGTACCCGCAAATCTGGCTCTTTTCAGTCGTTCCCCATTTCCGCCCAGACAGGAATGGGATGAACTCCAACATGGAGAGGACTTGACCGGTGAGAAGATTCGCCGCCTGTTGAGAATTGAGGAGCTGGGCTCCCAGGTGATGGTTTTGAGCGCGGATGTGGCGGAGCTGGGGCAAATGACGGCGCTAATGTCGCAGGTGGAAGAACGTTTCGGAGCGCTCAGCGGTGTCATTCATTCCGCCGGCGTGGCGGGCGCCGGAATTATGCTGCTGAAAACCAAGGCGCAGTTGATGAACGTGATCCTTCCGAAGATCAAAGGTACCCTCGTCCTTGAGGAGTTGCTGAAGAACAAGAAGCTCGACTTCTTCCTGCTATGTTCGTCGTTGAACTCCTTCGTCGGTGAGGGCGGCATTTCCGACTATATCGGCGCCAATGCCTTCCTGGACTCATTTGCCAATTCCCGAAGAAAGAGCCTGAATCCCCCCCTCGCTATCCAGTGGGATAGTTGGGAGGACGTCGGCATGGTCGCCTCAACAGGCGGGTATGGCGCACCAGTCAAGCCGGTTGTGGAGCCTTTGGAACATCCCTACTTCAGTTCGCGTCTTGTAGACGGCAAATCACATACTTACGTCGCACACCTGAACCCGGAAAAGGACTGGGTCGTGAGCGACCATGTACTGATGGGAACGCCGACGCTGGTGGGAACTACCAATCTACAGTTCGCTTATAGCGCCTTCACCCTGGCGCAGGGAGAAGGGCCGGTTGAAATGAGGGATGTTCTCTTCCCCGCGCCTCTCACGATAAAAGACGGGGCGAGCCGCGAAGTCCACGTCGTACTGGAGCAGGGGGAAGGTTTGTGGGAATTTGTCGTCAAGAGCCGTGATTCCGGCCCGCAGTGGCAGACTCATGCGCTGGGCAAGATCGGCCGTGGCCAGGACGCGGGGCCTGTGACACACGATTTGCCGGCTATCCGCACCCGCTGCAAACCTGTCCAGGAGCAGCAGGAGGAGGCCTCCGTCGGCAACCAGGATGCACCCTTTCTGCAATTTGGAAAACGCTGGGCTAGTTTGGAATCCCAGTGTGTTGACACAAAGGAAGCTCTCGGCGCGTTACGCCTTCCGCCCGAATTCTCAGGGGACCTGGCGGTCTACCAATTGCATCCGGCCATGCTGGACATTGCGACGAGCTTCGCTATTCGTTGGGCAGGCGTGGCCGAAGCGCAATATTTGCCCTTCGCCTACAACCGCGTGCGGATTAGAGGCAAGCTGCCGGCAACCTTCTTTAGCCATGCGCATTTCGAGAAGGGGGATTCCTTTGTCAGCTTGAACTTAACTTTGATGGATGAGCAAGGAAATCAATTGGTACAGATAGACGGCTACGAGGTGCACAAGGTCTCGAAGGAGTTAGTTGAGGCAAGAGATGCTAAGTTGATCGGGGCTGGGGCGGATTCGAACCCATTGCTCAAGTCAAAGAGCAATATACAGAAACAAGCGAAGACCGGAGCACGGATTCACTCGACGGACGGCATCGAAGTCCTCCGGCGGCTCCTCAGCCTTGAGGAGTGGACGCAAGTGGCTGTGGTGTGCCGGGATCTCAGGGCTGTTTATGAAGAGGTCAAGGAAGTCTTCGGAGCTCGCGATCAAAAGGGTAAGCCGACTGAGCAGAAGGCCCAGACGATGCACCGCCGTCCTACCCTCGCTACGGAATACGTGGCACCGCGAAATGACCTGGAACGCACCTTGGTGGAAATCTGGGAAGCGATGCTCGGCATTCAGGGCATCGGAATTTACGACGATTTCCTCGAGCTCGGCGGGAACTCGCTGTTGGGAATTCAAGTGGCTGCGCGCATTCGGGCGGAATTTGAAATCGAGCTTTCCATCGCAACGTTTTACAAAAGTCCGAACATCGCGCTACTGGCTGCAAGCATTCTGGAGAGTCTGCAAGGCGGCCTTAGCGAAACAGAACTCTCCAAGGCACTGGACGAAATTGAGGCGCAAGCTCCGGCACATGACTGAGGAGAAGGCGTTGTCATGGATGGTTGTCTTCGTTACTTGCAGGACACAAGGATTCGAGAATGGATCATGTGACGGAAAGTAACTTAGCGGAAAGGCTTAAGAACCTACCGGCGGACAAGGTAGACCTGCTGCTTAGGCGACTGAAGCCGGGAAGGAGGTCGCAGGAAACCGGTCGCGAAAGCAATTCTGCGCTTCGCCCATTTGTCGAAAGCCGCGATCAGAACTTTCAGCTTATTGTGGTGAATCCCGGAACGTTCGACAGCCTGAAATTTGTCGCTCAGCCAAGGCTGCTTCCCGAAGACGATCAGGTGGAAGTGGAGGTCGAGTCTGCCTGCTTGAACTTCCGCGATGTGGCTTTGGCGCTGGGAATCTATCCGCGGCCGGAGTATGGATTCATGCCGAAGTTCGGCTGCAACGGCGCCGGACGGGTGTCGGCCGTGGGCAGCGGTGTTACTCATTTCAAGGTTGGCGATGAAGTTTTTTTTCTGTCCGCGGAAAGTGCATTTGCCAGATATACGCGCCTTCCCCACATGGCTGCTTTCCACAAGCCACCATCTTGGAGCTTTGAAGAAGCCGCTGGCCTTGCCCTCCCGTTCATGACTGCCTTTTTCGCTCTCCTTGTTCCAGGCAGGCTCAACCAGGGAGAACAGATTCTCATTCACTGCGCCGCCGGGGGCGTTGGATTGGCGGCCATCCAGCTGGCTCGAACGATCGGCGCTGAGATCATTGCCACGGCAGGCACTGAAGAGAAGAGATCTTACCTGCACGGCCTGGGCATTCGCCATGTCCTGGACTCGCGCTCCCTGGAGTTTACTGACCGCATCGTTGAACTCACCGAGGGGTACGGAGTCGACGTGATCCTCAACTCCATCCCAGGCCAAGCCATCGAAGCAGGCTTTCGGATTCTGAGAAACGACGGCAGATTCCTGGAAATTGGGAAGCGTGACCTCGTGGCCGGGAGAGTTCTAGATCTTGCGCCCTTCAGTAGAAGCCTGACCTTTGCGGCGATTGACATTTTCGGTTTCGATTTCAAGCGCCTTCACCCCATTGTTTTGGAGATTCGCCAAGCCGTCGCAGATGGCAAAATCCAGCCCTTGCCCATCACAACCTATAAGGCGTCTCAATTGATTGACGCTTTTCGCTACATGACGGCTGGCAAGCACATCGGGCGAATAGTCGTGCAGATAAAAGGAGAGCAGATTCTCTTGGCCACGCCTCACGCCACATGAAGCGAGTCTGTCGTGTACTAGCGGCGGAACACCAAGACGGACTGCGCCCATCCTTAGAATGAGCAACGCCAACACATGGATCGCATACTCGACGCCTAATCCGGGAGCACGCTTCCGGCTTTTTTGCTTTCCTTATGCCGGGGGTGGGGCTTCTATCTACCAGCAGTGGAATGGTGTGCCGCTGGATCAAGTCGAGGTCTGCCCTATCCAGCTGCCTGGCCGGGAAAGTCGCATGGCTGAAACGCCTTTTCGCTGCCTGGGTTCATTGGCCAGCGCAGTAGCCGATATCCTTCCGCAGGACAAACCTTTTGCATTTTTCGGCCACAGCGTCGGGGCATTACTATCTTTTGAGCTGTCGCGGGAACTCCGTCGTCGAGGATCTGCTCTTCCATTTCATCTCTTTGTTTCGGGCGCTTCCACACCACATCTCTGCCCCGATCAGCCGCCTCGATTTAACCTTCCCCGTGAGGAACTGCTCGTCAGAATTCGCGAGCTCGGCGGTACTCCCGAAGCTGCCCTTGCAAATGCGGAACTGCTCGACATCTTCCTTCCAATCCTGCGCGCTGATTTCGCCCTATTCGACACCTACAGTTATCAGAACGAAGCTCCCTTTCTATTTCCTATTACTGCTATGGCGGGCGATAGCGATGCAGAGGTAGATACTCTTGGCGTTCGGCAGTGGCACATACACACCCGGAATCGGTTTCGCTGCCATGAGTTCCACGGCGACCATTTTTTCCTACACCAACACAGTTCAGATGTACGCTTCCTGATCGCTAAAGAGATCGAGACTGCTGCCCCGTCTTCAACAATCTCAGCCGTTTCTGGTTCCGTCCAATGACCCGGCTCGCACTGGAAAGCATGGGAAGGTCGAGAGATAGCCTCCTAGCAGGTTGCGGAAAAACTCGATTGGAAGCGGACGCAGTACCAGGAAACACTCTTGTTTCCACAGCACAACCTGATAAGAAGAAGGCATGCGTGGAAAAGACGAGCAGCAGTTGGAT
>Ga0075028_100000211_pt1 | contig 21487 bp, 22 predicted proteins | sample LitLauG_LLR_2014_FD_71390 | JGI IMG/M metagenome (GOLD analysis project Ga0075028, IMG submission 71390) | Freshwater sediment microbial communities from Pennsylvania, USA - Little Laurel Run_MetaG_LLR_2014 | ecosystem: Environmental > Aquatic > Freshwater > Creek > Sediment | place: USA... | reverse complement strand
CCACAGCACCACCCCCGGCACCATCGGACGCACACCCACTTGGCTCAAAGTCGTCCGCGAAATCCCGCTCCCAATCAGAAACAGCGTCACCGTCAGCCCGATTCTCGCCGCCTTCACCAGCCTGGGATACACTCCTGCCCCCGCCCCTACATACGTATTCGCTACCGCCGCCAGGCAAAAAAACACAATACACCATGGCCACTGCCATGAGCGCCGCCACTCGGCTCTTCCATCGCACACCGGGGTTGTTGATGGTATGCTGTCCCCAATAGTGTTGTTCTGTGTTTGGGGCGGTCCATGCCACTGATCGGTGATAGGTTGGGCTATCGCATTCTACGCAGCATTGCCCGGCGCGAACCCACCCACATGTCCGGCGCCGCCTATGCTGGACGCAGTAAGATCGAAGTTCTCCTCGGCCCCGACATCTGGAGCCAGATTGCTGGCAAAACTGTCATCGACTTTGGCTGCGGCAGCGGAGCCGATACTCTCGAACTCGCTCGCCGTGGCGCGCAACATGCCTATGGCGTCGATATCAATGAACGTTGCCTCGAAATAGCCCGTCGGCACGCAGCCGCCGAGGGCTACCGCAATGTTTCTTTCTCCACTACTCCCGCCGAGCCCGCCGACATCATCGTCTCCCTTGACGCTTTCGAGCACTTTGCCGACCCAGCCTCCATCCTTGCCGTCATGGCCAACATGCTCAAGCCTGAGGGATGTGTTCTAGCCGCCTTCGGTCCCACCTGGTATCACCCTCTCGGCGGTCACCTGTTCTCCGTTTTCCCCTGGGCACACCTGATTTTCAGTGAAACTGCTTTGTGTCGGTGGCGTTCACACCTGCGCAGTGACGGAGCACAGCGCTTTTCAGAAGTGGAAGGCGGACTGAACCGGATGACAATCGGGCGTTTTGAAAAACTTGTGGAGCACAGTCCGTTTTGTTTTGATTTCCTGGAGACAGTCCCTATCCGCCGCGCGCGCGGCTTGCACTGCCGTCCCACACGCGAGTTCCTGACTGCCGTAGTCCGTTGCAGACTTCGACCCCGAGTCTCACTAATCTTGTCGCGCGCCACCTGACCGCAAGCCGTCTCGTCGAATCAGCCCAAGAACGGTTCCTGCTTTATCCGATTGACTAAGCCGCCTTCTTGCACGCTGCAATAGCCTTCTCTTCGCTGTCATAGGTATCGAACACGGTCAGCAGCTTGGTCACCTGCAGCAAATCGCCAACGCGCTGCGTGAGATTCGCCAGCTTAATGCTTCCGCCAACGGTGCGGGCGCTCGTATACAGCGACACCAGTGTCCCTAACCCGCCCGAATCGATGTAGTTCACGCCCGAGAGATTGAGCACAAGGTTCTTGTTCGTGGCTAGCAGACCCTTCAACGTATCCCGCAGGTAAGCCGACTCTTCCCCGAACACCAACCGCCCACTGCAGTCCACCACCATCACTCCGTCTACCGTCCGATTGCTCAGCTTGATTTGCACACACGCCTCCTTGGCAACCGCCCCTTTTGGCCGTCCAACAGCCTATCGCGCCGCCCCCTTGAGCGCAAGGACACACTCGCAATTCACTGTGCACGAGTTCTCGACGCTCCAACCTGCCCACAGGTCGCAGCTCGGCGCTTTGACAGGCGCGCTCTTTATTGACGGGCGCGGTGCATGGTTTGAAGTGGCGTGCCTTCCGCCGCGCCGAAATCGCGCGATCTAAGAGGGGCTCTAACCCCGCGGCGGTTTCACGTCGCTATCGGCCACACTTCCAGCGCCGTCCCGCCCAAGATGCGCTCCTTGGCCCCCGCCGACAACGCCAACCCCCGAAAATCTGCAATGTTCTGACTAATCTCCGCCAACCCCGGCCCCGGCCAATCCGTCCCAAACATCGTCTTCTGTGCAACTTCTTCCAGTCGCGGAAAATACTCCAGCAACCTCTTCGGCGGGATCCCGCTGATATCCAGCATCACGTTCTCGTGCCGGCGCAAAAGGAAAAATGCCGTCTCCATCCACAACGGCCGCCCTCCGTGCGCCATAATGATTTTCAGCTTGGGAAAATCCACCGCCACATCGTCCAAATGGATTGGGTCCGCGAACTTGTTGCGCGCCCCCTTGAACACTGAAGTCCCCGTATGAAACATCACCGGCACACCGTTGGCCTCCGCCGCCCGGTAAATAATCTCCAGTTCCTTCATCCCGCGCAAGTAATCGTTGGGATAAAACAACTGATGCGGCGGATGAATCTTGATCATCCGCAGCCCCATCCGCAGAACATTCTCCACATCCGCCAGAATGTTCGCGCTGTGCCGCGGATGCAAACTCCCACAAGCCAGCAACCTCCGCGGATCCTCCGCGCAATACTTCACCACAAACTCATTCACTTCTGGCCCCGTCCCCATTACCTCCGGCGCCACACAATTGATCAAAGCCGCCCGCTCCACGCCCTCGTGATCCAGGTGCTGCAAGAACCTCCGCGGCGATTTCGTCATTTCCAGAAACCGCTGGAAGTCCACTTTCGACTGCCGCATCTTCGCCAGCACTTCCGGCTTATAGAGATGCATCGGCTCGATGTGAACGTGGCAGTCCGTAATCATGTTGGGGAGAAGGTCCGTCAGTAGACCGGAATTTTCGGATCAATGGTACGCGACCACCGGTCAATGCCGCCAGCAAGCGACTGCACGTTCTCAAACCCCTGCTGCCGCAGCCAGTGCGTGACCTTCAGCGACCGCACGCCGTGATGGCAAACGACAACGATATGCGAGGCGGGATCAAGCTCCTGATGCACTCGGCTTGGCACATCACCCATCGGAATATGCTTGCTCCCATCGATGCGCGCAATCTGAAACTCCCAGAGCTCGCGGACGTCGAGAAGCGCGACGCCCGAGACAACGCACTTGAGTTCTTCCGCCGTAATCTCCGCGGTCATCGTCAATTCCGTATATCCGCCATCAGCCGCTCAATCTCCGCCTTCGTATCCGCATTCGGACCAAGCAGCGGCAGCCGCACTGGCCCGCCAAAATATCCGTTCAGATCCATCGCGTACTTCACACCGGGAATGCTGAACTCCCCGACGACCTTCTGCGCCGCGTTCGCGATCTTCGCCTGCTTCTCCTGCGCCAGCTTTGCGTCGCCTTCCCTCCACGCTGCATAAATCTCAAAGCAAGCGGTCGGCGCCGGACAGGCAAACGCCAGAATCGCCCCCACCGCTCCCACATTGAGCGACGGCTCCAGCTTATTCGCCGCTCCCACCAGCACCTGGAACCCAACTTCCTTCTGCCGCGTCTTGATCCCCGACACCACCGAGACCGCTGCAGATGAAGGCGGCGGTGTTCCTCCCGTCAGCGAACTCACGCTCACCAGTTCCGCACCCTCCCGCGCCTGGCTCGCCGCCTTCAGCATCCGCGGCGTCACCGCCGCAAACGTCTCCGTCACGGTCGCGCTGCGCCGCACCGACCGTGTGCCCTCCACCATCTTCCGCACCTTCTCCACATCCCCGCTCGATTCCTTGATCCCAATCAGATTCGGATGCTGGCTCAACTCGATCACCACCTCCGCCGGAATGTCATACCCCGTCGCCTGCGGAAAGTTGTAGATGACGATCGGCAACGGGGACCGGTCCGCCACCGTTCGAAAAAACGTCAGCATGTTGAGCGGCTTCATCTGTGCTTTGTAGTAGTGTGGCGTGCGCACCATGGCCACGTCATACCCAAGCTCCGCCGCATACTCGGTCAACCGCAACGTCTCCGTCGCCGACTCAATCCCCGTCCCCGCAATTAGAACCTTCTCCGGAGCAGCCGCCTCCCGCGCTGCCTTCAGCACATCGCGCTTCTCCTGGTCCGACAGCAGAATCGCCTCCCCGGTCGACCCCTGCACCACAATCCCCGTCACCGGCGTCCGCGAGTAGCGGTCGACGTTGTGTTCCAATTTCTTGAAGTACACGTTCCCATCCGGATAGAACGGCGTCGTAATGGGAGGAAAAATGCCATGCAGCAACATGAAAGGCTCCTGGTTTCTGACCATCGACTTAAGCTTACATCCTGTCGGCTCGACTTGCCCTGAAAGCTCGCGTTACTTGGGAAGCGCTGCCGATAGTGAAACAAACTGTCCGTCGCGCTGTCATCATGGTCGATGGGGAACACCGGAAAAGGGTGAACTGCAGCGCAGGCGGGCTTCGAACCCAGATCTTCCTGTCAGCGGACGCTATCGATAGGCTTTCCACATGTCATCGATAAATGTGTACTGGGGGAACTCTCCTTGCAGCCAGTATCGAGTTTGGCCCTGACGTTCCCAGTTTGCGCTGTAGTCAAAGCCGGTTTGCGCCTTGATGGCCGTAACGGCCTGCGTGTCATCTTCCGTCATCCAGCGATCCACATAATCAAAGAACGCGGGATAATTCCACGTGTTTTCCGCGTGCAGGATGTGGATCTTGCGAGACCCATGTTCCATCTCAGGATCAGAAAGTTGTGATGGGTCTTCATCGGGCTTGTAGGGAATCCTCCTTATCGCCCCGTTTCCCCTAATAGGGCATCTGCCGTAAGCGAAGCCAGATCGCCAAAAAGTCTCTCCAAAGTCCCTTCCCTGTCGAGCTCGGGCAAACCGAGTTGTCGTTCCACCCGCGCCTCCATCTCGCGCAGCTGTGCCTGCGGTGCTTTCCCTGTAAGATGCTGGAACAGCAACCTGTGCGCACCCTTGCGCTGCATGACCTCCAGCCCATCCAGCATCTGGCGATGCGACGTCCCTTCCCAGATCGCAAGGATCATTGCCTCGCGCAGCCAGCGCTCGACACGATATTCCTGCAGTGTTCCCACCCCGCCGTGGACTTCCATCGCCCACTTGGCCGTCTGCAGAGCGAATTCTGCTGTCCAGTACTTCGCCAGGTGAGCCACCAACCGGAACAGATGATAGTTCTCTGAGTACGGCGGCTTCTCCTGCCATACCTTGTCGAGCAGCCTCACAGCTTCCCAGGCCAGCCTGAAAGCCGCGCGTAGTCCCCGCAGACGATCTGCGAACTGCCGCCGAAGTAAAGGATGTTCGACGATCGGCTTGCCGAAAGCCGTGCGCCGTTCAGCGAAGGAATAGGCATCGGCCATGGCCCGTTGTGCGAGCGCCACGCTGCCCACGCTGTTGGCCACACGCGAGAGGTTCAGCACTTCAAGAATCAAATAGATTCCATGCTCCGCTTGTCCCAGGAGCCAACCCTCGCAGTCACGCAATTCGATCTCACCGGTTGGTACCGAGCGAGTTGCGATCTTGTCCTTGAGGCGGCGTATCCGATAGTTTAGCTGCCCGTCTTCAGCCCAACGCGGTGCCAGGTACAGACTCAGCCCGCACACGTTCTGCGGTCCGCCCTCGTGCCGAGCCGCGACCACTGCCAGTTCGGCCCCGGCATTGCTCGCGAAGTATTTGTCACCGGTTAGCCGCCATTTACTCCCATCCCGGCGCGCCACGGTTTCCACCGCCGCGCCCCGGTCTGACCCACCCTTGATCTCCGTCATCCAGGTTGCTCCCTGCCAGACACTGTCATCACGACGCAGCATGATGGGCAAGAACCGTGCCTTTACCTCTGGCTCACCGTACTTAGAGAGCGGGCATGCCGTGGACAGAGAGACCGTATACGGACACGCCAAGCCCGGGTCATAGAAGCCAGTAGCGTAGAGAAGAAGGTAAGCGGGTATCAGTGAATTCTGCTCGAAGACCCGCCAAAGAACGCCTGCCCGGTATCCGTGTTTCAGCAGATGCCAGTATTCGGGTGGGTAGAGGATTTCATCCACCCGCGCGCCCAACCGATCGAACATGCGTAGCCACGGTGTGCCGGCGCGGTCCACCGCGTCTGAGATCCCCTGCCCTTCGCGCTCGAACCACGCCTCATATTCCCGCAGCCAGTCTTGATCTGCAGAGATCCCGACCATCTGCAGAAACTGCACCGGAGAGCGCAAGACATCGAAGCTCATACCCAGTGTTCTCTCACCGGGCCGCAAATTTTGCAAGACCGGCCGAAATGTCCTTATCAAAATCGCGGCCGGAGTGGCATCGTTCTTGAGACTCTTCCGCTTAACGCGGAAAGCTGTTCGGCGTCCGGCAAACGATGGCTCCGCTCCCAACCCGCGACGCGCCGACCACCGAGCGCATGAACTCAAGGTTCACGGTGTCGCTGGCAGCCGGCACTTCGGACCATTTCGCTTCCAGCATTTCGAGACGTCCGCCGGGATCGGCGACGAAGTCCACCTCTCGCGTCCGACCTCGCGAGGAGTTCATCACCACGATCGTCGTAAAGATGCGCAAGAACCTCGCAGTCACTGTGTTTGCGGAAGCGATGACCACGCGCTTCGAGCTGCTGCCGCAATTCCACGTGGTTGTAGATTTCTCCATGCAGATCACAGCGACGGTTCGACCTTCGTTGTTGAGGGGCTAGGCGCCACCGACCAGTTCAATGATCGCCAGGCGGGTATGGCCGAGAACGCAGGAACCATCGAGAAATGTCTCGACGCCCGAACCGTCCGGACCGCGGTGCCGCAAGGCCGCTGGCGCCGTCCGCATCCAGCTGTGTTCCTCTTCACGAAGAGGAGATGCAGTGCGAAAGATACCCCATATGCCGCACATGTCAGGAGGCGCGGCGCCGCTGGACCGCTCGGTGAAATATGTCAGCCCACTGCTTCGTGATGAGATCCCAGGAGAACTGGCGCACGTGCTCCACTGCAGCCACCGAAAAGGAGCGCCGCAAATTCGAATCTGACAGCATCAAATCGAGTCTCTGAGCAAAGTCGGCATCGGATTCCACCAAGAATCCGGTTTTTCCCTGCACTACGTAGTCGGGACGGTAAATATTCATCGCGACTATCGGTAGGCCGCAGGCAGCGGCTTGCCCCAGTACCTGTGGGTGGCCTTCCAGGACGCTAGGAAATGCGAATACACTGGCACGGCGCATCTCACTTCCCAACTGAAGGGAAGTCACGTGACCCAGAAAGACAACATTCCGGCAGCCGAGTTCCGCAGCAAGCCGACGGCACGCGGCTTCTTCCTCGCCCTTCCCAGCTAGCCGAAACTCCACCTCGGGCCAACGTGCGGCTTGGCGTATGAGCAGCGGCACGCGTTTGCGCGCCTGCAAAGAACCCGCATAGAGCACACTCAAGCTGCTGCGACGCGAAAAGTCGCCGCTGGTCTCGGGGTAATAAAAGCGAGTATCAATCCCGTCGTAGATTGTTTCTGCGCGGATACCAAAGTGCTGCTGAATCGTCTCGGAAACAAATACCGAGTTTCCCAGGGCGACATCCGCCTCCCGCACCAGACGTTCGATAAAAGGACTCACAGTAGTGTCATTCATCATCATGACCATGTAAGTTACCAAGGCGGTACGGAGACGCAGCTGTCGCCGCAGGAAAACAAATGCCTGATCCATGGGGCCATAACGCGGAAAGAAATAGACGTCAGGCACCTGCGTTAGGACACGTGCCAGCATGCGTGCCGTGTTTCCGCGCCTGCCGTAGTGCAGCAGCCGCGTATTCTTGCGGGCGGCGATCCTCGGGTCTGGTGCCGTGCTGGTTAGCATGGTCACGTGAAACAAGTCAGCCGGAAGTCGGGCCACAATTTCCTTCACGGTAAGGTTCTGCGCATTGGTGTTGTCCGCATCTGCATGGGATGGCGTAAAGATCTGGATCAGTCGCTGCATGTCGCCTATACGTGGTCCCTTCTTGGTTCCGCGGAACGTTCGCTCACCTCTTGTCGCTGGCCGCCAGTCAACAGCATACGGAGCCTTTCCGCACTTATCGGTTGCCACAAACCGTTCTTGGGCTTTTCAGCTTGCTTGGCAAGCAAGTTAGGAATAGAAAGCAATTCCTCTTGGGAGAGCAAGAGATGACCAACCCCAGATTCGGCGTACTGCTGAACGTAGCCGTATAGCGAGCTTGGCATCCAAGCAGCGAGGAAACAAGGAACTCCATAGAGGGCGCAGTCGATGACGGTCGTCGACTCAAGCGTGATGCCAAACCAGGCGGACTGCATTAACTGAGGCGACAGGGGTCCTCCCACCACCTCTATTCTGCTCTGTTGCTCCTCAGGAAGAATTCGACGGATGAGGACCTCGCGCGCCCTCACACTCTCGAAAGGGTGCAGCTTGATCACTAATCGACGCCCGGCGTTCGCGGCCAGTGTAGCGAGGCGAGGTAACAGTTCCTGATAAACCTCTTCCGGGCGGCCACCTAAAGCTTCATACGGCTCTGAGAAAAATACAACGCAGTCGCGGGAGTGAACATCATGTTCGGATTGGGGCAAACTTTCCACGATGTGCGGCGCACCAATTTCGATCCGCTCGTCGGGCAATTTACACACGCGAGTCAGATAATCCAGTTCCATACGAGTTTTAGCAAGATAGATGTCGGACGACAGGTCTTTCAGCAAGAACCTGCCATCAAGCGCTCCATGGTGGAAACCAATCGTAGGCAAGCCACGTCCTCTACCCAGCAGCACAGGCAATCGGGTATACCAGTTGCTGTCGTCACCGCACAACACAGCCTGCACTGGTTCACGGCGCAGGACTTCGAGCCAGGCATCCCGGACCGCAAGCCCGTCAGAAAGCCACGTTGGGAAGCGGTCGAGCACTCCTAGGCGGGAGAGAACCGCAAACTCCGGCACACTCTCCAATTCGCGGCGCAGCGCAACCCATTTCTGGCGGAGCTCCGTAGATTCAGACTTCGAGCGTGCAACGCTAGCGTAGCTCGCCAGTGGCACGAGCTTGATATTTCGTAGAGACTTGAACTGCCTGCCGCTCTCGCGCGTGTAGACAAACAGAAAGGGCTGCTCTGGTAGGACCTTAGCGTAAGCAGCGGCCGAGCGCGAAACGTTGGTGTATGCGGTTGGCACCAGCACGCAAGGTTGGGCCACAGACGGCCTCTGGGGCGTCCAGCGGGCCCGCCACCGGAAATCTGCATCGTATTTATCGAAAAAGACTTGCACCAGCTGCGCAGGTGACAAAGTGCAGACCAGGCGGCGGTAGCGCCCGATGCGGCCGGACTTGGTGTCCAGGGTGGGGCGGCAAAATGCCGAGACACTTCGTCCGAGCAAAACGCCGAGGGCGTTGACCGGCCATTTCATCCGCGTGGCATAAAACTCCGTAACCGGGGCGAGATCCGGCATCATGCGGCGCAAGGCGAGCACGGCTTCTACCTCAGCATGAATCAGTAACGACGTCAGTTCCCACCAATCTACGCCGTGCCCGTCGAGGACCCGGCCACGCCACTGGCGCAGCAACTGCCCTGCTATGCGAGGGTCCTCCACGCTGTGACGAAACGATTCAAGGCGCAGCACACTACAACGAAGCTGGTTTTCCCAAGCCCGCGCAACCGATGCGGACGACTTGCCCAAATCCACGGCCAGGTCCCAGGATCGTTCGGTCCATGGACCACTGCGCGGAGAATCTTCGGGATGCAGCAGCAATGCTTTCACGTTCTTCTTCTCGGGTGCTTAATTCTTCTCAGTTCGAATACTCTGGGGCAAAGCGATCTGTCGCACTGCCCCGGAGAACAGACTTTTTCTTCTTACTAGCGAGTACGCGCGTTGAAAATCGGTCTTTTCGATGCCCCGAATGGAAGCCTGATTAGCGGCCACGCTGAAGATCCAGGGCGTTCTGCTCTGCGGGAGATAACGAGCGGCCAGCGCCGCGAGCGCTTGGCCGTAATAGCCCTTTCCCCGGACCGCGCCCGGCGTCCAGCAGTCAACAATCAATACTGCATCGCTGGAAGGAGCGACGAGCCGAACCTTCAATTCATCCATGGAGAAACCCTCGAAATCGCTCACCCAACAGAAATGGACGGGAGTTTCTTCGGCGAACAATACGAATCCGCAAGCTTCCTCCTTCCTTGCTGTCAGACGCTGCGCGGCACGAAGCAGATAGGTAATGGTCTCGTCGTCGTCCGCATAGGTCATGGCCGCTGTAGAGAGCGTCTCGAGATCAAGCGGCCGAAGAGTGAGGCCTTCCATGATTGGCTGCTTTTCGCCAGCCCACCGGGAGAAAACAACTTCAGTGCTCGAAAAAATCGAACTGCAAACCCTGCGTACTCCCCGTCCCAGTAGACTCAGTATGCCGCCTTGCCAATAGCGCGTCCGGATCGACTTCAGGCGACCAACGATCCTGCGGATAGCCGATTCAAGCCTGGGAGACTTCTTGATGGTCGCGACGGTACGGAAGCGCACGATTTCTGATGCATGGCGAGTCTTACTCTGGTTCAAGCTAAAATCTAACGTACTGCGAAAACTGGTTGAGAAACGTTCCTTGTAGCCCTCCGAGCCCACGCCCAGGTCGACCACATCAAGTTCAGGGACGTTGCAAGCGTCTGCCACGATGTTCGAGAGCAGGATGAGTCCCGGGGAGTAAGCAGCCATCTGGCTCTCGAAGGTCGGGAGATACCAGAACCATGATCCGCCGAACCGGAATCCATAGTTCCACGCTATGGGCCGTCCCGCCAGACTCAAGTGCGACAGGCAAAGCCAGCCCGCATTCGAGAGCAGGCGCGCCAGTTCGCTCAGGAAATCCCGGCGGTCCTGCCGCATCAGATTGCTGAGCCGTTGGGTAGCGAGAAAACGTCCAACGTGCGTATTGGCAAACCCTTCCAAGGCTGGCCTGACTTCATCCCATGTCCGCAAATGAGATACCCTGATTGCGCCTTGCGATTCCAAGTTCCGAACTTGCCGGCGCACTTTCTTACTGGCGAGGAGGCCCGTTTTCATTTCCCGGCGAGCATCCGCATCCCCGAGCAGGACCTGAGCGCAGACTTGCGCAGGCCTGCAGAAAATGTGAAACCCGTGGGACGCCGCTGCTGCCCGAAGGGCAGGCACGGTCGGTGAATTGTCGGGTATGCTTGCCAGCACGAGGCGCGTCCTCCTTTGCACCCGAAGTTCCCCGAGCACCGCCTCGACAACCAACATATGCCGATCAGGACGGCTGACGAAGTCACAATAATCCGAAGTCGTGGCTGCCAGAAAACTCACTTCTGAGTTGCCATCCCTGGTAGCCAGCGATACCACACCCACCAGCTCGCTTCCCTCATAAGCTAGGAACAACCAGGGCCTGAACCAGTTCCCATAGGCGGATTGCATCGCGAATGCCCATTCCCAAGTGTAGAAGACCTGGGGCCGCTCCATTTGGAGTGCCAGCTCATTCCATTGGCGCCGGAGTTCCGGATCGGCAGGAATCTCCTGCAACTGCACTAAGCGCAAGTTGGATTCCCCCGCGCAGCCTGCGCCTTAGTGAATACGTAGTAATACCACTCTGTGGCGTAGCGGCAGCTGGTCCGAGGATAGTCATCACCCAAAGCTCGCACCATTCGAAAACCAAATCTGCCCAGTTCTTTTTCGACGTTTTCTGGTGCTGCGCAATGAGTCTCTAAGCCACCGTGAGCGCTGTCGTACATATACCCTTCCCCGCTCCAGAAAGCTCGCGCGCCCACGCGACTCGCGGCACGCACGCCGGTTTTGACAATCGCTTGTCCGAATGCCACCATAGCACGCATCACAATCAGCATGCTGAGCATCGGACGGCGAAGCGCCGGCAGCAGAGAAGTCAGGCGTTTAGCCATTTGTTTCAATCGTTCTTGGTTCCAAGATGGTCGCACCAGCACAGCCCTCGGGTTATGCGAGGAAAAAATGAGAATGCCATCGTTCGACAGCACTCGTCCAATTTCGCGCAAGCAGGAGAATCGATGCTCATCCGGGATGACATAATCCATCCCATTAAACGCCATCACAACCGCGTCGAAGCTCTTATCGGAAAAGGTTAACAGTTCCGCCGCGTTCATGGCGTGAAACTCAAGGTCGGGAAACTTCTGTCGGCAGATGGCGACCATTTCCGCGGCGTAGTCCACACCAACATAGCGCCTGGCAATCGACGCAAGAAACGGAGTCGTTCGGCCCCCGCCCACCCCAAGATCCAGGATCGACATACCGCTCCTCAGGAAGCTCTTAAATAGCAATTCCTCACACGGAGTCAGGTAATTGAGCGCGGCATAGTGCGCCGCCACAGCGGGGGTGTCGTACACATGCAAGTTCGGATCTGGAGTTCCATCGATCACAACGATGTGGCGCGCCCTGCGACCGGCTGAGCTTCAAACGCGACTACCTGAGGCCGGCGCAGCCGACGATAGAAGCCCGACATATGCGCCTCCAACTCGGATAGCTGCATGTTCGCGGTGATATGAACACGGGGGATCGCGTAACGCGAAAGCCGTGCGCCGAAACCGCCTCCCCAATTAACGAAAGCGCACTCAAAGCCAGCGCGTTCCGCGCACGCGATCTCGCGCGCGCGGACTGAGCTAGGTTCTCCGAAAGGATAGGAAAAGGCCCAGATCCGGCGGCCGAGCATGCTTTCGAGCGCCTGACGGCTCTCGATCATCTCCGCCAAGGCAGACTCGTCGGACTGCTCCGCGAGTACCGGATGACTCACTGTATGCGCACCAACCGTCATCCCAGCCTGCGCCAACTTCTCCAACTGCGCCCGTGTCATCATGAAAAAACGCTTCTGGAATCCATCCTGCTCTTGCTGCTCATCGGAAAACCCAATCCTTCTACGAAGACTGGCGACAAAATCCAGTCTCGCGTCGCGCTGCAGCCTAGACAAACGTCGCACGAGATCCCACCAGAGGATCCTGCGCTGTGGTTTCTCCCTTAGATAGGTATGCATTTCGAGGCTATCGAAAACGGCTGGGCCCTGTGGAGCCGCCATCAATATCAAGTAGAGTTCCTCGTACCAGAGCATCCGCGGCAAAGTGCCGACAGACGCCTGGGTAACAAAGAAGAGGCAGGAAAGGTCTTCGTCCCGGAGGATCGGCACCATGTCGGTCAGCTGATTGACAAGTCCGTCGTCGCAAGTGAGAAGCACGGCACGCGACGGCAGTTCCCTACCCTCCGCTAACCATGACGAAAAATCGACGGAGGCGATAACCTGAAAGTGCGCTTTCAACCAGCGCAACTGTCGCTGAAACGCTTGGGCACTCAACAGATTGCCGTCCAGCACTGGATCGGTCGAGCGATAGCCTTGGGGCAGAATTCCGTGGTACGTCAGCACACAGAGATCGCCCTGGGCAGCGAGGTGGCGAAAATATCCCGCACTCGCCAGCAGCGGATAGACAACCTGCCTCAAGACGGGGCTCACAAGTCTCATAATTCGGAAACGAGATCCCAACTCAGAGGGGTTCCCCGTTCGATCTCCCGCGCAGCGCGTTTGCCGACAATTTCTGGCAAATATCTGGTGTGCAAGCCGTATCCGGGCCGGATTGAGCGCAGGTTCGACGCGCTGAAAACCTCGCCCTTACTCATGTCCTCGACCACGAACAGCGAGCGGCGGAAGGTCAAGCTGTTCTTCTCCCGCTCACCCGGCCCGAATTGTGGAACGCCCAGAGACTTCTCGGCTATGCGCACCGCATCCACCATCGCCTTGAACTCGTGCGGCTCGAGGGAGAACGCACCGTCGGGTCCACCGTCAGCGCGGGAGAGCGTCAGGTGCTTTTCAATGATGCATGCGCCCAGCGCCACCGCCGCCACCGGAACCGCAATGCCCATGGTGTGGTCGGAAAGGCCCACCGGCACATCAAAACGGCGCGCCAGTTCGGGAATAGTGCGCAGGTTCATTTCTTCGGGCGCGGCCGGATAAGCGCTGGTGCACTTGAGCAGCGCGATTTGGCTTGCCCCCGCCTGGCGCGCCGCTCGCATCGCCTCGTCAATCTCTTCTTCTGTCGCCATCCCGGTGGACATGATCAGAGGCTTGCCGGTCCGCGCCATCTTCTGGATGAGCGGGATATCGACTATTTCGAACGATGCGACTTTGTGTAGAGGAACATCCATCTTCTCTAGAAAATCCACCGCCGAAGCATCGAACGCGCTGGAGAAGCAGTCCATACCCAGGCGATTCGCGGCCTTTTTGAGCTTCGGCTGCCACTCCCAGGGAGTGTAGGCCTCGCTATACAGGTCGTAGAGTGTGCGTCCGTCCCAGAGTGTCCCTCCCTGGACTTGAAACAAATCCCGATCGCTTCGTAGCGTCATGGTGTCAGGCGTATAGGTTTGAAGCTTGACGGCGTCGGCCCCCACATCGTGTGCTGCCTCGATAATCTTGACTGCTGTTTCATAGTGCTGGTTGTGATTCGCAGACAGTTCTGCAACGATGTAAGCGCCCTGACCGAAACCGACGATTCGACGGCCGATTTGCATGGTCTATTTCAACATCCACGCTGCATACTAAACGATTGAACGCACCAGTTGGAACGGTTCTGCAGCTGCACACCCTGCAACACTGCCCCATCGCTGCGCGATGGCCCGCAGCGCCTCCGGGGAACGGGGGTGCGGAAACGCGCGAGACTCGCTCTCATAACAGGCCATGGCGTCGATCTTTTGTTCTACATAAGAAACAATGTTTACAAACACGTTGGGCTGAAATGGCGGAGCGAACTGCTGGAAAGCCCATTCCGTCGAGGAGGGCACTTCGAAGAGATAAACCTCGCGTACTGGAAACCCGTGCCCCGGGCGGGTCGCGGTAAGGACCGCGCGATGCACAATTCCATGGTCGATATTTAGGTCTCCTCCGTGATGCGTATAAATGCGTTCAGGGGAGACTTCTTGTACGCGCCTCTCGACTATTTTGACCACATCTAGCAGGGGCATGGAATCGAGCCGGTTATCAGGCAGCCCGTGCAGGCTGAGATCCTTGGCCCCAATCAAGCGCGCCGCTTGCCGGCTTCGCTCATGTAAACCGTCGACCTGCGAAGGATCGGCCTCCTCTCGTTTGTCGAACCGGGAGGTCATGCCCTCCGCAAGCAAAGAGATGAAAACTTCGTGGCCTTCGTGGGCAAGGCGTGCCATCGTCCCCCCACATCCCAGAACCTCGTCATCGGGATGGGCAGCGACTACCAGAACCCTCATTCCATTTGCTCCTTGTCCGTGCGAGTGATCTTGACCTCCGCTAGGATCCGGCCGTCATGAAGGGCCGCGCGCCTGAATTCATAGCGAAAACCTCCCTGTAGCAGGAAGGCCGGCGGATAGCCCTCGGCATCAACCATCCGAATGTGATCGTACAGTTGATCGAGAGAGGCCGGAACACGGATTTCGCTCTCTTCCGGCTTGCGTCGTTTGAAGAAAACCGGCTCGCCACTCTGCGGCACCGGACAAGGCTCCCGCGCCACTATTTCCCTGATAATCTTGCCAGAGAGCCAGGTCGCCCGCACATAGATCTCCTCCGCCGTCCCGTCGAGCGAAAGCGATTCTTTCAGGTACACAGGACCTGCATCGATCTCGCTCGTCATTCGCAGTGCGCTCAGCTTGGTTTCGCGGTGTCCACGCAAAATCAAGTTTTGCAGCGGGCTGCCGCCGCGCCCGTAGGGAACATCTGTCATATGGAAGCAAACGCACTCGAAGGAATCGACGATTTCAGATGCAACCTTCCACGACCAGTGCAGGAAGAACAGGTACCGGGGATCAAACTGACGGACGGACTCCAGAGACAGCTGCTCGGGCTGGGCAATGAACCGCCATTCGCCTTCCAGTTTGCTAAGCTGTTCGTCGTAGACACGACGGTTCCATGACTTGCAACCCAAGACGAGGTAGCGTTTCGCCGTTGGCATTGATTTATCGGAACGCACGCCTTTCTAGGATCTTCTCAGAACATAATGGAGAGTGGACTTCCCTTTTATCTCCTCGGCGCCGACCTTCGTGAAGCCTGCTTTCTCGAAGGCACGTGCGGAGACTATATTCTCTAGTCTAACGTGAGCATGCAGCTGTTGGATCCCCTGGGTCTCGAACGCTGCCCGGCAACCCACCTCAATGAGGCGTGGGGCCAGGCCGATTCCTCGAAAAGCGCGATCCAAGCTGATGTCAATTTCTGCTTCCCCAGCCTTCGCTTCATCAAAACGAACCTGGCCCACGGCAACATCACAGGCATCAAAGGCGAGGTAGATTCGGCTTCTGTGGTCCTGCAACCTACTTTCAAGCCACGCGCAGTGATCCTCCCACCCGATCGGATCTGGGGAGAACGACGAATCGCGAACCGCCCGATCATTCGCCCATTCCCACAGCAACCGGCAATCTGCGACCCGGGCGTCCCTTATTCGTAACACGGCGGTTCTAAGGGACAGAACCACTCGCTTGGCACCAAGCCCGTCTACTAGGTGGCGCCCGATGTCGGACATCGATCTACGGGCCTCTTGCGCCAAGCGCAGCGTCCGCAGCCAGTTCACAATTATGCTCGGCTTAAGCTCAGCTCCCCACCCAAGGTTGATGGCCGCTCCTCGTCTGCCCAACTCCTCTGCGACTGCCCTCTGATTCTCCGCAGTAACAACGAGCAGGGCCGGCAGCCCAAGGAAGCACATCTCCCAGCTAGTGGTCCCAGCTGCAGCGATCGCCAAGTCGGAGCCCGCCATCAGGTCTGGCATATTGACGACATCTGCCCTCAAACGGATACCCAGATTCTTACTTTGAATCCACTCGTCCAGTTCTAGTAGGTGAGGGTTGGTGCCACCCACCACGACCGTAGTCTCCCATCCGTCCTCTGGCGGAATCGCCTCGAGAATCCGTTGCGTTATGTTGTTTGGGTCGCCGCCGCCCATTGTGACTAGCAAGGATTTGCCCAGTCTCGAGACTTCTCTTTGCCACCCACGCCACGCTCCAAATTCACGCCGCAGCATCGCGTAGCGGCAACCAAGAAGGAGTACAGTGTGGGAGCCACGATTCGCGTAGAGCGCCTCGTGCGCGTACACATTCTGGTTGAGGACAATATCAGCTGGGTACGAGCCAGCATGGCCGTAGTCATCAACGAATAGAACCTTAAGACCGGCCTCCTTCAAGATGTCCTGGTAATGGCCGCCAAACTGGTAGCCGTCGATGACGACCCATCGGGCCGCGCGACAGCCAGCGAGAACCACGGTTTGCCTTGCGTCGTCGGCACCACCCGCCATGGCCGCTATCCTAACGACTTCAAAGCCCTCTGCTGTTAGCCGCTTCTCAATGGCCGGCGTGGTCTCCGCCATGGCGAAGATTGCGCGTCCTCCAGCGTCTTGACAGGCCTGCGCGAGAGCGAGACATCGCATTACGTGGCCCGTGCCAATCGACCCGCTGGCATCGCAGCGCAGAAGAAAGGAGCAGTCAGGGGTCATCCTTCGTCCAGAGCCTTTTGCCGAATGTGGAAGTTTTTCTCGGCAAGCGCTGGCTCCGATTCGAGCAGACGAAGCACGTCGCGCCAAGTGAAATCGACGGAACCGCCGAGTCGGGCGTAGATCGCCTGCAAAAACTCGAGATCTTCGGGCGTGTCTAGCGTCCAACGATTGCCGCTGTGGTCGCACTCATCCTTCACGGAGAGCAGTTGAAACTGGTCAGGATTCTGGTAGAGGTACGGCGTCACATGAGCTCGCTGGTAGGGCTCCGATGCTTCCCGCCAAGCACGTTCAAGGGCAGAGAAGGTCATGACTTCGGTATCGAGCCCGCGAGGATAGGTCCGTTCCAGCACGTTGCTGGCATAGTCGGGCCGCTTGTTGAGAAATTGCTGGACTGTAAGGTCGGAGACTTCGGGGTCGATGAGCGGACAATCAGCGGTGATGCGGACGATCGCCTCTGCATGGGAGTTGCGCGCCGCCTGATAATAGCGGTCGAGAACATCGAGCTCACTCCCCCGGAATACTTGTGTGCCACAGCGCACCGCTTCCTTGACCACCATTTCGTCCTGGGTCTCTAGCGTGGTTGCGATGAGTAAGTCTTCGATGCTGCGACATTGGCGAACTCGGCAAATCACGCAAGCCAATACCGAGCGCCCCCCCAGATCGCGCAGCACTTTACCGGGAAGGCGGGTGCTTCCCATTCGGGCCTGAACGATGGCGAGGATCTTCATGATTGAAAGTTCTCGAGCGCGATGGCGGGCGGCGCAACTTCGGAGACGTTCACCTCGCTACGATTCTCGCCAGTGTGTTCCAGATCCCTCGTTCACGAACTACTTCTTTCAGGCGCTTGGCTCCGAGCCGAAGGCTGGACTCTGGCAGTTCCGGAAAGTAGCCCACTTTATGGGCTGTGCGACGACTAACCAGCCGACCCCCGATCTTCTGCTCATACACATGGCCCGCAATGTACACCCTCGGTTTCTTGCTCGCGTTCAACACGCGCGCGGCCCTGCCCACGTACTCGGAAGCGAGTTCGAGATTGTAGTGGCCGTGGAGAATCTTGACCGCTCCGTTGAGATATCCCTGGCCTCGAAACTTACAGTTGTATTCCCTGGTCAGCGTCGCGATTCGAACATCACTATGGTAAGCGGCAACCCGGAAAAACGGCTGGTCGTTCAGTTGCTCACCTGACTTTACCTCGAGATACTCCTTGTACAAATCACCCCACTCGCGTAGAAGGCGGTCCATCTGGTCCGAGCGGCGATACAAGAAGACGCCGGTATTGAACTCGGGAAAACTGCGGGGGATGTCGCTGCGCTCGTAGCGCTTGTGCCAATCGGTGTTCAAGTACTCCTCGTGAGTGGCCGCGCAATCAAAGCGATCGAGCAAGGGAAACAGTTCGGAAACCGCCTCGACCACGTAGGTGTCGGCGTCGATAAATAGGGTTCGTTCGTACGGCGTTTCCCTCATCAGCCGGGTCTTGTCGTAGAAACCATCCACGGTGGGAGTCACTGGGACAACGTTGTCGAAATATGGGGTCTCGACCGGAAATTGAGAGAACAGGGTAATCGGCAGATGGGGCATTGCGCGCTTGAGACTGGCGGCAGAAGTGTGCAGCAGGCCGAGGTACTTCGGATCCTGGGTAATGATGTAGATGGCACCGAAACCCGCGTCTGCGCCCCGATTCATGCCGGGATTATAGCAAGGGGTGCGGATGATGCGATGGAGAGGAATGCTATGAGCGGGGCCTTGGCGCGAGCGGGCAGAATCGAGATGAACCGAGGCCTACGCTCAATTCGCTTTAGGCGTCATGACCAACCATTCCATGATTGCGGGACGGCGTTCGCTCAAAATCAAAAACCTCTCGTTCGTGTTAAAGCGGTCGAGCTGCGGGTAGCGGTACGTATGAGCCTTCTCGATGTCATGGGTGCTCTTGACGGACCGTATCTCATGAGTCCGTCGGAAGCGATCGCGCAAATTCACACTGATGTCTATGTTTACAAAATCGTGCGTCTCAACGACGACATGGTGATCCGATAGATGCTGCACAACCTGATCGTTAAAGAGATCGGCTTCGTAGCCTTCGCAGTCACAGATAATGAGGCCCTTTCCCCCCAGGGGAATGGAGCACAGCAAGGTCGGATCGCAGAGACTCCCAATTCGGACCCTGCCGGCGACTCCGTTGACTTGAGCCATCGCCCCGCAGAGACTTCGGGCCTTGTCATCCGTGTCGAAGGCATGAACTATGGCATCGGGACACCTGAGTGCCAATCCGACGGCATAGTATCCCTCGGCGCATCCTATGTTGACGATCGCGGAGTAATTCTTCCTAAGCAGCGCTTCGAGAGGCGCGTGCAACTCCGACTCGTAGGAGCCAAGCAACTTTGGCAAAAGCATGCTGCCAACCGATTGCAAGCCGGGATAGCGAAGACCTTTGAACGGGCCGGAGGACACCTGCGGGTCCGGGAACAGCTCTTGCGCTATTCTTGCTACTGTTTCGTCCCTTGCGGACTCTTGCCGCACCAGGCGGGCGTGGCCATGCACCTGGCTCAACTGGCCCGCAAGTTTGCCGCACATTCGATACACGGCCCAGGCGATGGGATTCTTCGCCGTCGACGACACCAGTTGCTTGATGAGCTTTCTCATTCGAGACCAGAAATGGACCGCGAGCGGGGAGGAGTTATGTTCGACGTTTGCGCGGAGAACACGCGCACATTAGCGGGCATAGTGGGTTAAGACCTTGCCAAGCGCCTGCACTACATCCTCCACATCCTGATCCGTCATCCCGTGAAACATGGGCAGGCTGATCAACTGTTCATAGGCGCGCTCCGCCACAGGATACTCCCCGCCCTTGTAGCCGAGGCGGTCGCGATAATACGGGTGCAGGTGAACCGGGATATAGTGCACATTGACGCCGATGTTCTCCGCCCGCAGGGCGTGGAAGATCTGTGCGCGGTCGGCGCGCAGCCGCGCACCCTCGATCCGAATCGGATACAAATGCCAGGCCGGATTCACTTCCCGACGCACCGTAGGCGGAATGACTCCCGGTATCTGGCGAAATGCCGCCGTGTAGCGGTCCGCGATTTCGCGCCGGCGCGCCAGATTCGACTTCAACTTCTTCAGTTGCGACAAGCCGAGAGCACACGCAATGTCCGTGAGGCGATAATTGAAGCCGAGATCCACCATTTCGTAATGCCATTGTCCAGCAGTTTGACGCTGCCGTGCGTCCGTCGAAATTCCGTGGTTGCGGAACCGGCGTAGCTTCTCGGCAAACTCCTGGTGGTTTGTTGTAACCATTCCACCTTCGCCGGTGGCAACATGCTTGACGGGATGAAAACTAAAGACCGTCATATGCGCCACGCCGCCAGTGCGACGGCCCTTGTATGCCGCACCCAGAGCGTGACAGGCATCCTCGATCACGGTCAAACCATGCTGACCAGCCACCTGGAGGACCGCATCGAGGTCGGCGGGATGACCGGCATAGTCTACCGGCAGAACCGCTCGCGTTTTCGGCGTGATCCGCGCCGCGCACTGGTCTGGGTCTAAGTTCAGAGTGTCCGGGCAAACATCGGCAAAGACCGGCTCCGCCCCCTGATACAGGACACAATTTGCTGTAGCGGCAAACGTCAGGGGAGACGTAATGGCTTCGTCACCGGGACCCAGGCCGGCCGCGCACGCTGCGCCATGCAATGCAGCCGTTCCTGAACTGAAACTCACCGCGAATTTTGCACCCACCTCCGCCGCAAAGGCTTCTTCGAACTCTGCCACCTTGGGTCCCGTGGTGAGCCAATCGGAGCGCAGAACCTCGACCACCGCTTGAATGTCATCTTCGCCAATGGACTGGTGACCGTACGGCAGCAAGGTCTTGCGTACCGGTGTTCCGCCATCGATAGCGAGAGCGTCTGGGCGAGTAGATATCGAACTCATCGTGCACATTCACTTCTTCAACGAGCGAAGGCGAGGATCACGCCGAAACCGGCGTTGGACGTGATTCCGGCCCAGCAATCAGTTCAAGCAATTCTTCATGGGTTAGCCACATATCATTGGTATCGCTGCCATATCGGAATCCGTCCGGGAGCGTCCTGCCGGTCGCCCAATTGGCCTGGTCCCACCACGGATGCGCCGGCTGAATCACGAACATGTCATCCAGCGCGGCGGCGTTGCGCGCCTCGTCTTCGGAAACCAGCACCTCGTGCAGTTTCTCGCCGGGGCGTATGCCGACGTTCTCAATCGTGCAACCGGGCGCGATCGCTCCCGCCATGTCCAGAAGCTTCATGCTGGGAATTTTGGGAACGAAGATTTCACCACCGTGCATGCGCTCAATACAGTGAATCACGAAGCGCACCCCCTGCTCGAGTGTGATCCAGAAGCGCGTCATGCGCGGATCGGT
>Ga0075028_100000210_pt1 | contig 21599 bp, 21 predicted proteins | sample LitLauG_LLR_2014_FD_71390 | JGI IMG/M metagenome (GOLD analysis project Ga0075028, IMG submission 71390) | Freshwater sediment microbial communities from Pennsylvania, USA - Little Laurel Run_MetaG_LLR_2014 | ecosystem: Environmental > Aquatic > Freshwater > Creek > Sediment | place: USA... | reverse complement strand
ATACTGCTGTTGACCGGTTTCCTTCTTACGGCTGGCGCCCAGCAGGCACCACCGGCGACGACACCGAACGCGACTGCACTTCCCGGCGTAGATGATAACTTCGTCAAGCAGCGTTTTGGCACCGAGTTCACCCTCAAGCCTGCCTTTCCTCCCATCACCGGCGATATTGACGGCGACGGCGTGGAAGACCTGATCCTGGTTGCGCAAGCCAGGAATCCGATGCTCGACGAAGGCGGCTTCAGCTACTCCGTGCAGGACCCCTACCACGCGTTCTTCGGCTTCGGCGATCCCAAGATCACGTCTGGATTCGCCTCCGAAGACCCGGAACGCAAGGGCTTCGTGCTGCTCATCATTCACGGGGCCGGCGCAGACGCGTGGCGATCGGCGACGCCGAAAGCCAAGTTCGTACTCATCAACATACCGTTCAAGGAAATCCTGGGTCTGCGGCGGGTGATGATCAAGAAGAAAGTGACCATGGCCATCGGCATTGCCGAATACGGCGGGACGCAGACGACTTCCGCCATATTCTGGGACGGCAAGAAGAAGTACAAGTACGAACCACTGGGCAGCGCGATGGATTGAAGAGAAGCAGCTGTCAGCTCTCAGCCGTCAGCAATCAGCAAGGAATTCACCTGCCCCAACCCAACTCAGGGTTTGGAGCTGACAGCTGATAGCTGACAGGTGGGTTCGCGCATCACGCCCGGCGCGGTATCCCATCACAATGCAAAGTGCATAGCCACGTCTATAATCGTGCGATTGCCGGGCGCGATGCCGGCCACACGAGATCCCTATGAAACTCGAAGAGAAACTCGACGAACTGAAACGGCGCGGCAAGCTGGCGGAAGAAGGCGGCGGCACGCAACGGCTCGAACGGCAACATAAAGAAGGCAAGATGACGGCGCGGGAACGCATCGAGTTCCTGCTCGACGAGGGCACCTTCGAGGAAACCGACAAGCTGGTCACGCACCGCTGCAACGACTTCGGCATGCAGGAGCAGAAGTACTACGGCGACGGCTTCGTCACCGGCTACGGCAAGGTCGAGGGGCGCACCGTGTTCGTCTTCGCGCAGGATTTCACTGTGTTCGGCGGGTCGCTTTCGGAAGCAAACGCGGCAAAGATCGTGAAGATCATGGACATGGCGGCGAAGGTCGGTGCTCCGGTGATTGGGCTAAACGATTCGGGCGGAGCGCGCATCCAGGAAGGCGTGATGTCGCTCGCGGGATACGCCGACATTTTTCTGCGCAACACGCTGTACAGCGGCGTGGTGCCACAGATTTCCGCCATCATGGGGCCCTGCGCGGGCGGCGCGGTGTACTCTCCCGCGATTACCGATTTCGTGGTCATGGTGGATAAGACCTCGTACATGTTCATTACCGGCCCGGATGTGATTCGCCTGGTGACGCACGAGGAAGTAACCAAAGAACAGCTGGGTGGCGCCATGACGCACAACGAGACTTCCGGCGTGGCGCACTTCGTGGCGCGCGATGATGCCGAGTGTCTGTCCATGATTCGCGAAATGTTGAGCTTCATGCCCTCGAACAACCTGGAAGACCCGCCGCGCAAGGCCTGCACCGACCCCGCGGACCGCGCCGACGCCGCGCTCGACACCACGGTTCCCGCGGAATCGAACATTCCCTACGACATTAAAGATGTGATTCATCGCGTGGTGGATGATGGCTATTTTCTGGAAGTGGCCGAGCATCATGCCAAAAACATTCTGATCGGATTCGCACGCCTGAACGGAAAACCGGTGGGCGTAGTCGCAAACCAGCCAGCCTTTCTGGCGGGCACCCTCGATATCAACGCCTCAGTGAAAGGCGCGCGCTTTGTGCGCTTCTGTGACTGCTTCAACATTCCGCTGATTACGTTTGAGGACGTACCGGGATTCCTACCCGGAACGACGCAGGAATACGGCGGGATCATCCGTCACGGAGCCAAGCTGCTCTACGCCTTCGCCGAGGCGACGGTCCCGAAGATCACAGTAATCACCCGCAAAGCCTACGGCGGCGCGTATTGCGTTATGGCCTCGAAACACATTCGCGCGGATGTGAACTACGCCTGGCCGACGGCCGAAATCGCCGTCATGGGCCCGGATGGAGCGGTGGACATCGTCTACAGGCGTGATCTTGAGAGCGCCGCCAACCGCACCGAGATGCGCGCCCGCAAGATAGAAGAATTCCGCGACCGCTTTGCCAATCCCTACGTAGCGGCCGAACGCGGATTCATTGACGCCGTCATCCAGCCGCGGGAGACACGACACAGACTGATCCAGGCGCTGGAGATGCTGGAGACGAAGCGCGACAAGAACCCTCCGAAGAAGCACGGGAATATACCGCTGTAACTGGAAGGGGACTTGCCTCGCGGAACCTCGAAGCTGTCAATATAGCGTGCGTGACGAGATAGCTGGTAACAAGACGGCAGGGCAATTGCTGGACGAACTGAACGATTGGCGCAAAATATTGAATGGCGGACCACAACGTTAGGTTCGAACACGAGAACTCGATGGACCCAGAATTTTCAAGGCTGGTTGATTTCGCTGCCGACGTCGCTGCTTCCGGAAGGTGGGAGGCGGCGAACAAGAGAATCGAGCATTTGGCTGAGAGCCCCGGAAAGGACAATGAGTGGTGGGTGCAGGTCATCGCATCCTTGTGCTCTCAAGTGTTTTCGGAATACTTGCTTCTGAAACGCGCCTACGAGGAGACGAAGAACGACAACGCCGCGCTGCTCGCGTGGCGAGCACGGAACCTTCTGGAGCTATCAGTCTGGAGCATCTCTTGCTCGAAGAGCAGAGCGAATGCTAGGCGTCTTTACGAGGACGCGGGTCGCGATGCCTTCGGTCTTTTCGGCGCCTTCACAAGATGGGGAATTGCAACGGCGCAGGACCCCGAATGGCTCGATCCGATTACGGGAGCGAAGCAGGACCTCTCAAAACGGGCTGCGGCTGAGGGGATCAACTCGTTGGACGGGCCCTATAAGCAAGTCAGAGAAGCGGCCGAAGAATGCGGGCTGGGAGAGAATTTCACCCTCTCTCACAAAATGCTTTCGAAGTTTGCTCACCCGACTGCAATGCAGATTCTGGCTCCTCTCGACGAAGCAAAAGTATCCAAGCAAAAGGACTTCTTCTTCAGCCAAGGTTGCCTTTTCTTCACTGGAGCCTTCGAGGCCCTTGAAGGCCAATTACTTCAAGAGTGCGCTTAAGTCGGAATTGAGAACTCTGGGTCTGGCGGTTCGGCGACTGACGAGAGACAGCCATGAGTGTGCAAACAAGCATCGAATGGACCGATGCCACCTGGAACCCGGTTCGGGGCTGTACCAAGATCAGCCCCGGCTGCAAACATTGCTATGCCGAGACGTTTGCCGAAAGGTTCCGCGGCGTCAAGGGGCACCCCTACGAACAGGGCTTCGACCTCCGCCTTGTTCCTGAAAAGCTGACCGAGCCATTTACCTGGCGCTCACCCAAACTCGTCTTTGTGAACTCGATGAGCGATTTGTTCCAGCCAGGCGTAACGGACGAGTACGTCGAGGCGGTAGCGTCGGTCATGACGGCGGCACGCTGGCACACTTTTCAGGTCTTGACCAAGCGCGCCGAGCGGCTTCGGGAGTTGCTCAATGGCAGGTTAAGACTGGCAGCGCGCGCGGAAAACATCTGGTGGGGCGTGAGTGTTGAGGACAAGAGGCATGGCGTACCGCGCATTGACCAGCTCCGCGCCACTCCCGCAACCGTTCGCTTTCTCTCGATTGAGCCTCTGCTGGAAGACATTGGTAAACTGAACTTGAGCGGAATCAGTTGGGTCATCGTCGGCGGCGAGAGCGGCCCGGGCGCACGACCGATGAGTAAGGAGTGGGTGGTCTCAATCCGGGACCAATGCTTGTCTGCGCACGTACCATTCTTCTTCAAGCAATGGGGTGGGGTTCGAAAGATTCGCAACGGGCCATTGCTCGATGGCCGCACTTACGATGAGTACCCTCGCCGGGCTGCCGAACGAGTGCCCGACCGGAATGCGTGTGCTGAGTTTGCCGAGAATGCGCGTCGGCAATTCCAGCGCATCTTTGAGGCTGGGTCGCTGGTGCCCTTGTCCGCGGTCGCGTCCTAGCCGACTGCGCAGTCCGCTCAGCGCTTCTTCTTCCCCTCGACCTGCGCGACCCTCGCCTTCACCATCTTTTTCAGAAGAGTGGGCTGGCAGCGGCTTATCCACGGGGAATTGAATGGTCCCCTTCGAGGTCGAGTAACTCTTGAGTTCGCTCTTGAACTCCTCGATCACCGCCGCAGTCGGAAAGAAGCTGCAATGCTCCGCAAATGCGGCGTACCACACCAGAACTCCCTTGTGCTTGAACGCAGGTATGCCATAGCTGATGGCCTCGGTCGCCTCCGGGGGCACGACGGAACGTATGGTGGCGCGGACCTTTCTTAGCGTGCTGCGCGCAGGTTCCGGAACCCGCGCGAGGTATTCGTCCACGCTCTTCGGCGCGCCGCCTTTCGCGGGTGAGCCGCGACGGCCGGACTTCGCTTTCTTCATGCGTAAGACCTCCTACCACGAGCATCGCGCAGATTTGAGTGAGTCCGCCCTCCCCATCAGGGGCGCTCCCATCGCGCGGGCGTGCGGTGTCGCCTCCTAGAACCTATCTCATAAATGTGAAGAAACCCAAATTGTCATTCCGAGCGGAGCGAGGAATCCCTACTCGCCAGCAGAATCTTCGGCTATAGGGATGCTTCTCTCCGCTCAGCATGACAAACCCATTTATGAGGCGGCTCATCACCTGCCTTCACCGATTCCGCCTACAATCAACCCCTGGAGGATCACCATGGCATTCAGCTACGACAAGGATCGCGACAAAGTGATTGATGTAGGCGGCAGCATCGTGCGCAGGTTCCTCGTGTTTATTGTGGTCGGATTGTTCCTGATCATTTTTCTGTTCAATTCCGTGGTGCGCGTGGGCACGGGGCAAGTGGCGGTGCTGACGCTGTTCGGCAAGGTCAGCGACGAGGTGCTGCCCGAAGGCATTCACCTCATCAACCCGCTCAAGTCAACCAACGAGCTGTCGGTGCGAACGCAGGAAGTGAAAGAATCGGCGTCCGTGCCGTCGAGCGAGGGACTGGTCATCAACATGGACACGTCGCTCATCTACCACCTGAATCCCGAGAAGGCGGCGCAGGTGTACCAGAAGCTCGGGCCGCGCTACGTGGACGTCGTGGTGGAGCCTATGCTCCGCTCCGCCATTCGCGAAGCGACGGCATCGCACACGGCGAACGCGCTCTACACCGGCGAGCGCGAAATGGTGGCCAAGCAGATCATCGACCAGTTGACGGGCCAACTCGGAGCTCGCGGCATCTTGGTGGAGAGCGTCCTGCTGCGCGACATTCAGCTCCCGGTCACGCTGAAGGCTTCGATCGAAGCCAAGCAGCAAGCCGAACAGGAAGCGCTGGCCATGAGCTTCCGCCTGCAGCGCGAGCGTCAGGAAGCTGAGCGCAAACGCATCGAGGCGGGCGGCATTCGCGACTTCCAGCAGATCGTGGCTCAGGGCATCAGCCCGCAGTTGCTGCAGTGGAAAGGCATTGAAGCAACGGAGACGCTGGCCAAGAGTCCGAATGCGAAAGTGGTCGTGATCGGCAGCGGGAAGAACGGGCTGCCGCTCATCATGGGAGGCCAGTAGTCACGCGGGTGTTTCCCCGACAGGCGTACTGATACGATAACGGCGTGCTACTCGAAGTGCGCAATCTTACGGTCGAGTTTCCGGCAGCACGGACGAGAACGCCCGTGCCCACACAAACCGCGTCCACACTGGCTGAGCCCGCACCTCCCACGCCAACGCCGTCCTTACTCGCACTCAACACGCCGGCGCCAGCACGGGCGAGGACACCCGTGCTTCCATCACCGCGAGCATTCCTTCCCGCGGTGCGAGACGTCAGCTTCGGCATCGCCCCGGGCGAAGTTCTCGGGCTGGTGGGAGAGTCCGGGTCCGGAAAGTCCGTCACCTCGCTCGCGATCATGGGCTTACTGGCTCCGCAAGCGAAGGTCGCGGGTGAGATCTCATTCCAGAACGGCAAGGGCGCACAAAACCTGCTGCAACTTCCCGCCGACGAGATGCGCCGAATCCGCGGCGCACAGATCGCCATGATTTTCCAGGAACCCATGACCGCCCTGAATCCCGTGATGCGCGTGGGTAATCAGGTCGCGGAGGCGGTGCGGGCTCACCATCCGGAGTTGCCGAAAGGTGACGCTCGGGAGCGGGCGATCACAGCACTGCGCGACGTTGCAATTCGTGATCCAGAACAGCGCGCTCGCGACTATCCCCACCAACTGTCCGGCGGACAGCGGCAGCGGGTGATGATCGCTATGGCGATTGTGAATCGTCCGGCGCTTCTCATCGCCGACGAGCCCACGACGGCGCTCGATGTCACCATTCAGGCGCAAGTCCTCGAACTACTGGCGAAATTGCGCGCGAAGTTTCAGCTCACCATGCTTTTCATTTCGCATGATCTCGCCGTTGTCTCCACCGTAGCGGATCGCGTAGCCGTCATGTATGGCGGGAGTTTGGTCGAATCGGGCCCGAAAGCCCAGATCTTCTCCGCTCCTGCGCATCCCTACACGCGAGGGCTGTTACAAGCCGTGCCAACTTTGCGCACCGACCGCAGCAAGGTGCTGCGTACGATTGAGGGAACCGTGCCGCCGCTGCACGCGCTGCCTCCCGGGTGTCCGTTCGAGCCACGCTGTGAACATCGCGTGGCCGAGTGCGCAAGCGAGTTGCCTCCACTCGCTGAGATCAGCCCCGGGCATTGGGCGCGCTGCCCAGTTCTCAACCGCTAGGGCTCCCGAAACATGCGGGCGTCGCAACTGCTGCGCTCCATCAAGAGAGGCATTGCCCGGACGAAACCGCAGAGCATACCGCGAGCGCACGGCGTAGAATCACACAATCGCCTGAGACGCGCTATAATCCCCCCTTTGTCTTCACGGAAGAACGCTTGCGGATTCTCTTACTGAGCGACATCCATAGCAACCTCGAAGCGCTGGACGCCTGTCTGGCCGCCGCGCCCGCTCACGACACGGTGGTCAACCTGGGCGACGTCGTCGGCTACGGCGCCAACCCGAATGAGGTTGTGGACCGCTCGCGTTCCCAGGGCCCGCACGTGGTGCGCGGCAATCACGACAAAGCTGTGGCCGGGCTCAGCGACGTGGCCGATTTCAACCCCATCGCCGCCCTGGCTGCCTTGTGGGCTCGTGAAAAGCTGACGGCCGCGAACATGGAGTGGCTGCGCCGCCTGCCGCAGGGACCGTTGCACATCGAGGAAGCCGGCGACGTTTATTTCGTGCACGGCGCACCCATGGACGAGGACGCCTATATCGTCAGCCTGCGGGATGCTATCGAACCGCTGGTGGCATCCACCGTCGCCATCACCTTCTTTGGGCACACGCACATCCAGGGCGGCTTTCTCTGGGAACCGGAGGGCAGCGACGTTTTGAGACCGGAGTTCTCTTCGCGCGTGAAGGCGGAAAAATGGGAAGTCCCGCTGCTTAACACCGGTCGCTATCTCATCAATCCGGGATCGGTGGGTCAGCCGCGCGATGGCGACTGGCGCGCATCGTTTGCCCTGTATGACGTGGACGCGTCGACAATCGAGTTTCACCGCGTGCCTTACGACGTGCAAACGGCGCAGGAAAAAATTCTGGCTGCGAACCTGCCGGTTCGCCTGGCTACACGGTTGTCGGTAGGACGATGACGAGTTTCACAGACTGGCAATCAGGTCTCGAGCCTATGTCCCGGCGAGCTTCGATCGCGGCATTTTTGTTCTTATCTCTCTGCCTCGGCGCCGCCGTGTCAGCCGCTGCGCGTACCCGCGAGCGCCTGCAGAACGCTTCAATGAACATCGACGGTGTGCGGCGAACCTACGTCTACTCCGTTCCAGAACCGGTTCAGGGACGCGACAATGTTCCCCTCGTATTGGTGTTTCACGGCCACTTCGGCACCGGCCCCAGCATGGAGCGCATGTCCCGCTTCTCTGATACGGCAGCGAAACAAGGGTTCATCGCGATCTTTCCCAATGGGATTCAACGCGGGTGGAATGACGGGCGCGGGCTCTCTTCGACTGACGACGTAGCATTCACGAAGGCTCGGATCGCCGAGTTTGAGCGGCGCTTTCACGTGGACCCGAAGCGTATTTACGCCGCGGGATTGTCCAACGGCGGATTCTTCTCCGAGCGGCTGGCATGCGAGTTAAGCGACCAAATCGCAGCAGTGGCGGCAGTGGCAGCGCTGATGAGCGATGCCCTGGAGCCGGTATGCAAGCCATCGCGGCCGGTGTCGATTCTCTACATACAGGGAACGAAAGATCCGATTGTGCCGATCGGCGGCGGCGCCATCGGCGCGCAGCGCGGTACTGCGATTTCGCTGGAGGATTCGGTGCGCTTCTGGCGTAGCCGGAATCATACGCAGGGGGAAGAAGCCATCACCGATCTGCCGCAGGGCACGCCTGACGGGACCAGCGTCCAGCGAACGGTTTACGGTGGCGGCGAACAGGGCAGCGAGGTAATCGAATACGTTATTGAGGGCGGCGGCCACTCCTGGCCGAATGGACCGCAATACTTGCCCGCCGCTCTGGTGGGGAAGGTCACGCACCAGATCGACGGCTGCGAAGTCATCCTGGAATTCTTCTCGCGGCACCGGCGGGAGTAACAGGTCAGAGCCTGCTCGCTTCGTTCCCGCGGACGCACAACCGCTCGAGGCTGTAAACTATGCCGCATGCCCCTGCGTCCTCACACTCCCAGGCACTCGCCGGGCTTGTTCTCTGCAACCAAGCTCTGGCCGGAGGAGCACTGGATTGCGCACGTGGATGGCGGAGCGCGCGGCAACCCTGGGCCCGCTGGGTACGGCGTCACCATTGATGACTCGTCCGGCAAACGCCTGACGGAACTCAGCGAATATCTGGGGCACAAGACCAACAACGTGGCCGAATACAGTGGCCTGGTGGCGGCGCTCGATTACTGCCTGGAGAACGGCTGTAAGGCGCTGCAGGTGATCAGCGACTCAGAGCTGATCGTCAAACAGATGAATGGCGTGTACAAAGTGAAGCACCCGGAATTGAAACAGTTTCACGAGCGAGCGCGCGAAATGGCATCCCGGCTGGAGTGGTTCCGCATCGAGCACGTGCTGCGCGAAGGCAATCATCAAGCGGACCGACTGGCCAATGCGGCGATGGACCGCGGCATGGGAAGGAGCGGCGCAGCCCTTCCTGCGCGTGAGATCAATGGCATTGTGCAGGGTGGCAAGGTACAGCTGCTGGGGGAGGATTTGCCTGAGGGAACGATGGTGACGGTGCGAGTGAAGAAGTGACGATGCCCTCAATCGCACCACACCCAGAGTCCACAGGATTGTCATGCTGAGCGAAGCGAAGCATCCCTATCGCCGAACGGTCGCTCGCGGGAATAGGGATTCCTCGCTGCGCTCGGAATGACAAGGCGTGGAACAGATAACGAAGTCGTATGTCCCAGGAATGGAAGAATGAAACAAACACGGCCCTTGCTTCCAGTTGTTTTTCTGGTGTTGAGCGCTCTCGCATGGGCGGACGCCCCAACCAACCCTGCTCTCGAGTCTGCCATTGATCGGCTCTACGTGGCGCGAAGCATTCCGCGCGTCGCTATTTCCCCAGACGGAACACGCGTAGCGTGGGTGGAATACCTCTCGGCGGGCGGCAGCGCCATCTATGTTGCCGACGTCGCCAATCCCACCGCGAAGCGTACCGTCAGTGCCGGGAAGAACGGCGGACTGGAAGGGCACATGGCCTGGTCGCACGACAGCAAGCATCTGGCATTTCTCTCCGACGTGGAAATGCCCGGGCAATATCAGCTCTACGTGGCCGACATCAATGACCGGCCGGCCCGCAAGCTCACCGATCTAACCGGATACCTCGACGCGCCCAAGTGGTCGCCCGATGGGAAGACGATTGCCATTCTGTTTACGGAAAGTGCGCCGCGCGCTGCAGGTCCGCTGCAGCCTATGACGGTGGAGACCGGTGAAATCGAGAGCAAAGTCTACGAGCAGCGACTCACGACAGTAGACACGGCCTCAGGCCAGACACGGCAGATTTCGTCGCCCGACATGTACATCCATGAGTACGCCTGGTCGCCCGACAGCAAGGCGCTCGTGGCCACGGCCGCACCCGGATCGGGCGACGCCAACTGGTACGTCGCGCAGCTCTACACTCTGCCGGCTGCGGGCGGAGAGATGAAGTCTATCTACAAACCTACGCTGCAGATCGCAGGCCCCGCCTGGTCGCCGGATGGAAAGAACATCGCGTTTATTGGCGGCCTCATGAGCGACGAAGGCTCGACGGGCGGCGATATTTTCGTAGTTCCCGCCAGCGGCGGCGAGGCCCGTGACGTGACGCCGGGAATCCCTTCATCGCCCAGTTGGCTAACGTGGACCGGGCGCGAGCAAATTCTTTTTGGACAAGTCACCGACGGAGCCATCGGTTTCGCAACGCTGGACTTCACCACAAGCAGAACAACTTCCCTCTGGACCGGCCCCGAGATCGTTTCTACCGGCAGCTGGGGACAATACGGCCTATCGCTGGCCGCGGACGGCAAGACTTCAGCTGTGATTCGCCAGTCGTTCTCGCAAGCGCCCGAAGTTTGGGCCGGGCCCGTCGGCGACTGGAAGCAGATTTCCCACTTGAACGATGCGGCCAAGCCAGGTTGGGGCGAAGCAAAAAGCATTCACTGGACGAGCGACGGCATGCGCGTGCAGGGCTGGCTGATGCTGCCGCGCGACTACGACCCCAAGAAGCGCTACCCGATGGTCGTTTCCGTGCACGGCGGCCCCGCTGCATTCAACGGCCCGGAATGGCCGCAGCCGTTTTTTGATAACTCGGTGTTTTCGGTGGAAGGTTATTTCGTTTTCTTTCCCAACCCACGCGGCAGCTACGGCGCCGGCGAAGCCTTCACCCGCGCCAACGTGAAGGATTTCGGCTACGGCGATTTTCGTGACATCCTCGCGGGCGTCGACCAGGTGGTAAAAGAGTATCCCGTCGACAACGACCGCGTCGGCATCGCCGGCTGGAGCTACGGCGGTTACATGACCATGTGGGCCGTGACCCAGACCAATCGCTTTCACGCCGCGGTCGCAGGTGCGGGACTGGTCAATTTCCAGAGCTACTACGGCATCAACGACATCGACGAGTGGATGCCACCCTATTTCGGCGCGACCGTGTATGACGATCCGGCAGTGTATGCGAAGAGTTCACCGATCACCTTCATTAAGAACGTGAAAACGCCGACGCTGGTGCTGGTAGGTGATCGTGATGGCGAGTGCCCCGCCCCGCAGTCACGCGAGTTCTGGCACGCGCTCAAAACGCTGGGCGTGGAAACGCAACTCGTCATCTATCCCAATGAAGGACACTACATCGGACAGACCGAGCACCAGCGCGACATCCTCCGGCGGATGGTGCAGTGGTTTGATGGGCACTTGAAGAAGAACTGATCTCGCCTTCTGTCGCGGTCGCTAGCATCAACGCGCCGTGCTGTGGGGCCCAGCCAGCGCTGCATCCTCTGCCGCATAGTCAAACTGCGCGAGGAACGGAGCAGCCGGTGGAGTTTCAGATTCCCAACGTACGGTGCGCCGGATGGCCTCTTCGATCGCAACTGGTTCTTTGTACCCCAGTTCCTGGCGGATGCGCGCGGAACTTGCCGTCCAATGCTGCGCGGCGTTGCCGGGCTTCACCAAGTGCTTGGGCGTGCGCTCAACGGGCAAAACGACAAAGTCGCCTTCCCAACCCATCGCGGCAGCGATCTTCCGCGCCCATTCCAGCTCGCTGAATGATGGTTCCTCGCACACGTTGTAGATGCGGCACGCGGCGCGGTCGTCGGTAGCGGCGAGCGCAATGGCTGCGGCAAGGTTCTCGACATATCCGCGCGGCGAGTGCCAAGCTGCCAGGGTGTCGGCAATAATGAGGTGGCTTCGTCCGTCGGCGATGCGCTTCACGACAGGATAGAAACGACGCAGGGGATCGCCGGGCCCATACGCCATTGGCAGCCGGAGAATCGTGCCGGGAAGGTCGCCGTCGCTCATCACTACGCGCTCGGCCGGAATCTTGTCGTAATCATCCGTCACCCAGGGAAAGATCTGGCGCATGACCTTCAGGCTCTCCGGTGGGTAGGGATGCAAACGTTGACGCAACTCCGAGTCTTCCGTAAGCGGCACCTCCTGCGGCGGGCCGCTTTCTGTACCGTTCGCAACGCCCACGGCGCGGTACACGTCGATGCTGCTCAGCATGACCACGCGTCGGGTCGCGCCGCGGAAGAGGTTGACCAGTTCTTCCGCTTGCGAACCCGAACTGAGAACCATGTCGATGACGACGTCCGGAGCAAAGCGCTTCAATTCCAGAGCGCTCGCGCTGAGATGATTGCGGTCGCCGCGAATCACCTCGACACCGGCGGGCGCAGCCGTGGTGCCGCGGTGAAACAGTGCGACGGCGTGGTTTTGCCGGACCAGTTCGTCGGCCAGGAATCGCCCGATGAATCCGTTTCCGCCGATGAGGAGAACGCGCATAGAGAATCAAATCATAACGATAAAATCTCACGTCTTTCAGAGCATCACTAGTGCTCGTCCGCGACCGCCGTGTGATCGTGCACAATGCGCCAGCCCTCCGCAAACCGTCGCACGACCAGCGTGAACAACCCGTGCGGCGTCTTGCCGTCGGACATGGTGAGATGCCACCCACCGCGCACGAAGGCGGCGTCTGCGCCCAGCATTTCAATCTGCAGACTACCGAACTCGAGCTGGCCCATCTCCTGGCCTTCGCCCTGGTAGTGCTTGCGGTAACGTTCGAGCGCGGCCTTCCAGCCGTGGGCGACGATGGTCCCGGAGAAGAACGTCAGTTCCTCAGAATTCCAGTAGCCCTGCATGAAGCCCTCGAGGTCGTGGCGGTTCCACGCTGCCTGCTGGTCGGTGAGGAGTTGGCGAACCTGGTCCGGGCCGGAGGCTTGTGACGGGGCGGACGTGGCGAAGGCAACGGCAAACACAATCACAGCGAGCAACTGTTTCATGGGATCCCCGGAGAGATTTACCGCGATGCAGTCCAGCCCAAAATGCAGCGGCCGGTCAGTATAGACCGGCCGTAGACCTTTCGGAAAACGTAAGCGGAGAGCTAGGCGCGTCGTCCCTTGGCCGCGGCAGCGGCGCCGGTGGCTTGCCACGGACGCTTCGGTCGCTCCGGTTCCGGCTTGTCACGGTCCACGATGCGGTCGTACTGGTAAGCGGCGCTCACCGTCCCCAGCGACTCGTTGTACAGGCTGGGAAGGCCGAGGGCTTCCTTCAGTTGCTCGCTGAAATCATGCAGGGCTTTGAGGTGATCGGCGGTGGCGGCGATTTCGGTCTTAGTGGTCTTCAGGACCTGCTGATAGCCCTTATTAATGAGCTTCGAAATCTCGCTGCCCACGAGATACCCGGGGTGGGCGAAGATCTTCACGCCGTTCTCGTCCGTCTTCTGGATGGCGGCGGATACGTTCAACTTCCTGAGAAACACGCGGTTTTGCGTGCCGGGAGCCTCCAGGATGTCGAAGCCGTTGTCGCGCAACCACGCCAGCGCTTCGTCCCAGGTTTTCCCTTGTTCAGCTTTCTTGGCCATTTCGTCAGTTACTTCCCTTCCGCTTAGATGCGCAAACGTCGGAATAAGTACGCTAAGATCCTCACCGCAAGAGAACGTGGAACCTACACTCCACCTGTTTAATCTATCAGAGGGCATTAGGAACCCAATCGGTCCCACCCCGCAAATTACTTAGGTCACGCATACTACACCTGTGGCAATGGACGCTTCAAAACCGAGCAGTCCTGATCCCGGGTCTCACGTCGAGCAGCATGCTGTCCGCGACGCTCGTCGCGTCGGCGAACATCTGCTGGATCGGATCGGCAAAACGCCACTGCTGCGGCTGGCCCGCGTGGCCCGCGAATTTCCCGGCGTCGAAATTCTCGGCAAGGCCGAGTGCTACACCCGGGAGGCTCGGTCAAGGATCGCGCTGCCGCCAACATCGTCACCGAAGCCCGGCGCAGCGGAAAACTCGAACCAGGAAAGATACTCCTCCACGCGACCAGTGGCAATACGGGAATTGCCTACGCCATGCTGGGCGCCGCCCTGGTCCAGGTGAAGCTTGAAATCTGCAACCTGGAATCTACAATCTGAAGCTTCCCCATGCTGAAGCTCAGTCCCTCGTGCTATGCCGCCCTCCGCCGCCACGGCGAGGAGACTTACCCCTACGAGTGCTGCGGCGTGCTGTTAGGGCAATTTGAGAACGACGCGCGGGTCGTGACCGCCGTCGTGCCTTGCGGCAACACGCGCGACGACTCGCCGCACAATCGCTACAACATTGACCCTCGCGACTTGGTGCGCATCCAACGCGAAGGCCGCGAGCGCGGCCTCGACATCGTCGGCTTCTACCACTCCCATCCCGATCATCCGCCGCGCTGGTCCGAGACCGACCTCGCCGAGGCGCATTGGATCGGCTGCTCCTATGTCATCACCACCGTGGACAAGGGAAAGGCGCAGGTGACGAACTCGTTTTTTCTGGCGGGGGAGACGGAAGAGTACAAGAAGTTTGAGAACGAGGACGTACGGATAGCGTAGCTCCCGGCGGCTCGCCCTCGATCGGACGCCCCGCAATCTCAAATCTAAGATCTGAAATCGTCTCCGCCTCGGCCGCGTCCTTTCCTCCTGCCGCGCATCTATAATGCAATGATGAAGATCCACATCCCAACCCCGCTGCGCCCTTATGCCGGCAAACAGGCCACGGTCGACGTTGCCGCCGGGACCGTCGGCGAGGCGCTGACCCAACTGGTCACGCAGCATCCCGACCTGCGGCGCCATCTTTATACCGACGATGGCCGCCTGCGCGCGTTCGTGAATGTTTACTTGAACGACGAGGACATCCGCTACCTGCAAAAGGAAGCAACCACTCTCAAGCCCGACGATGCTCTCTCCATCGTGCCTTCGATCGCCGGTGGTTGCCACGCGCAGGCTTGTTCGCGATAGTCTGCGCCTTCTACAATCTTGGAATCTCCCTGGAGTGAGGTCTGTATGCCGTCCGCCGTGGAAGCTGCTCTTCCGGTTCTGAGCAACGACGAAATCCTGCGCTACTCGCGCCATCTCATCATGCCCGAGGTCGGCATGGAGGGGCAGCAGAAGCTGAAAGCCGCGAAAGTGCTTTGTATTGGAGCCGGAGGCCTGGGCTCGCCGCTCGCGCTTTACCTGGCAGCCGCAGGCGTCGGAACGCTCGGCATTGTTGATTTCGACGTGGTGGACTTCACCAATCTGCAGCGTCAGATCATTCACTCCACTGCCGACGTGGGCCGGAAGAAGCTGGATTCAGCCGCCGAGAAGCTGAAGGCAATCAATCCATTTCTCAATATTCGCAAATTTGAAACCCGGCTCTCCAGCGAAAATGCGCTGGAGCTGTTCAAGGAATTCGACATCATCGCCGACGGCACTGACAACTTCCCGACGCGCTACCTGGTGAACGATGCCTGCGTGCTTACCGGCAAGCCTAACGTGTATGGCTCAATTTTCCGCTTCGAAGGCCAGGCGAGTGTTTTCGCCACCAAAGAAGGCCCGTGCTATCGCTGCCTGTATCCGGAGCCACCACCGCCCGGCCTGGTTCCTTCCTGTGCCGAGGGTGGAGTGCTGGGCATTCTGCCCGGGCTGGTTGGCGTGATGCAGGCCACGGAAGTCATCAAGCTGATTCTGGGGAAGGGCGAGCCACTTATTGGCCGCCTGTTGCTGATCGACGCACTGGACATGAAGTTCCGCGAACTCAAGCTGCGCAAGAACCCGGATTGCCCGGTTTGCGGAACCCATCCGACCATCACCCAGTTGATCGACTACAACGAATTTTGTGGAATTCGAGGTGAGGAGAAACCGGTGGAGACACTAGTCGCGGAAGTCCAAGTGGAAGAGTTGAAACGGCGCCTGGATGCAGGCGAAGACCTGTTCGTGCTCGACGTGCGCGAACCCCATGAGTATCAGATCTGCAACATCAACGGATATCTCATTCCCCTGGGCGATCTGCCCAAACGCGTTCACGAACTGGATTCCAGCCGGGAGATCGTGGCCCACTGCCGCTCCGGTGTACGCAGTGCCAAGGCCGTGGACTTCTTGCGGGAGGCCGGATTCAAGAAAGTGCACAACCTGGCCGGCGGAATTCTGGCCTGGGCAGACCGCGTCGATCCCAAGATGCCGAAGTATTGAGTTGCCCGTGCGGCCCCGGCCATCAACTGCCGGGTTGCGCCCGGCTGAGGGCGTCCGCCACTACGTGGTTTGCGACAACCGACAGCGACCAAAAAAGGGAGCCTTCGCGGCTCCCCTTGCTGCATCACTCTCACCGGTTACTTGCTGCCAGATTCGGCCTTGGCGGATTCCGCACCAATCGCAAACGCTTGCTTCCGTCCCGACAAGCGAATCTCGGACAGCACCTTGTTGCCGCTGCCATTGACCACAGTCACGGTCGCGTCCCGGTCGGGCGTGCGATCCAGGTCGACCATGTGAGCGGGCACGGTAGCCACAACGTTTTTGCCGCGTAAAATATTGAGTTCAACATCCGGCCCGGCGCCATCCCACTTCACAATGTACTGACCCGGCGCGATCAGTTTCCCGCTCACGGTTATAGGATCGCTTACCTGCAATGTACCCTTGTTGGCAGCGAAGGCGGTTGCAGCCAGCAACAGTGCCAGTCCCAGCAGCAAGCCCTTGGAGATTTTCGAGATGTTCATTGCACTCCTTTTTCTTTCCCGATGACGTCGGGAACCGGTTCTGGGCGGCTCGACTCGCCTTCGTCAGGAAATTCTTGCGTTTCGCGGTCGAAGGCCTACAATGCTGCCTCGGGGTTAAGCAAAGAAGGCTAGGCCGCAAGGCTTCGTGCTCTCTGCCGGGGATTGCTCTCACCTGGGCCGCCAAACCGAGTGTGAGACCAGTCCCTTTAACCCCTGAATTGTGCTCTACCAAAATGACCGGGCGAACCGCTTTTAACTCCGTCAAGCCCCGGCTTTGATCACCGCTTTGCTGCTCTCTGCTTTGTTGCTCGGCTCAAGATACGTAGTGCCCGGCTAAAATGTTCCGTTGCACTTTTTCGCATCACCCCCTTTGGACGCCGCTCGTGGCGGGTTGTTAGCAATGTTCGCTGTCGCAACGACCGCACTACAACAACGAATTGTCTTGTTTTGTCCCTGATGATGCAGGGCGGGCGCCCCCGCCCGCCGGTTTTGAAGTTGATTTTGATTTTGGGTTTCAGTGGCAGTTTTTGGCACCGAAGCTGCGAATGGGCTCCGCAACAAATGCAAGTCAAAGGCGGCGGGCGAGGGCGCCCGCCCCACACACATATCGTTTAGGTCAGTTGGAGCACTACCTTCCCGAAATTCTTGCGCTCGAGCAAGAGGCGATACGCATCTGAAGCTCGCTCCAGCGGGAACACGTGCCCCACTACGGGACGCAAGTGGCCTTGCGCCATCCACTCCGAAAGCTGTTGCCATGCCTGATTCATCAAATCGCGTTTTGCGGACAAATAGGTCAGCCACAAGCCATGTACGCTCGCACCTTTGGCATAGAGCACTCGCGCGTCCAGTTGGGCGGGTTGTCCAGTTGCCGCTCCGTATACGATAACCCGTCCAAAATCGCGCAGGCAGCGAACGCTTTTGGTGGTGTGTTCGCCTCCCAGCATTTCAAACACCGCATCCACGCCTTCGCCGTGTGTCAGTTCTTTGATGGCTTCTTCGTAATCGCGTTGCTTGTAGTTGATTCCGTGCTGCAGTCCCAGCGCTTTCACCCGCGCCAGTTTTTCTTCCGAGGAAGACGTGCCGTACATTTCCACTCCCAGCAGCTTTCCAATCTGCACTGCCGCCGTTCCCACGCCTCCGGCAACGGCGTGGATGAGAACGCGCGGTCTTTTCCGCAGGCTGCTTTCTTCCTTAATCATGGAAGTCAACAACTCGTCTAGGTCCTCCGGCGGACGCACGTAGGTTGGCGCCGGTGACTTCTGCAGCAAGCCTGCCTTCCAGTACGCGAAGTAGGCGGTGAAATAATTCACCGGGAAGGCGGCTCCTTCTTCGACGCTCCATTCCTGCGGCACGGGCCACAGCAACGCAGTCGTAGCTGCGATGTGCTCGGCGAACGCTCCCCACTGTGCGTAGCCCATGACCCGCTGACCGTCGCTGCGGCGAATGCCGCAAAATTCGCGCCCCGCTACCAGCGGCGGTTTCGGCGTGCCGGGATAGCCGCCCTGCGCGCTCATGATGTCGGCGAAGTTGATCCCGCCGGCCTCGCCTGCTACCAATTCCTGCCCGGACGTGGTGATCGGATCCGTGACCTGCCTTACCTCCAACACTTCGGGACCGCCGAACTTACTGATGAACAAGGCTTTCATGGCAAAAGTGTAACAGCGTGCCGGCGAACCATGCTGGCTTCGAGCCTGAGCAAGACTGTCATTCCAATCGGATTGAGGCATCTGTCGCAATATTTCTTCCGCTCCTTCGGAGCTTCGTCATTGCCCTCCTTTCCACCCAGGGCTTGCGCCCTGGGCTCCATTCTTTTGCCGCTTCGCGGCTGGGCTGCGTCTCGGGCAAATGCGCCAGAATTTTTTGCGAATCTGCCAAAATAATGCTTGACTTCTTATACTGTGTACCATACAGTGTATGCTATACACTATGTCGCACACGGTAGAAGCCCCGATGAACAACGAAGTGCTGGAGAACCTGCGACTGGAGCTGAGGCGCGGCTGCCTGATTCTGGCGGTTCTGGCCGAACTGCGCACCGAGCGCTACGGCTACACCCTGCGCAAAGCTCTCTCCGACCAGGGTATGGAAATCGATGAAGGCACCCTGTACCCGCTGCTTCGCCGGCTGGAAAGCCAGGGGTTGCTGGTCAGCGAGTGGCGCGAAGAGGACAAGCGCAACAAGCGGTTCTACCGTCTGTCAGCTGACGGCAAGCTGATTCTGAAACAACTGGCCGCGGAATGGAAAAGCATCAACGCATCATTGGACGGGATTCTTTAGGCCCGCAGAACGAGATCTCGCGAAATTCGCGTTCTTGAGGAGCAGGATATGGAAATGATCGATCGGTATTTACAGGCAGTAAAATTTGCCCTGCCGGCGGCGCAGGGGGACGACATCATCAAGGAGCTCCGCGACAGCATCCTCTCGCAGATCGAGGAGAAAGAGGCGGGGCTCGGACGTTCCCTGAGCCAGGACGAGCAGGCGGAGTTGCTGAAGCGACTCGGCAGCCCGATGCATCTGGCCAGCCGTTATCGCAAGCAGCAGCACATGATTGGAGCAACCGTGTTTCCCATTTACTGGAAGGTGTTGAAAACCGCCCTGGGCCTGGCTTTCGTGGTTCTGGCAGCCGCGAGCCTCGCGACTGCGGCAGCGGGGAAAACATTCAGCGAGAGTATCGCTGTACTGCTCCGCTATCCCGGCGTCGCGTTGATGACATTTGCCTGGGTCACGCTGGCCTTCTCCGCCCTGGAGTTCTTCGGCGCCCGGCTCCAGGTGAAGGATTGCTGGGACCCGCGCAAGCTGCCGCCGCTGATGAAGGAAGGCCCCCGCAAATCTCAATTCGAGTTGATTGCGCAACTGATGGTGCAGACTGGATTCGGGGTCTGGTGGCTGGCCGGGCTGCACTACCAGTACCTCATCCTGGGGCCGGGCACTGCCTTTCTCAGGTTTGGCCCGGTATGGCAGACGATTTACCCGCTAATCGTAGTCATGGTGATCGTCGATCTGGGGCTGACGGCATCGAGGGTGATTTGGCCGCGCTGGACTCAGGGTGGACAGGTTGCACGCCTGGTAATGAGCGCACTCGGCCTGATCGTCCTCTATTTTCTTATCAACGCCCCCGATCTGTTCGTAGCTGCAGACGCGAACCGACCGCAACTGCAAGCTCTGGTCAAGAACATCAATTACTGGGTTCACCTGGGGCTGATCGTTGGCGCAATCGCAAACATCATCAATGTCGTGAGGGAGTCGATTCGGCTCATCGGGAGCCGGCTGGGGCAGGTGCATCAGGCGACTGTGGGCTCGTAAAGGGCATCCACCTCGGGTTTGGCATGGAGCCGGAAGCCTTGTGCGCCGAGGTTGGAATGATCCGCGTCAGCGCACTCAACAATGCCGAGCCGCCACAATTTGCGGCTGTTCTTCGATCAACTGACTATCGCCAGACCATATCCCCAAGAGAGATTGGCGAACATGAAGCAGATCAGACACGAAAAACCGAGTGCAAACACTGTCGAATGCCAACCGAGTGTGTAGCTCTCCGCATTCTGGGCGTATTCATCGTATCGCCACAACAGAAGCGCACAGAAGAGTACGCCATAGAAGATGCTCCACGCCAGGAGAAGCTTGGCAACCACGACTGGACTACTCGACGTTTGATTGTTGCCACCAAACGCTATGGAGGCCGCGGCGACCGTTACCAGCAACTGGGTCACGCCGATGTAGTGTTTGAGCATCGGCTCAAAGGTCCCCGTCTTCGCCGAGATGGGGAATTTTCGATTCTCAGGGCTTTCTCGAACGCAATCCTGGGGATCGAAGAAATAGGGTCCCCGGCTATGTGTGCACCAGAAGACCAACCAGAACGTGCCGAACACACCCAATGCTGGGATGGTGACAGCCCAAAATCTCGAGATATGTTCACCCTGCAACATCCGGGGCAACGTATCACGTTTTAAACAACACGGCTAGCGGGACACCAGAACAAGCCCTTCACACCAGCGGTGCACTGGCCACACCGCTTTAGAAGCGGACAAAAGTGATGTCCCCATCATTGGCGATTCACCAAACCCGCAGGGCCAGGCGTCCCAGGACAGGAAAGCCGAGTTCAAGCCCGGCAGTCCCCCTCCGCACCACATTTGGCGGCAGGTATATACTTTCCCTAACATGGTTGGGGTTCCCCGTTCTGGCGGTCTGAATGGGGAGTTCGGAGCTTTCTTATCTTCCAATTCATAGGCTCCGTTTAACAGATCACTGGTACCGATTTCCAGGCAGCACCGGGCAACCAGTGCGGAACTTTCTATGCGGCGCGGGTCCGCCAGATGGGTTCCGGGGAGGTCCGTCGGTGGACTTGGTTCTGGTACGTTTTTTATTTGTTGTCATTATTAGTGTTACTTGTTACCTGATTGATCCTTTCGGCCTGCCGGCAAATCTGGACGCCGGAGTGGGCACGATGATTGGCCTGGCCATCGTCCTGTTCGAGTGGCGGCTTCGCCTGATCAGCCTGAAGCGCCTGATCGGTGCGGCTATCGGAAGCATCCTCGGAATCTTCGGCGCCTACCTCTTCGCCCTGGTGATTCGAAACAGCGTCGCTCCGGGCCGCACCCAGGGTTTCCTGCAAATTCTGGTAATGATGCTGATGGCCTATGTCGGCCTGATTGTCGGAGCCAACAAGGGCGACCTGCTCAACCTGGCGGCGCTGGGAGGCATCTTCGGAGGCGAGAAGCAGGGCAAGAAAAGCTACAAAATACTGGATACCAGCGTGATCATTGATGGCCGGATCGCCGACATCGCCGAGACCGGCTTTCTCGACGGCATTATCGTGACGCCGCAGTTTGTGCTGCGCGAGTTGCAGCTGGTGGCGG
>Ga0075028_100000209_pt1 | contig 21619 bp, 19 predicted proteins | sample LitLauG_LLR_2014_FD_71390 | JGI IMG/M metagenome (GOLD analysis project Ga0075028, IMG submission 71390) | Freshwater sediment microbial communities from Pennsylvania, USA - Little Laurel Run_MetaG_LLR_2014 | ecosystem: Environmental > Aquatic > Freshwater > Creek > Sediment | place: USA... | reverse complement strand
GTTTGGTACGGCAGCGACTGCTGCCGCCGAGGCGAACGTTATGGCCCCGGCATTCGCGTCGTCGAGCAGGTTCCCTATTGCGGCGATTGCGACAATCTCATCGGTCCGAATACTTACAACGTGGCGATCAGCTACATCGGCTATCTTCCCTGGACGCGCGGCTGCGCTCTCGGCGGCTGCTACGGCTACTATGGCGTCTACGGTGGTTGCTACTGGAAAGAAGTACCGGTCCCGAACGGTCGGGGCGGCTGGGTCCGCGGCGTCGAAAAGTTCTGCAGCTAAAGGCTTGCAGCGTCCGACGCTGCGACGTCAGACATCCACGCTGGCGGCCAGCGCGTTCTGTTCGATGAAGAGTCGGCGCGGTTCGACCAGTTCGCCCATTAATTCCGTGAAGATGTTGTCGGCGTCCTCGCCTTCCTTCACTTTGACCTGCAAGAGCGAGCGCGCATTGATGTCGAGGGTGGTTTCCCACAGTTGCTCGGGGTTCATCTCGCCCAGGCCCTTGTAGCGCTGGAGCGTAATGCCCTTGCGGCCGGCGCCGGTCACAGCTTCGAACAAGCTGACCGGTCCGTGGATGGGAGTTTCTTCGTCTTTCCGGCGTAGCATCGCGGGCGGCCGGGGACGAGGATAGGTGTCCTGCAAAGATGGCCGGAACTCGTCGAGCTTGCGTGCGTCGGCGGATCCGAGCAGCGCCTGGTCGATGACGGCAACTTCCTTTACACCGCGCACCGTGCGCTCGAAATGGAAGCCAGCATCGTCGAAAGTTCCCTGCCAGCCGCGCTCGGTTTCTTCTTCCAGCGCATCCAACCGCTTGGCGATGTAGTCGGCAGCAGCTTTCGCGTCCTTCGGGTTGTCGGTGATCTGCGAGCGTAACACGCCGGCGATCGCGGCCTGTTCGATGACCTTGCGGTTATACCGGCTGTGCAGACCCGACAGAATATTGCGGATCTGTCGGGCTTCTTCCACGAGTTTGCGCAGGTCGGTACTGGCGCGTTCCTCGCCTGACGCGAGTCGCAACACCGCATCCTCGATGCCGGTAGAGATCAGGTAGTCTTCCAGCGCACGCTCGTCCTTCAAATACTGCTCGGACTTGCCGCGCGCCACCTTGTAAAGTGGCGGCTGCGCGATAAAGAGATTGCCGCGATCGATCAGGGCCGGCATCTGGCGGAAGAAGAACGTCAGCAGCAACGTCCGGATGTGGGCGCCGTCCACGTCGGCGTCGGTCATGATGATGATCTTGTGATAGCGCAGCTTTTCCGGGTTGAATTCGTCGCTAATGCCGGTTCCGAGCGCGGTGATGAGCGTTCCGATCTCCTGGCTCGAAAGCATCTTGTCCAGACGCGCGCGCTCCACGTTGAGAATCTTGCCGCGCAACGGCAGCACCGCCTGGAATTCACGGTTGCGGCCCTGCTTGGCCGAGCCGCCGGCGCTATCGCCCTCGACGATGAAGAGTTCGGACTTGGCCGGGTCGCGTTCCTGACAATCGGCGAGCTTGCCCGGCAGCGAAGACACGTCGAGCGCACCCTTGCGGCGCGTCAATTCGCGTGCCTTGCGCGCAGCCTCGCGGGCTGCTGCTGCTTCTACGACCTTGCCGACGATCACTTTGGCTTCTGTCGGATGTATTTCAAACCAATCCTGCAAAGCCTGGTTGATGACGTTCTCGACCACCGGACGCACCTCGGACGAGACCAACTTGTCCTTTGTCTGCGAAGAAAACTTGGGGTCTGGCACCTTGCAGGACAGCACGGCCGTCAATCCCTCGCGGCAATCGTCGCCGGTGAGCGCGACCTTCTCTTTATGAGCGGTCCCGATGGTCTCGGCGTACTGTGTAATCTGGCGCGTCAGCGCGCCGCGGAAGCCAGCGAGGTGCGTGCCGCCGTCGCGCTGCGGGATGTTATTGGTGAAACAGAGCACGCTCTCGTGGTAGCTGTCATTCCACCACAGTGCACATTCCACTGTGATGCCCTCGCGCTCGGCCTTGATCATCACCGGAGCGGGGATCAGTGGCTTCTTGTTGCGGTCAAGGAATTTCACGAAGGCCTCAACACCGCCCTCGTATTTCATCTCCTCACGCTTTTCGACCGCGTGGCGCTGGTCGGAGAGGATAATCACAACGCCGGAATTCAGGAATGCGAGCTCGCGCAAGCGATGTTCGAGTGTCGTGAAATCGAACTCCACCATCGTGAATGTCTTCACCGAGGGCAGGAAGGTAACCTCTGTGCCGCGCTTGCTCTTCGCATCTCCGGTCGCTTTTAGTGGAGCGACCGCGACGCCGTCGCGGAACTCCATGAAGTGCTCCTTGCCGTCGCGCCAGATAGTAAGCTTGAGCCAACTCGAGAGCGCATTTACCACCGAGACGCCGACGCCGTGCAATCCGCCGGACACCTTGTAGGCGTTCTGGTCAAATTTTCCGCCGGCATGCAGCTGGGTCATGATGACCTCGGCGGCTGACACACCTTCGCCTTTATGGATGTCGGTTGGGATGCCGCGGCCATTGTCGCGCACGGTGCAGGAGCCGTCCGGATTGAGCATCACGGCTACTTCGGTGGCAAATCCCGCAAGGGCTTCGTCGATGGCGTTGTCCACCGTCTCATAGACCATATGGTGGAGGCCCGAACCGTCATCGGTATCGCCGATGTACATGCCTGGCCGCTTGCGTACTGCGTCGAGGCCTTTGAGGACCTTGATCGACTCGGCGCCATATTCGGACGGGTTCTTGCGGGCCGGTTCAGCCATTGGCGGCACCTTCAGGACGAGCAGAAAATTGAGTCGAAATAGGCAGTTTGTGTGACACGAAAATGGGGTTCCGTACAGGCTAAAGTCAGTGGACTTAATATGTTGATTTACCAGTATTTTTTAAAGGGGAAGCGGTATAGAAATCCCCACTTTTTTCACCTCATTTTTAGTCCGAATCGGGCCTCTAAAACTCATTCCAAATGGCCCGAATTCAAGCAGCGTTTAGCGCGTTGAATCCTTTGCTTGCACGACGTGGCGCCATGGCATTTAAGCCAGCAGGATTGCCCACCTGATTGATCGCTCCATGCGCTTGTTCAGTCGCCAGTTCGAAGTGCCGCACCGTCTGCGGGCCATCGTGCGCGCACGGGAATCGAGCGTGATCGTGCTGGCGGTGATTGTTGGCGCGATTGCAGGCTTGGCAGTTGCCGCCATGGGCGAAGCGGTCGGCCTCATGCATCAGGTTTTTTTCGGACTCGATCCGGGTGAGCGACTTTCCGGCCGCGTTTCGCTCGATCCGTTTTATGCGTTCATCACGCCCTGTGCCGGTGGCCTGCTGTTCGGGATCGTTACGGCTTACGTTACACGTCGGCGCAGCACCGAAGTCGACCCGATCGAAGCCAACGCGCTTCATGGTGGCCGCATGTCGATGCGCGGCAGTCTGATCGTGGCGGCGCAGACGGTGTGGTCGAGCGGCGTCGGCGCTTCGGTCGGTCTGGAAGCTGGTTACACGCAACTCGCCAGCGGCATCGCGTCGGCAATTGGACGCGCGTTTCGTCTGCGACGCAGCGACATGCGCGTGCTGGTCGGCTGTGGGGCCGCCGCCGCGATCGCCGGCGCCTTTGGCGCTCCGTTGGGCGGCGCCTTTTATGGCTTCGAATTGATCATCGGCAGCTACTCGATCGCTTCGCTGGCCCCCGTTGGGATGGCGTCCTTGGTCGGCTATTTGACTGCACGAGCCTTCACGCCAGACCGGTTGGGCATCGAAACCGGCGCGACGGCCAGTCTTGCCGTCCATGATGTCGTGATCGCCGCTTTCGTCGGCGTGCTTGCCGCCGTGTTTGGGATTCTTCTCATGCGCGGCGTCGCCGCCTGCGATCTGGTTTTCACGCGATTTAAGGTGAAGCCGGCACTGCGGCCGATGATAGGCGGCGCGCTGGTGGGACTGATGGCGATCCTTTCGCCGCAAGTAATGTCATCCGGGCATGGAGCCTTGCACCTGACGGGCATCTTCAAGTTGCCGCTTGCAGCGATCGCGCTGATCTTCGTACTGAAGGCACTTGCTTCCATAGTCTCGCTTGGCTCCGGTTTTCGCGGCGGCTTGTTCTTTGCCTCATTGCTGCTCGGCGCTCTCGGCGGTCAGCTGTTCGCATTCGGACTCGCCGCCGCATGGCCGGGACTGCACCTCGATCCGGACTCATACGCAATCATCGGCATGTGCGCGCTGTCGGTCTCGGTGATCGGCGGGCCGCTCACCATGACCTTCATCGCGCTGGAAACCACGGGCGACCTGTGGCTGACCACCGCAGTGCTGATTGCGGCGATTATCGCCATGCAGGTGACGCGCGAGTTCTTCGGTTATTCTTTCGCGACCTGGCGGTTCCATCTCCGCGGCGAGGCCATCCGCAGTGCTGCCGATGTGGGCTGGATCCGCGATCTGACAGTCGCCCGAATGATGCGATCGGACGTGCGCACCACGCCCATGGAGGCGCCAGTTGCTGTATTCCGCGAGGCATTTCCACTGGGGTCGACTAACCAAGTTATCGCGGTCGACGAAGACGGTCGTTATGCCGGCATGGTGGTCGTGGCGGAAGCGCATTCCGCCGAGCTCGCTGCCACGGCGTCGGTGCGCAGTGTCCTGCATCAGGCCGACCACATGCTGTTGCCGCAGATGACGGCGCAGGAAGCGATTGCCGCGTTCGATCGCTACGAAGCGGAAGCGCTGGCGGTGGTCGATTCCCTCGAGCGCCGGCAGGTAACCGGGCTGCTCAGCGAGGCGCATACATTACGCCGCTATTCCGATGCCTCGGAGCGGCAGCGGCGCGATCTGCTCGGTGAGACCTAAACGTGCTGAAATGAGCACCTGCGTTTAGTCCGACGACAATTCGTGCGCGGCGTGACTCACCCTTCGCAAGTGCTGGAACCTTGGTTCGTAGTCAGGAATCGGCTTGCTGAATGCAGCAAGGGCCGCCGCCAGAAGTTCGATTCGGTCGAGTTCGGCGCGCCTTTTCTCGAACGCGCGACCAAGTTCGCTTTTCACCCGATCAATTGCAGTGTCCGTTGCCATTGCAGCTCGTACCCTTTGAGGGATAAAGGCCATCGGCGTGTGATGGTTCCTATTTTCGAATAATTGATCGTATTTCGATTAACAAAATGTGAGCGCTTACTCGGGGAACCGTGCCGTCGCCGGTTCCACACTCCCGCTATGAACCACGAACAAATTCGCTCGGCCGAGGATGTCGCCGAATGCTGCAGGGTCGGCACCGGTCATCCAAACCTGCGCACCCAGTGAGGACAACGCGTCGTAGAGCGCGGACCGCCTTTTTGGATCGAGATGGGCGACCACTTCGTCGAGCAACAGCAACGGCGCAAAGCCGGTCATCTGTTTGATCAAGCCGGCGTGAGCCAGCACAAGGCGGATTAACAGCGCCTTCTGCTCACCGGTAGAGGCATCGGCGGCCAGGATATCCTTGCCGGCGTGACTAACGGCGAGATCGGACAAATGCGGGCCATCAAGCGTGCGTCCCGCGGCCGCGTCACGGGCGCGATTTTCCTTCAAGAGCGCACGATAACGATCCTCTATCGCGACTGCGCTGTGATCAGGCAATAATTGCTCCATCCAGCCCTGCAATGCGATTCTTGCTTGCGGAAATTCCGCCGCTTCACCGCGCGAGGCATCAAGCGCAGCGGCTAGTCGGTTGACCGCATCCGCGCGGGCGGCCGCGACCGCGACCGCGACTTCGGCCGTTTCATGCTCGACTGCGTCGAGCCAATGGGAATCGCTCGAGGCCCGTTCCAGGAGACGATTGCGCGACCGCAAGGAGCGTTCAAGAGCTGCAACGCGGCTCGAATGTTGCGCATCGATCGCCAGCACTAGCCGGTCAAGGAAACGCCGCCGTTCGGAGGCCGGGCCGTTGAACAATGGATCCATCGCCGGCGTCAGCCACACCACGCGCAGGTGATCGGCGAAAGCTGCCGCCGAGCCGACACTCTCGCGGTCGATGCGGCATTTGCGGATCGGCGCTGATTCTTCGCCTGACGGTGGATCGATGCCGGTGCCAAGCGTGGCAAGACCCAGCATGCCTTCAATTTCAGCCGAGACGGCCCACGCGCCGTCACCTTCCGCGAAGGCGATTTCTTCCATGGTGGCGCGTCGCAATCCGCGACCGGGCGCGAGCAGCGAGATTGCCTCGATCAGGTTGGTTTTGCCGGCACCATTGGCGCCGGTGAGAACGATTGGACCTGCGCGCCCAAGCAGAATCTGCGCAGCGTGATAGCTGCGGTAATTGGTCAGCGTCAGGCGTCGAACGAAGGCGGCGGTCATGCCAGGCGTTTTACCCGTCATGGCTGGGCTTGTCAGCGCAAGTCGGGTTTACCCGACTTGCGCCAAAGTCATTTATGCGGAAATCGGGCAAACCCGACTTCCGGTGCCTGCTTTCGAGTCATAAGACGTGAATGCCCGGCACGAAGGCCGGGCATGACGACAATCGAGTCAGTGCCGGGTGCTCACACCCGCATCGGCATCAGCACATAGAGAGCGCCTTTTGCGTCCTTGTCCTGGATCAACGTCGGCGAGCCTGGATCAGCGAGCTTGAGCACAGCGACTTCACCCTCGATCTGGGCGGCGATGTCGAGCAAATAGCGCGAATTGAAACCGATATCGAGCGGGTCGGCATCGTACTCGACCTCTATCTCTTCGGTCGCGCTACCCGAATCCGGATTGGTCACTGACAATACCAGCCGACCGCCGGTGATCGAAAGCTTGACGGCGCGGCCGCGCTCGCTTGACACGGTAGAAACGCGGTCAACGGCTGCCTCGAAATCCTTTTTATCAACGACCAGGCTCTTGTCGTTGTTGACAGGTATGACCCGCGCATAGTCGGGAAAGGTACCGTCGATCAACTTGGACGTGAGAACCACGTTTCCGATCGTAAAACGGATTTTGCCGGCAGAAAGTTCGACCGCGACATCGCCTTCGCCGGTCTCGACCAGGCGTTGGACCTCGCCCACAGTCTTGCGCGGCACGATTATGCCAGGCATCCCGGCGGCGCCTTGCGGCAGCGGCAATTCCACCTGGGCGAGACGGTGTCCATCGGTCGCCACTGCGCGCAGCATCCCCGATTTGGCCGTGCCGGCCGTGTGCAGATAGATGCCGTTGAGATAATAGCGCGTCTCCTCGGTCGAGATCGCGAACTGGGTCTTGTCGATCAGGCGCTTCAGGTCCGCGGCCGCGAGCTTGAAAGAATGACTCATCTCGCCGGCGGCGAGATCGGGGAAATCGCTTTCCGGCAGGGTCTGTAGCGTGAAGCGTGAGCGCCCTGCGCGCAGCGAAAGCACCGCGCGATCTCCCGATCCTTCGAGTACAATCTGCGCGCCTTCAGGCAATTTGCGCACGATTTCGTAAAACATATGCGCGGGAACCGTGGTCGAGCCACCGGGCGAAACCTCGGCCGCGGTCGAGTCGGTGACCTCGAGATCAAGGTCGGTGGCCTTGAGGCTTAGCTTGCCACGGTCGGCTTTCACCAAGACGTTCGCGAGAATTGGAATGGTATTGCGCCGCTCGACCACGCGATGGACGTGGCCAAGCGACTTTAAAAGTTCTGCACGCTCGACGGTAACTTTCATGGGGACCCGCTTCGGCGCCTTTGAAAAGCATTCCAGGCGCAACAGCAAGCCGGCCCTCGCGGAATGCGAAGCCGGGGAGCAAAGGTGGCGAAAGAGCGCGCCTTTCGCAAGGGTGCGTTTTTGGCCCGGTGGCATATCCCCAGGCGTCTACAAGCGGCGTAAAAGCGAAAGACCCCGTCCGCAGGCGAAACGGGGCCTTTGCCAATCGGATAATGAGGCGCCTATTCCTGCAATTGCCGCTTGAGGATTTCGATTTCCTCAGCCAGCGCCATATCGTTGCCGACCAAGCCTTCGATCTTGCGGACCGCATGCAGAACTGTGGTGTGGTCACGGCCGCCAAAGCGCCGGCCGATCTCGGGTAGCGAGCGCAGAGTCAGGGTTTTCGCGAGATACATAGCCACCTGTCGGGGCCGCACGACGTTCGCCGTTCGCCGTGACGACAAAAGGTCGGAGCGACTGACATTGTACTGGCGCGCCACAACCCGCTGAATGTCCTCGATCTTGACCCGCTTGGGCTCCTGCGGGCGGATCAGGTCGCGCACCTCGCGCTCGGCCATTTCTAGCGTTACGGCATGGCCGGTGAGCTTATTATGGGCGAGCAGGCGGTTAAGCGCCCCTTCCAGATCGCGGCCGTTATGGGTGACAGTCTTGGCAATATAACCCAGCACCGGTAGCGGCACGTCGAAAGCAGGGTGGTGTGCCCGTGCCGCCATCACCCGCGCCTTGAGGATTTCGAAACGCAACTCTTCGCCGAGGGCGGCCATCTCGACGACCAAGCCGCCGGCCAGCCGCGAGCGCACGCGATCGTCGAGGCTTTCCAGGTCCGACGGAGGACGATCGGAAGCAATGACGACCTGACGACCGGCATCGATCAGGGCATTGAGGGTGTGGCAGAATTCGGCTTGGGTCGATTTACCTTGCAGGAACTGCAGGTCGTCGATAACCAGCACGCCGATTCCGCGAAGCGCTTCCTTGAATGCAAGAGCCGTCTGTGTACGCAGGGCCGAGACAAAGCCGTACATGAATTTCTCGGCAGTAAGATAGAGCACCTTGCGTTCACCTGCGGCATTTCCGGCCCAAGTTACCGCTTGCAACAAATGGGTTTTGCCGAGGCCGACGCCGGAGTGAATGTAGAGTGGGTTAAACATCACGGCGTCGCCGCGCTTGGCGCCCGCCACTTGTTTCGCCGCCGCATGCGCGAGTGTATTGGAGCGGCCAACGACGAAGGTGTCGAACGTCAGACGGGGGTCGAGAGGGGAGCCGCCGAGCGCCTCATGCACGCTCGGGTCGCCCACCGACAGGGCCCGTCCATTGCCATTCGCATAGCGACCGCCATTGTCGGCGGTACCCACGTCCAGTTTGGCCTTTGGCAATATCGCCGATTTTAATACTGCCGAGCGAACGACCAGCTCGACGCGGGTTACTTTTCCTTCCTGGGCCTGCCAGCAGGCCAGGACGCGCTCTGCATAGTGTGACTGGATCCAGCTTTTTAGGAAGCGGGTCGGCACCGACAAGCGTACCGCGCCTTCCTCGATTGCCTCAAGATCCATGCGCGCGAACCAACTCGAATAAACGTCTTCACCGACATCTGCGCGCAAGCGCTCTTTGACTCGTGACCAGTTCTCCTGCTCCCCGTTCGACATTGTATTCTTCTCGATCCGATTGATAGGTGGGACGGACTCGGTTGCCCGGCTTGGCGGCGAGGCCGCAAACACGCCGGAAACGGGACGCAACAACACTCGCCTGATGATTGTCGTCTGTGAGATGCGGGCTCTACCGGAGGCGTTAGGACAGGTGGAGCGGCATCGACGAGAAGTCGAGGAGCGTTGCGCCTTTAGCCCGCGGGTGGCGGAGTAGCGCCTCGATTGTGAAACTAGACGCCGTACGGGACAGATGACGGTTGAAATGAACAGTATATGAAAGCGGGGCTGATTGACCGGCGATGCGGACTACAGCGACACACGAACCGGCACTGGACGACGCCCATCCAATGCCACCAGCTTTGGTCACCGACCCGATCTCTGCGCCTGTCATGACATCACCCCTCGAATGACTTTCGGGCTTTCGCCCTGTGGTTTTGTTTCTTGCCAGTATCTCGGTGTATCCCGGTGCCGCGCATCAAAACCTTGCCGCGCGCCGAACTTATTGACCTTGATCCTTATTTTGCACCGGACTGCCTCGACGAAATGAAGTGGCTCTAAATCTTACGCGAGTGGCAAACCAAAGCCGTTCTCATCCGCCGATGAGCAGTGACGTGGAACCTTGTTTCTGAACGCGCGCGAAGAATTCCCGCGCGCGTTTTCAAGATACACAAGCAAAATGGGCTCGCAACGAAATTTACGAGTGTGGCGGTAAGAGAAAACACAATTTGCGCAGCTGTGGCGATAACGTCACTCTTTTGTTGTATCCAACATGTTGGAGTCGCGCGTAATTTCGACGCCGAAATTGTCTGGCCACACTCCACCGGAAATAAAACATTTCGAAATGTACCGCCGACCAAAAATGCCTGTCACATATGCATTTTTGGGGTCCTTGCTTCGCTTTCCTCTTAAGTCGTTATCGAGGCGAAAAAAAATCTGAGCGAATTTTTGGGTAACTCCCGTTTCAAAAGCCCGCAGATATCGCTTACGAGCGCGCCCTAACCGATAATTTGATCAAGAAAATCCTTGGCGAGCAAATTTCTCTGACGCCGCGATGACGCTTTGACTACAGCGACGTTTCGGCTGTCGGTTTTCTGTCAGAAGCGTCTTGTTGGGACGTCTTTTACAAGAATCTGAAGCGATTTGGTCCTGCGCGCCGTGCGGCTGGGACCAGTCGCCTACTTGGCGAGCTTGGCAATACGATGAGCGAGGCGCGAAACTTTCCGGCTGGCATTGTTCTTATGTACGACGCCGCGCTGTGCCGCCCGCATGATGACCGGCTCCGCCGCCTTGAAAGCCGCCAAAGCCGCATTGCGATCGCCGCTTTGGATCGCTTCCTCAACCCTGCGCACGGAATTTCGTAGTACCGAACGCCGCCCTTTATTCACTTCGGTCCGGCGAGCGATCACGCGCGTAGCTTTACGGGCGGACTTGGTATTGGCCATCAATCTCTCATTTGCAGTTGGTGCCTTCGGGATGCCCGCGAAAGCGACTAGGTTTTACAAGAAGTTACGGCGGCAAAAAACTTCGCCGCCAAGGCTGAGGCTTATAGTGAGGCCGCACGCAGGCGTCAACGTCCGCAAAGCACTGGTGTTAGGCCACGCGCTTGGCTCTCACCGCATCGTGACCGGCGATGACAGACACGCGGTCAGCGGCCGAAAATGGCGCCAGCGGCGGTTTCACGCGTGCCAAGCCCGCGTCGTTATGGATATGAGCAAGCAGTGCTTTGACGCCTGAGACGAGCGGCTTGCCATCGAACAGCTTGCGGATCGCGACCGCTGCATCGAGTGCACCGATATCACCTTGACCCCACGCTCGCGCGCAAAGGTCGGCGTTGACATTGGCGGTCGCCGAAATGCATCCGGCGAAAATGCCGGAGCGAGCCTCGGACAGGCATGCTTCTGTTGACGGGAAGACGGCGAAGGTCTTGGAGATCGCGGCGGCCGAGCGGGCATAGCTCATGTCGCCCGAGGAATCCTTGAGACCCGCAATGCGGGACGAGAAAGAGTCGAGTAACCGCCCGATCAAGGTGATGTGCCAGGGTAACCCCGACATCGCCGGGAAATGATAGAGATAAATTGGGATAGGTTTTCGTTCGGTCGCCTTCACCAACGTGTCGACATACGCGACCAAGCCGTCGTCGGGCACACCCTTATAGTAGAAGGGCGGCAACACGAGCGCGCCTCCAAAGCCAAGCTCGGCCGCGTGGCGCGTAAGCGAGACTGCATCCGACACCGCGGCGGCGCCCGTTCCGACCATCAGGCGATGCAACGGCAGGCCGTTGGTCTTGTAGGCGTCCATGACGCCTTTGCGCTCGTCGAGTGAGAAAGAGGTCGCTTCGCCAGTCGTACCGAGCACGTTGAGGCCGTCGCAGCCGTTGTCGAGCAGATAGCGCGCCAGATTGACCGCGCGCTTGAGATCGGGGGCTCCACTCTCGTCGATCGGCGTGGCGACGGCGGCGATGACACCGGAAAGGGGCTTGCTCAAAGTCTTCTCCGTTTCGTGATGGTTAGCTAACCACTGACATTATAGGCGGCAAGCGCCGCCATGTTGACCAGCTGGTTATCCTTGGCCCCTAGCTGCACGATTTGAACTGGCCGATCGAGTCCGACCAGCAATGGGCCGATGACCGTGGCACCGCCAAGCTCCTGCAGCATTTTGGTTGAGATCGAGGCCGAGTGAAAAGCTGGCATAACCAGCACATTAGCCGGACCTGAGAGGCGGCAGAAAGGATAGGCCGCAGCCAGCTCGGTGTTGAGCGCAACGTCGGCCGCCATTTCACCATCGTACTCGAAATCGACTCGCTTGCCGTCGAGAATTTTAACAGCCTCGATGACACGCGCTGAACGCTCGCCCGGCGGATGACCGAAAGTGGAGAATGCAAGCAACGCTAGCCGCGGCTCGTAGCCGAGCCGGCGCGCGACGCCGGCAGCTTCGATGGCGATCTCGGCAATCTCGTGCGCTTCGGGCATCTCGGTCACAGCAGTGTCCGCCACCAGCACAGTGCGTCCGCGAGCCACGACAACCGAGACACCGATCACGCGGTGACCGGGCTTGGGGTCGATCACGTGACGGATGTCCTCGAGCGCGACGGAGAAATTGCGCGTTACACCGGTCACCAGCGCATCGGCATCGCCAAGTGCGACCATGCAGGCCGCGAAATGATTGCGGTCCTGGTTCACAAGTCGCTGGCAATCGCGCACCAGATAGCCGTGGCGCTGCAGCCGTTCATACAAGAAGTTGATGTAAGCGGCGTTGCGGGTCGACAGCCGTGCATTGACGATCTCGATGCCATCGCCAAGTTCGATACCGCTGTCGCGCGCGGATTGGCGCACGCGATCCTCGCGTCCGACCAGAAGCGCCGTGCCAAGCCCTTGATGTACGAAGCTTGCCGCAGCGCGGATCACTTGTTCTTCCTCGCCTTCGGCAAACACCACGCGCTTGGGCTGCCGGCGCAGTCTGTCGAACACTTGTACCAGCGTGCCTGCAATCGGGTCGCGCCGCGCATTCAATTGGTGGCGATATGCATCCATGTCGACGATCGGCTTGCGTGCGACGCCGGTGTCCATGGCGGCTTGCGCCACCGCGGGCGGCACGTGTGAGATCAGCCGCGGATCGAACGGCACCGGGATAATGTAATCGGGACCGAATTTCGGCCGCGCGCCGTAGGCGCTGGCAACTTCGTCCGGCACGTCTTCACGCGCCAACTGGGCGAGAGCGCGGGCGGCTGCGATTTTCATCTCCATGTTGATGGCAGAGGCCCGGACGTCGAGCGCGCCCCTGAAAATGTAGGGAAAGCCCAGCACATTGTTGATCTGGTTGGGATAGTCGGATCGGCCCGTTGCCATGATGGCGTCATCGCGAATGGCGGCCACTTCCTCGGCGGTAATCTCCGGATCAGGATTGGCCATGGCGAAGATGATTGGCTTCGGCGCCATCTTCTTGACCATCTCCTGTGTGACTGCGCCCTTGGCCGACAAGCCGAAAAATACGTCGGCGCCTTCGAGTGCCTGCGCAAGCGTGCGCGCCGAGGTCTTGATGGCGTAGCCGGACTTCCACTGATTCATGCCCTCCTTGCGGCCCTGGTAGATCACGCCCTTGGTGTCGCAGAGGATCAGGTTGTCAGGTTTGAATCCGATCGCCTTGAGCAATTCCAGGCACGCGATGCCGGCGGCGCCCGCACCGTTGCAGACCAATTTGGTCGTGGCGATTTCGCGTCCCGTTAGATCAAGTGCGTTGAGTAGACCGGCGGCAGCGATGATGGCGGTGCCGTGCTGGTCATCGTGAAAGACCGGAATGTCGAGCAGCTCGCGCAGCTTCTGCTCGATGATGAAACACTCGGGCGCCTTGATGTCCTCGAGATTGATCCCGCCCCAGCCGGCGCCCAGATAGCGGACGCAATTGATGAACTGATCGGGGTCCTCGGTGGAGACTTCCAGATCGATGGAATCGATGTCGGCGAAGCGCTTGAACAGCACCGCCTTGCCTTCCATCACGGGCTTTGCCGCCAGCGCGCCGCGGTTGCCGAGCCCCAGGATGGCGGTGCCGTTGGTGATGACGGCGACGAAATTGCCCTTAACTGTGTAATCGTAGGCGCGGCTGGGATCCTCGGCGATGGCCAGCACCGGCACGGCGACACCCGGAGAATAGGCGAGCGACAGGTCGCGCTGGGTTGCCATTGGTTTGGTAGCAATGACTTCCAGCTTGCCCGGACGGCCAACGCTGTGAAATTGCAGGGCTTCCTGGTCGGTAAAGGTCGGCCGGGTGCGGCCAGCGGGGGGCTTGGCGGGCATTGCTACTCCATGAATGCGACCGGTGCGCCGGCATTGACGACGTTAGCGGATGCAACCGTAATGACTCAAGGGAAGGCGGCTGCTGCCGGTGGTACTGTTGAATGAAAGGTACTGTTGAATGAAAGAAGGCCGCGGGTTAATCGGTGCCATCGAATGGTCTTATGATTGGTTGATTGGGGGCTATGATTCGTTTCTTTTTCCGCTTCATCGGTCTGGTCTGCCTGGCCGCGGGCTTCATCCTGCTGATCTATGACGGCACCAAGTCGATCGCAGGCAATGCTCTTTTCCTCACCAGCGTGCGCACGCTGTGGGAATTGATCAATGCTGGCAGCATCGCAAAGCTTGAACCGATGATCCGGCCATATGCCGGCGGTTACCTCTGGGACCCGCTTATGGTCGCAATCCTGGCGGCGCCGAGCTGGGGCCTGCTCGGCGTTCTTGGCATCCTTTTCCTCGTGCTGGGTCGCAAAAAGAAGCCGTTGATCGGTTATGCGCGGCCGTAGGCCACTGTCCGCTTGCGCTTCTTGCTGTGCCGTGTCCGGGGCATCCGGTATTCTCGCGACCGTGAAACCGCGGTTGGCGGTGCTGGCCGAAACGTGATTGCCATGGGCGTTTAAGCTAGGCTGCTCCCGACATATATTGCGGACACGACGGCAGGAGAAACAGACATGTTCGGCTTCAAAAAAGTTGCCATGCCCAAGCCCGGCGAGGCGCTGCCGGGCCGTGCAAATCCGATCCGCACCGCCAACGCGCATTTCATCAATCATCGGGCGTTGAAGGGGCCTTACCCGGAAGGCTTTGAAAAGGCGCTGTTTGGACTCGGGTGCTTCTGGGGTGCCGAGCGCAAGTTCTGGGAACTGGGCGACGGTATTCACGTCACGGCGGTCGGCTATGCCGGCGGGATGACAACCAATCCGACTTATGAGGAAGTGTGCTCGGGGCGCACCGGTCACAACGAGGTTGTGCTGGTGGTCTATGATCCAAAAAAGATTTCCTACGACACGCTGCTCAAGACCTTTTGGGAAAGCCACGACCCGACCCAAGGCATGCGCCAGGGCAACGACGTTGGCACTCAATATCGCTCGGGCATCTATACGTTCAACGCCGCACAGCGTGAGGCAGCCGAGGCCTCGAAGGCGATGTATGAGCAGGAGCTCAAGCAGAAACGCTACGGTGCGATCACCACCGAAATCATCGATGCCCCGGAGTTCTATTTTGCCGAGGACTATCACCAGCAGTATCTGGCCAAGAATCCGATGGGTTATTGCGGGCTTGGCGGTACCGGGGTGTCTTGCCCGATCGGCACGGGGGCCAAGTTGACGCAAGGCGCGCCGGCCTGAGGGCGCCGCTGCCCGTGGGCGAAAGGTGGGGCCTAATCCCGCTCGTCCTCGCGAAAGCGGGGAGCCAGACGAATTCAGTTTCTGGATTCCCGCTTACGCGGGAATGAGCGGACGGAAATCAACCGTCTACGTCTTCATGTGCTTTGCGAGAAATTCCTGCGTGCGCTTCCACGCGAGGTCCCCGGCAGCCTTGTTGTAGCTGGCGCGCTCGTCGCAATAGAAGCCGTGGGCGGCGCCGGGATAGACGTAGATTTCGGCCTGCGGCTGTTTCTTTTTGATTTCTTCGACCACTGTCAGAGGAATTCCTTCATCCTTCTCGCCGAAATGCATTTGCATCGGACATCTCGGTTTCTCGTCGGCGAACTTGCCAATCATCCCGCCATAGAAAGCAACGGCCGCCGAGAATCCCGGAATGCGACAAGCGGCTAGAAACGCGGCGGTGCCGCCCATGCAGAAGCCGACAATACCGAGCGGGCCGGCGCCTTTCAGGTCGCCCTGCCCGGCGGCAATGTCGGCAATCATGTGATCCCAGTTAAGATTGCCGAGATAGCTGCGGGCGTGAGCGATCTCATCCGGGGTATAACCGCTTTCGAAATTGCGCACGAACCGATCAAACACCGCCGGCGCGACGGCGACATAGCCGAGCGCAGCGAGCCGGTCGCAGATCGCGCGGATGTGGTGATTGACCCCGAAAATCTCCTGTACGACCACTATGCCGCCTTTCGGCGTTCCCGAGGGGTCGGCGCGGTAAGCGCCGAGCGAGTGCTTGTCGGTGGTGGTCAGAGTGAATTGCTTACCCAAAGGTACCTCCCGTAATTTATTGAAATACTGACGCCCGGCCGGACTTTTAGCATGGCTGGCAATGGGCTAACCAGACCGCCGCCAATTGCTGCGCAGCGCACAGGACACGGATCACATGAACGCCTTGGCGAGCAGTTCGTAGGAGCGCTTCCGCGCCGTATGATCGAACAGCATTGTCGTCACCATCAGTTCATCGGCTTTGGTGGATTCGATCAGAGGCATGAGCTTGGCCTTCACCATTTCAGGTGAGCCGACCGAAAGCCGTGTCCGGTTCTGGGCGATACGTGCACGATCGACAGGCGTGTAGTCGTAATTTATGGCGTCGTCCGGCGAGGCGAGGGGGAGAAATTCGCCCTTGGCGCGCCGTACAATGTTGAGATCGACGGTTGCTGCCAGCCTTTCAGCCTCCTGGTCGGTGTCGGCGCAGACCACATGCGTTGCCAGAATGGCATAGGGTTTGTCGTGCGATGGCGACGGCTTGAAGTTGTCACGGTAAAGCTGCATCGCTTCAGCTGCGTCGAAGTTTGCGAAATGGTGAGCAAAGGAAAACGCGGCGCCGATATGCCCCGCAAGCTGCGCGCTATAGTCCGAGGAGCCAAGCAGATAGATCGGCGGTAGCTTAACGTCTGAAGGCATCGCGCGCACGTTGTGAAACGGGTGACCGGCAGGAAATCCGCGAGTCTCCAGCAACATCAATTCGTTGAAGCGGTCGAGGAAATCGTCTTCCTCACTGATGCCTTGCCGCCGTCGAAGCGCGTAGGACGTCGCCGGATCGGTGCCAGGCGCGCGACCCAGGCCGAGATCGATGCGGCCCGGAAAGAGCGCTTCTAGGACTTTAAAGCGTTCAGCTACCATCAAGGGCGCGTGGTTTGGCAGCATCACGCCACCGGAACCGATGCGCATGTTCCTGGTCACCGCCGCGATCTGCCCGATCATGATGTCGGGTGCCGAACTCGCGATCGCCGGCAAATTATGGTGTTCGGCCACCCAATAACGCGCAAAACCGAGGCCATCGGCTAACCGCGCAAGATCGAGGGAATTGCGCAGGGCCTGTGAGGGCGTGGAGCCGGCGGAAACCGGCGAGAGATCGAGGATGGATAGCGGGATCATGACAGGTTGCTCACACTAACATGTGAGTGCCGTCTTTTCGCCCGCATGATCCGGCGTATTATAAACGGGAGCCGATTGGGGGGAGCGCTTTGATGGCTTCATTGATCGAATGGAAGGTGCCGCAAGCGGTGCAGCCGCGTGCGGAGGATTATTCCTACGATCTCGAGCGCGCGCTGTCCTCGGTGGTTGGTCTTCATTCAATCATTCCGCCCGATGCCTTCACCGCCGACACGCTTGGCGTCGAGCGCGCTGGCAATGGCGTGCTGATCGACGATGGTCTGGTGCTGACCATTGGCTATCTGATCACCGAGGCCGATACCGTATGGCTTCATCTTGGCGACGGTCGCGTCGTGCAAGGCCACGCGCTGGGTCTTGACCAGGAAACCGGTTTCGGCCTCGTGCAGGCTCTCGGCAAAATCGATTTGCCATCGCTCGAGATCGGCTCTTCGAAGGCTGTCGAGGTCGGCGAACGCGTGGTTGTCGGCGGCGCCGGTGGGCGCACACGATCGCTGGCCGGGCGCATCGCCGCGAAGCAGGAGTTTGCCGGTTATTGGGAGTATGTGCTGGACGAAGCCATCTTTACTTATCCCGCGCACCCGAACTGGGGCGGCACCGCGCTGATTTCAGGTGAGGGCAAGCTGATCGGCATCGGCTCGCTGCAACTCGAACGCGCGCGGGAAGGCAAAAATGAGCATCTCAACATGGTTGTGCCGATCGATCTGCTGAATCCTGTGCTCGACGACCTGCGTAAATTCGGCCGCGTCAATCGACCAGTAAGGCCATGGCTCGGACTTTATTCGACTGAGATCGAGGACAAGGTCGTGGCAGTCGGAATCGCGCCCAAGAGCCCAGCCGCACGTGCCGAGATCAAAACGGGCGACGTGGTGGTGGCCGTCAAAGGAGAGCGCGTGTCGACACTCGCCGCCTTTTATCGCAAGGTGTGGGCACTCGGCCGTGCGGGCGTCGAAGTACCACTCACCCTCTATCGCGAAGGGGTCACTTTCGACGTCCGGGTGAATTCATCAGACCGCGCAAAATTTCTCAAAGGCCCGCGGTTGCACTGACCGCGCGATGCGCGTGCCCCGGACGCCGCAGATCCGGGGCCTTCGCATTTTCTGAATTTGTTACGGTCCCCGGTCTGCAGCGCACCGTTCGCTTTGCTCACGCTGCATTGCGCCCGGGACGCGTTGTTGATGTATTCCTGTCAATCTCTTCTATTGCGTCCACGCGGTCCGGATAAAAAGCCAGATACTCTTTGATCTCGCCAACCGCCGGGAACGGCTGCTCGTAACTCCACACTGCGTTCTCGGCATGGCAGCCGTCAGCGACGATGCTGAAATAATTTGCATCGCCTTTATAAGGACAGTGCGTTTGATGATCGGTGCGCTTAAGCAGACTCATGTCGACATCGGCGCGCGGGATATAGAACACAGGTTTGTAGCTTGCTTCCTTCAGGGTGAGCGCGTGCGGGCTATCCGCGATGACGCGACTCGCAAATACGACGCGCACGCGTTTGCCGTTTTTGGCGATGGTGATCGGGTGGTCGGGGCCGGGAAGTTTCATGACGCTCACTCACTCTCCCTATGGATAATGGTTTGTAAACTACGACGCACGCGGATACAGCACGCCTTCATTTAGCTAAGTGCCTTATTCCAGTTTTCCATCGCCGATTGCGAAAAGTTGAACGGTCGCTCTTAATGAAACTACAGAATCTCGGACATAGATTGGGGACGACGTAAGGGTCCCGCGGGTTTCATGGCCAACAAACAGATCGAAAAGATGATCCAGGGTCTTAATATCCTGGTGGTCGATGACAATGCCTACATGCGTCGGCTCACACGCTTGATGCTGACCAATCTTGGCGCCAAGTCGGTGCTTGAGGCTCCGGACGGCCTCGCTGCACTGGAAGCAATCCGCACCTGCGATCCTGATGTTATGCTGCTCGATTGGGACATGCCGGTGCTCAATGGCATCGAGGTATTGCGCATTGTTCGCTCGCCCGGCGTGTTCCCGCGCCCGAATCTTCCGGTGATCATGCTGACAACGCGCGCGCACCGCGCGTATGTAAACGAAGCGCTACGCGCGGGCGCCAACGAATTCCTGCTCAAGCCCACGTCGCCCAAAGCCTTGTGCGACCGCTTGACCTCCATCGTGTTCAAGCCACGCCCGATGATGAAACTCGGCAACTATTATGTACCTGAGCCGCGACGCATGTCGGCAGCGCGCGAGACGGCCGCGGCGGGCTAGCCCTGGCCGAAAGGTCTCGGCGACAGCAATCAGCTTCTTACCAATGTCATCCGCTGTCATACGGTATCATCCGTTTGGATGATGTAACGCGGTACTCGGTCGTGGCAAAAGCCTATTCCATTCGTTTAAAGCCACTCAGTGACGCCCAGGACAGGTGGGGTATCTCATGGATCTTCGACGACGTCGATTTTTGTATCTGACTGCAAGTGCTGCGGCTTTTCCAACCATTGTGGGGATTGCAAGCGCGCAAATTTATCCGGCCAAACCCGTGCGCGTGATCGTGCCATTTGCCGCCGGTGGGCCGACCGATGTCTTCGCGCGACTGATCGCGCTGTCTCTTTCACGGGCGCTTGGCCAGCAATTCTATGTCGAGAATCAACCAGGCGCGGGCGGAAATCTCGGCATGGGTGCGGGCGCCCGAGCGGCCGCCGACGGCTACGCAATCACGGTTGTCAGCACGAGCTTCGTCGTCAATCCCAGCCTCTATGCGAAAATTCCGTACGACCCACTGAAGGATTTTGCGCCGGTCACTCTGGCTGCCGCTTCTCCTAATGTGCTGGTGATTCATCCGTCGATCCCCGCAAACAACGTCAAGGAGCTGGTCGCGTTTCTCAAGGCAAATCCCGGCAAGTACAGCATCGCCCACCCCGGTGTCGGCACCACGTCGCAACTCTCAGGAGAAATGTTCAAGCACTCACAAGATCTCGATCTTGTGTCGGTGCCATTCAGCGGCTCGGCTCCAGCCATTCAATCGGCGCTCGCCGGCCATACGCCGATCGCCTTCACTGTTCTCACTCCGGCGGTTCCGCAAGTCAAGGAAGGCAAATTGCGCGCGCTCGCAGTCACGACGCCGAAGCGCTCGCCCGCGCTGCCGGACGTACCGACTCTGACGGAGGCCGGGTTGACCGACCAGGACTCTGATACGATGCAGGGCGTTCTTGTTCCCGCCAGCACGCCACTGCCGGTTATCACCATGCTGCATCGCGAAATCGGTCAGGCGATGGCCGAGCCGGAGGTTGCGCGGAAGTTGGACACGCTTGGGTTCGAGACGATCGCCAGCACGCCGGACGAATTCTCTGCACGCATTCGAACTGACATCCCGAAATGGGCGAAAGTGATTCAAACGGCTAACATTAAAGTGGAGTAGGGCGATCGCTGATCGCGAAGTGGCGCGCCCGAGACGATTCGAACGTCCGACCTTTGCCTTCGGAGGGCAACGCTCTATCCAGCTGAGCTACGGGCGCGCGTAAGTCCTCAATAGACGAAACGTCTGCGAGCGGCAACGGGTCGAGGATCACTCTCGGCCCGCGCAAATGCGCCGAACCTTGAGCTTTCTGTGGTCAAGCCTGCAGTCTGGTGGGGCTTCGGCTACGCGCCCCCGGAAGAATCCCTTAGTGCTAAAAGGTTCGCGCATTGTGCGCCCCAAGGAGCATTTTGAAATGTCAGCAGCCGCGTCATCCAAGCCGAAAGCCGGTAAGCCGGTCACCACCAAGCATCTGGCCGCCGCGCTCTCGGAACAGCATCAGCTCACCAAGAAGCAGGGTCTGGAGATGATCGAGGAGCTGATAGGCATGATCACCAAGCAAGAAGGGAGAGCGGGTGAAGATATCTGGCCTCGGCATCCTGCTGGTGCGCAAGCGCGCCGCTCGCATGGGCCGCAACCCGATGACCGGTGAAGCGATAAAGATCAAAGCCAGCAAGAAAGTCGCGTTCCGTGCCGCCAAGGATCTGAAGATGGCGATTTGAACGGCCGTCGAACTCAATTCCGTAAAACCCCGCCGGTTACTGGCGGGGTTTTTATTTGCTCGCGCCCTGAAGCTCCCGATGCCGTGCGCTACGCCTTAAAGAATGCTACTTTTTTACCCCCGATTTGCATCACTAATAGCCACATTGAAGAGAAACAATTTCTATTCGCGCAATTTCCTTGAGAGGAACCTTCTTTGGGCGCGGAAGTAAAGAGTGAGCCGCGGCCTTGTGAAACATTTGCGCACGAATAACACTTAGAATTTCTTCCGAGAGCTTCTGAAGCAAGGAGTTCATGCGAAAGGCAATGTGCAACTTCATCATCCCGCGTAATGCACGGGTCGCCGCGGCGTCCGCTACATTGTGC
>Ga0075028_100000202_pt1 | contig 21830 bp, 19 predicted proteins | sample LitLauG_LLR_2014_FD_71390 | JGI IMG/M metagenome (GOLD analysis project Ga0075028, IMG submission 71390) | Freshwater sediment microbial communities from Pennsylvania, USA - Little Laurel Run_MetaG_LLR_2014 | ecosystem: Environmental > Aquatic > Freshwater > Creek > Sediment | place: USA... | reverse complement strand
CTGCGCAAGAATCTTGCGGTCTGCCTCGTCGACGAAGATGCAGTGGGCGCCGACCACATCCGGCCCCAGCACACCGATGTGATCAAGGTATTGCGTGGGCGAGGTGCCATTGTTCTTGAGACTGTCGTCGTTTTCCTTCTTCATCTCAGAAAGGTGGATGAGAATCGGCGCGTGATATTTGCGTGCGAGCGCCGCCGCATCCTGCAGAGTCTTCTTGGAGCACGTGTAAATCGAATGCGGCGCCGGTGCCGCGTGGATCAGCGGATCGCCCTGCCATTTCTGAAGGAACTTCTCGGTATAGGCGAGCATAGCGGCATTGCTCTTGTTATCGGGCGCGGGAAAATCGATGAAAGTCTCGCCCAGCACGCCGCGCATTCCCGCTGCCTTGGTCTCTTCCGCCACCGCGTCCTCGAAGTAGTACATATCCGCGAAGGTGGTCACCCCCGAGCGGATCTGTTCGGCGGCAGCGAGGCGCGTTCCCCAGCGCACGAAATCTTCGTTGACGTTCTTGGCTTCGGCAGGAAAGATGTATTTGTAGAGCCAGTCGTTGAGGGTCACATCGTCATGTAGCCCGCGGAATAGGGTCATCGGGACGTGGGTATGGCCGTTGATGAATCCTGGCAGCACCAGCTTGTTTCTAGCATCAATGGTTCGCCGGGCCTCGTACTTTGCTTCGAGTTCAGCCCGTGGACCGACCGCGACAATCGTGTCCCCTGTAATGACAACCGCCCCGTCTTCTTGGATCGATCGAGCGCCGTCCATGGTGACCACCATGCCACCAGTGACGATCGCATCCGCACGCTCCGTTGGTGTTTGTCCGCAAAGAAAAATAGATAAGAAAGCTGGAAACGCGCAAAAAAGCAAGCAGGCGCCTTTATGAGTCATCCTGATTCCTCTGTGACCTCTGTGGTCAAAGGTTTTACCGCAGCCCATCCTCACCCTTAATCTGGTCTTTAGTAAGCCCGCCGACCCGAGCCAGCGGCCGTCCGCTATCCGTTACCGCAATGGCGACCATGATCTCGTTAGCCCGCGGAGCATCGTTGATCCGAACTTCCATGCCATCAAAGTGGCTGCGAACATATGCCGCGTCCTTATGCCCAAGCGGAATGTCGAGCACAACCCCCGGTCCACCGCGTTTCTTCGAGGAGGGAATCAATGCCGCGCCCTTCCCCAGCACGCGCCGCACCGGGGTTCCAAGCTTCGGATGCAGAATCGCTGCCGCATGCTCGATCTCGCCATCTTCTCCCACCGCCGCTGCCTTGCCATAGCTCTCGACCGCAGATCCCGCAATCCCCAGTGCTGCGACCGCCCGTTGGGTCAGCAATTCACCCAACTCTTCGCCAATCGTCATCAACCCCGAAAGATCTTCGACAAACTGTCTCGCATACGGATTCTCAATCACCGCGACCGCCGCCGCCCGCCGCGTCGGCGGATCAATCTTCCGCCCCATCTCCGCGCAGGTCTCCTCCATAAACGTCGCGATCTTCCGGATATTTGCTGTCATCGCAAGCCGTCCTCTCCCTTGATCTCCGACGCTTTCAACCCACCTACCCGCGCATGAACGCGGGCGCCCGTCGTCATGACCAGCGCCAGCAGAATCTCATCCGCGCGCGGAGCGTCCCCAATGCCCACTTCCATCGCATCAGAGTGGCTGCGAACGTATGACGCATTGATATGCGTGATCGGCACGTCGAGTCGCGTGCCTGGCCCCCCGACTTTCTTCGTCGACGCGACAATTGCCTTGGCCCCGCCCAGCACCTCGCGCATTGCGTAGCCGCCAGGAACATGCCAAAGGGCCCCGTGCTCGATCTCACCCGCCGAGCCGATGATTGCACCCTTGCCGTACCCCTCCACCACTTGCGGATCGCCGCCGAGCACCGCCACCAGTGACCGCGCCATCTCCAGCCCAAGCGGCTTCAAGTCGTCCATGAATCCCTCGATCTGCTCGAAGTATGCGCCCGCATAAGGATTTCGGATCACCGCCAGCGCCGCGGCACGACGCAACGGCTTCCGCGCTACCGGTCCTCCCTCATGAAAGATCTCTTCTACGGAGATCACCTTCTTTCGAACCCGCACTTCAGGCATGAATAACGCTCCTGTCAGGTGAGGTACCAATGAAGCGTGATCCCGTGTCGACACCGACGATTCGAGTCTCTCCCTGAAGATTGAGGGCGGCCGCGCGAATCAGGCCCACCTCGCGCAGTGACTCCGCAACTCGTTCTCCGGAAGCCAAAGCTTTGCAAACCTCGTACGACGAAAGTTGTCCGACCGACTGCGTGACCAACAGCTCGCCCAAATCGCTATCCGGCGCAAGGTCGCAAGCGCGCCCGCGCCCGATCTTGTCATTGTTAGGAAGGTCCACGGCATTGGCAATGATCGTCGCCGCCGCATCCGCCATGGCCGCTTTATCGGCCAGCACCGTGACCGCATCCGCTATCCCCAGTGAGAAGCTGCGTCCGCGCCAACCGCTGGTGGCAATGCCGCGAAGCGGCTGCCCAAAATCGATTGTGGTCGTGCCAAATAGTGACGGTCGGTCTGGGCGCTCCACCATCCCCACCACAAATTTCTCATTGGGCGCGAGGTGCAGCGCAATATCTCCGCCGTCGTTCACGTAAACGCGCGAAAGCTTCGCGGACGAGGTCATCGCTTCCAATATCTCTTCCGCTACGGCACCCGCAACTGCCGCCATCGGCGTGATGAAGTGTCTCGACGCATAGGGCCGTACCGCCTCGACCATCCGCCCCGCAACCTCACCGCCGGGCTGCGGACAATCGACCCTAGCCGGTTGGCGCAAGAAAGTCAGCTCACCGCACAACTCATCCAGCACCGTCACAAATCGTCCGGCTGCTGCGCGATAAGCAGCTTCGATCTCCCCTGCCTCGCCAAACCCCTCCACGATCAAATCAATCGGCCCATCCTGCATGTGCAGTCGCCGACCGTCGGGAAGCATCCGAATTTGCGCCCTGCCCGTCATTTTTCGTTCGTTCCGTAACCAAGCGGCCACGGATTATCCGCACGAGCCGTGACCCGCTTTCGCCCCTCGTCATCGCGATTGATCGAACTCAGCGGTCGCACGTGATCCATGTATCCGCCGAGCGTCGCGTAGTCCGCGAGCTTAAGTGTGAATTCGATCGGCGCCACCAGCGCCGGAGTAGGCACATAGCCGAAGGCGTTTTCCGGCATGCGGCTGACATCGACCATGATCGTAATTCCACCGCCCGGCCAAACGTAAACGGGCGCGCCGCCGCACGTGACGCGAGTAAGCGCGTTCCCCACCGAGTGCGTGAGCTTCACTGGATTCTCCGTCACGCCCGCGCGCAGCGATCCACCCGCACCCGCCATGAACAGCACCGTGCAGAGCGCTGGTTCACAGTTCTCCCGAATGCGCGCCACCGATTCTTTCAGCGCGTCCGGCAGTTCTTTCTCGACAGGACGAAGTGCCTCATCCAATTGGAAATACGCCGAGTGCTCTCCTGTCGTGCTCACCATCAGCAGCCGCAAGCCTGGTCTTGCTACTTCCGGATCAAACGGCGCCAGAATGGAAAGCGGGTCATCAATATTTGTCCCGCCCCACGATGTGCCCGGCTCCGCGACCCGAAAATACCGGCCTGGAGTTGAGCGCCGGCCTTTCATCTTGATGCCTGTCTCGGTCACGCCCAACAGCTTTCCCGCCTGGTGTTCCGATAACACGCCCGTGATGTGGTCGTCCACCACGACCACCTCATCAACCTTGCCGAACCATTGCTTCGCGAACATGCCGATGGTTGCCGATCCGCATCCCGCCCGCATCCGCTCCTCCCGTGTACCGTCGACAATCGGAGGCTGGTTCGCTTGTACGAGGACCTTCGCGCCATTCTCGATCTCAAGCTCCACTGCCTTGCGGTTGCAAAGACTTAGCAGCGTGTCGCACGTGACCGTGCCCTCCTGCCTGCTCCCACCCGTCAGATGCCTTACGCCTCCGAGCGACAGCATCTGCGACCCATACTCATTAGTCGTGACGTGCCCCACCGCCTCGCCTTGCGCCCGCACCGTGCTGCACTCTGCCCCCAGGTGCCGGTCGGTGTCGATCTTCAGCTTTATCCCGCAATAACTAAAAATTCCCTCGGTCACCACCGTGACCATATCCACGCCTGCGATCTGTGACGAAATAATGAACGGCGCCGGCTTGTAATCCGGATACGTCGTGCCAGCTCCAATCGCGGTTACAAACGTCTCTTCGCCGCTGACCAGCGAGCCGTCCCATTCGCGAGTTTTCTGAAGGAAGGGCACGACCGTCTCCCCGCGTGAGACCGCCCGATCCAGCACGACGTGAGGATCCAGTCGCGCGAGTTGTCCATCGACATTGCCGTAGCGGTCGCACGACCCGGTCCGACCTGGCTTGATGTAGCACAGCACCGGGCAAGCATCGCAGCGGATCGCGTCGTCAACCACGCGCATTTCCATTCTGCAGCACGAGAATCGCTGCCCGCACGCGGTCCGGAGTCGCTGGCACCTTCTTCAGCCGCACGCCCACGGCGTCATGCAGCGCATTTAAGATCGCCGGCGCCGTGGGAATCACGGCCTGCTCACCAATCCCCTTCGCTCCAAACGGCCCAATCGGCGACGGATCCTCGATAAGAATCGATTCCACCGGAGGAATATCCCCCGCCGAGGGAATCAGGTAATCGTGCAGGTTCTCGCCTTTCCCGGGAAAGAATTCCTCCATCAAAGCCATCCCCAGCCCCTGCGCCACTCCGCCCTCAATCTGCCCCTCGATTAGCGTCGGATTAATCGCGCGCCCCACGTCGTGCGCTGCCGTCACCTTCAAAACGCGCACTGTCCCGAGTTCTGTATCCACCTCGATTTCCGCCATGTGCGCTCCAAACCCGAATACTGCGTAGGGCGTGCCTTGTCCATTCTCATCCAGCGGGCTGGTTGGCGGATCGAACGTGGCCTCACTCGTGATCACATACCCATGCTGATCAAGCGGCAAATCGCCCAGCGCGATCAAGCGAGACTTGCCATCCCCCCGCATCACCACCGCGCCATCTTCAAACTCAATACTGGCGCACGAGCAAGCATCAGCGAGCGCAAGAATCGCACGCCGCAGTTGCGTCCCCGCCATGCAAGCGGCCTTGCCCGTGACAAACGTCTGTCGTGAAGCCGAAGTCTTTCCGCAATCCGGCGTGATAGCGGTGTCTCCGGAGACCAGGTCGAAGCGGGCAATCGGCGCACCCAGCGCATCCGCGCAAATTTGCGTCACGACTGTATTCGATCCCTGGCCAATATCCACCGCGCCCTGGTGCAGCGCAATCCGCCCGTCGCGCTTGAGTCCAATTCGTACTGTCGACGGATTGGGAAGGGAAGTATTGCCGCATCCATACCACATCCCCGCTATTCCCACGCCCCGCCGCAGGGGGCCGCTCGCTTTGGAGTTGAATTCTGCCGCAGCCTGACGGGCACCTTGCCATTTCGGACGCAATGCTTCCAAGCACGCGCGAATTCCCACTCCCTCTCCCAGCACTTGCCCTGTCACGGTTGGAGTGTGATTGTCCAGCGCATTCAGAATCCGGAACTCCAGCCGGTCCATGCCAACACGGTCCGCGAGTTCGTCATAGAGTTGCTCCTGAGCAATCGCAGCTTGTGGCACCCCGAATCCACGAAACGCGCCCGCAGGCACAAGGTTGGTATGCACCGCCCGGGTCAGCGCGCGGTAGTGCGGCACATAGTAAGGTCCGGAACCGTGCACCGGCACGCGAGCCGCCACCGTTGGGCCCCACGACGAATATGCCCCCGTGTTGAAGTCCGCCACCAGGTCAAGCCCGACCAACTTGCCATCGCGCGAGCACCCGCCGCGCAATCGCATCCGCGCCGGATGCCGTTTCGTGGTCGACACCATCGATTCGTTCCGCGAATACACCATCCGCACCGGCTTGCGAAGATACCAGGCCGCCAGTGCCACAAATGGCTGCACAGAGAGATCCAGCTTCGATCCGAATCCCCCGCCCACCGCCGTAGGAATGATGCGCACGTGCTCTTGGGGAATCCCCAAAATCGTGGCCAGGTCAGCGCGATCCATGTAGGGAGACTGCGTGCACGCCTGCACCTCAATCTGATCGCCCACTCGCTGTGCGAATCCCGCTTCCGGCTCAATGTAGGCGTGCTCCACAAAGCCGGTCTCGTACTCGCCTTCCACCACAATGTCTGCAGCAGCCAGAGCCTTCTCCACGTCCCCGCGCACTACGCGCCCACGCACCAACACGTTCTCTTCGCGATTTGCGTGCAGCCGTGCCGCATCCCGAGCGAGTGCCGCATCGATCTCCCGCAGCGCCGGAAGTTCCTCCCACGTCACCGGAAACCCCGCGACATCCAGAGCCTCAATCGCCGCCGCCTCTCCCACCACCGCGGCCACCGCCTCTCCCCGAAACCGTGCTTCGGTTTCCGCAAACACCGGCTGATCGGCAAATCGGGGGATCACGCCGTAGCGATTCTTCCCTGGAACATCCTTGGCGGTGAACACTGCCTCGATGCCCAGATTCTCCCGCACAAACGCCGCCAGATCGTCAAACTGAAATCGAGCGCGATCATGCGGACACCGGATCGCCCGGACCGCCAGGGCCCCGGTGGGCGTCTCATCTGCGCCGAAAATTTCGCTGCCTTCAACCTTTCCCTTGCCATCCAGCCGGACCAATCGGCAGCCCACCGCAGCACCAGCGGGAGGCGTCGGGGCTGTGTCGCGTCCCGCAGTTCCTGCATCGAGAATCGCGGCAATAATCTTCCGATACCCCGTGCATCGGCACAGCACGCCACCGATCGCATCCAGGACCTCACGTTCATCCGGCGATGGCTTTTTCTCGATCAGTGCCGTCGCGGAAACGAGCATTCCGGGCGTGCAGGCCCCGCACTGTGCGGCACCGTGCTCCAGAAACGACTGTTGCAAGCGAACGCCAGCCTCCCGTTGGGTCAATCCCTCGACGGTCGTGATCTCACAACCCTCAACTTGCCCTGCCGCCACCAGACAAGCGCAGACCGCATCCCCATCCAACAGCACGGTGCACGCTCCGCAGTCTCCCGCGTCGCATCCCACCTTGGTTCCAGTCAGACCAAGGTCATCGCGTAACACTCGCGAAAGCCGCTGCATGGGTAAAATCGTCACAGCTGCCTTGCGTCCGTTCACCGAGAACGCAATTGGCCGCGTCTCTGCTTGCGCCGCAAACTCTCGCGTAGTCGCCATCTCAAGCAGCTCCCACGCAAGAGTTCAGAACCCTCTGCACCAGCTTGAGCGAAGCGTCCATCCGGTATTCAGCCGTGGCCCGCACATCGTCAATCGGGGACAAGGGCTGGAGGTGCTGCGGCCTCACTCGTTTCCCAAGTCCCCCGCGAACTGCCTCCCCGATCAGTTCCCGCTCAAGGGTGCGCAGCCGTCGAGCGACGGCCGAACACGATCCCACGGCGATCCTCGCGTCAGCGACCCGTCCCGAGTCGTCCACCAAAACCACGGCCCCGACCATCGCAATCGAAATCACCAGATATCGCCGCGCACCCAGCTTCACAAACGCCGACGCCGCATCCTCGACGACCCTCGGCACCAACACCGCCGTCAACAACTCATCCGAGCGCCGCTGCGTCTTCCGGTTCCCCACGATGAAGTCCTCCAGCGACAAGCGCCGCGTTCCCGCCTTAGAGACCAGTTCGACTTCCGCATCCAGCGCCAACAGCGGAGGCACACCATCCGCGGCCGGGGAGGCGTTGCACAAATTCCCCGCCACCGTTCCCCGATTCTGAATCTGCACCGACCCCACTTCCCGCGCTGCTGCCTTCAGCGCATCGAAACAATGGGGAAGAGGAGTCCGGATGATTGCGCTCCAGGTCGTGAGCGCGCCAATCCGAATGCGGTCTTGCTGGAAAGAAATTCCTCGCAACTCGTCCAAACCCGACACGTCGACCACAGGTACCCGTACCGGACGGTCGCCAAGCGCGGGATAAAAATCTGTCCCGCCCGCCAGAATCTGAGCCGGCTCAGCAGCGAGCGCAAAAACTGCTTCGTCCAACGTTGTGGGTTTTATGTACAAACGCGAATCCCCGGAGTGAGGTCGTCCCCCGTAAAGGGGTGCGGGATGTTCGCTATTTGTATATGAATGCTCCTGATTTGTACAGCACAAGACGCCGCTCGACTTGAGCTGGAAACATCGCCTGAGAACACCCAGCCGCTCCGTGCTCGCGCAGGATGACTCGGCAAAAAGAGCGCCAGCGGGAGCATGTTCACCTGAAGGGCAATCAAATCCGTTGTGATCCACATCACTCTAAGGTGTGACTGTCCCTACCGTAGGCCCGCCGGTCCTGGGCAATACTCCGAAACAGTGGCAAGGAGTTGTCATGACGGCGCCGGCAATCGTATGGCGAAATCCTAAATCCATCCCGCTCCGCCGCATCTGGAGCCGCGCCAAAAGGGACGCTTCCCACAGCCTTTATCTGGTGGTGGAGGCGGCCGCTGCCAAACAAAGTGAGTGGAAGGGACTGCCCAATCTTGAAATCATCCAAGGGGGCACGACCGCTCCTGCTCAAGAAACGCTCAGAGCCCAGCGCCTTCCATCCGGAACATAAGAGCCAAATCCCTTGTCACAAGGTTGTCGTTTAGACTCTTGGCCATGGCTAAGAATTGGAAGACCAGGCTGATTCATTCGGACGCTAAGATTCCGGAAGGATTCCGGTCCCTATCGGTCGGCGTGCAGCGCGCTTCGACGGTGCTGTTTCCGGATGCGGCGTCGGTGAAGGACAACTGGGATCAATACGAAGTCGGATTCACGTACGGGTTGTATGGAACTCCGACGACCCTCGAACTGGCGGCTCGCATCTGCGAGTTGGAGGGCGGGTTCCGGACGCTGATCACGCCGGGTGGGCAGTGCGCGATCTCGCTGATCGATCTGGCGTTTCTGAAAACGGGAGATCACGTTTTGATCCCGGAAAGTGTATATACCCCGAGTCGCAAGTTTGCGGTGCAGGTGCTGCGCCGGTTCGGCGTCGAGGTGGGATTCTACGCTCCGGAGGCGGGCGCCGCGATTCAAGAATTGTTTCGCCCGAACACGCGGATGGTGTGGTGCGAGAGCCCGGGGTCGATCACCATGGACGTACAGGACGTGCCGGCAATCGCAGAGGCTACGCATCGCGCTGGGGCAATGGTCGTGATGGACAACACCTGGTCGGCAGGCGTCTACTTCGATGCTTTCGCGCACGGCGTCGATGTGACGATGCAGGCGCTCACGAAGTATGTCGGCGGGCATAGCGATCTATTGCTTGGGTCGATCACCGTGCGGGAGGAGAAGGCTTGGCGGCAGCTCGGCGCTAGCCATCAACTGGTGGGATGCGCGGCTTCTCCGGATGATTGCAGTCTGGCGCTGCGGGGGTTGAAGACGCTGGCGGTGCGGCTGAAGGCGATTGAAGAAGCGGCTCTGACTTTGGCGCGCTGGCTTGGTGAGCGGCCGGAAATTGAACGCGTGCTGCATCCGGCGCTTCCGTCTTGTCCAGGGCATGAATTCTGGAAGCGGGACTTCACGGGATCAGCGGGCGTGTTCTCGATCGTGTTTCAGCCACGCTTTAGCAAGGCACAGGTCCAGGAATTCGTGGACAAGCTGGAATTGTTTGAGATCGGATATAGCTGGGCGGGAGTAACAAGCCTGGCTGTAGCGTACAACTTTCACGCCACGCCAGGACGTCCCGACTATGGGCATCGCATTGTGCGGCTGAACATTGGGCTGGAGGCGGTGGACGATTTGAAGGCGGACCTTGAGCACTCGTTGGACAAGTTGGCATGAGATCCGACCCTTCCAAGTCCTCCTCCGGAGCGGAAAGGTTGGGCGCGAATTGTTCGTTGCGGCACATTCGCTGGCAAGGAGCTAAGCAGCCCTAGGCCGGCAACTTTTCGGAACTATCCTCACCCTCGGCAAACTCCTGCAGGTCGGCACTCAAAGCGACCGCGAACAAGTCGTCTCCTACGGTCAGGTCGACATACCTCACCCGCGCCTGAGAAGAAGGGATCAAAATTCCGAATGTATGGGGAGATGCGAGCGTCCCCTTTCCACCTTTCCTTCGTCTGATCATGCGCGCCAGCTTAGTGGGAGGCATGTGAAGAGGGGCGCCTTGCACCACCAGTTTTTGTTTGTGTCCGTCTGCGCAGACCAGTTCGACTTCGTACGGGTTGGTCATCTGATACTGCTGGCGAAATTCCGCTACCTTGCCATACCGCAAACCGCTTTTTTTCGACAAGATGGACGACAGGGTGCGCTTTTCGAGTTCCTCCGCGGAGTACCCGGACAGAAGCCGAAAGGCCGGGTTCGATCCCACAATATGTGTGTCTTCATTCAAGTGGACAAACGCAGTGGGACTGATTTCCATCACTCTCTGCAGATCGTGGACGAACTTCATCGCCAGTACTCGAGCTTGATGCGTGTAATAGAGCGATAGCGCGAGCAAAACCAGGCAAAACGCAAAGCCGATACCATAGCCCAGCAGCGCCCATTGAGGCTCGTTGACGTCGATCACATAGACCAGAAAACTCTGCTGGTCTTTTTCCTTCCCGGCTGGAACCGTGAAGTACATTGCCTCGCTGGTTGGGCTGGTGATGGCCAAGTCCAGATACTTCAAGCCCGATGCAAACCAGCTTCTCCACCGCGACTTCCGATAGCCACCACTGCCCTCTAATCTAAAAACGCCTCCGGTCATCTGGTCGAGGCTGCCCGCGTCGCTGAGTTTTTTCAGATTCGCGTTCACGATATCGACGGTTTGGCTGTGGTCGCTGCGTCTCGATTGCTCCGCGCAGTCTTCCACGACTCCGTCAGCGGTGACCTTGCAAAATACGGAAACGGGCTCGGCAAGTTGAAACGGCTTGAGTCGACTCTTAAGGCCTTCGATGGCATGGGCCATGGGAAAGTCAACGCAGACGATCGCGTTGCTGACCTGAGCGGAGATTACAGCTCGGCAAACCGTAAAGACAACCCCTTTCCCCAACAGGTCAATATACGGATACGTAATATAAAACTCTCCTTGTTGCAGAGCGACCGTCCTCCAAAAATAGGGACGTTCCGCAAAATAGATGCGGGTTGGCGAGCGTTGTGTTTTGGCACGCACCGAGCCGAGAACGCCGGCAAATATCCCCGTCCGGGTGATGAAATACGCTTGCAATGGGGAGTCCCACGACCCAAAGTCCGCCTTGGTTAGGTTTTCCAGAAAAGGGAAAACGTGGAGGCTTGCGGTGATGTCCGTTTCCAGCTGTGGAGCTCGATCGAGAATTCTTGCCAGCTCGCCTTGGGCCAGAGCATTTCCCTCTCGATCGGTTCTTCCCCGGTCGGTTGGAAGCAGAATCGCTGGAACAAAGAGCGAATGCGCATGATGCGAACCCGCGGACCCTGCCCCGGCTTCGTGTGAGCCAGCAATGGTCAAGTATTGCTTGTGCAGCGAAGTGGGATTGGTCTCTGACCCTGCAAGTCGAATTTGCTGCGATAACGCTGCTCCGCCCTGGGGCGTCAGTTTTGTGAGTTCCAGATCGAGCGAGTCAAGAATGTGCCGGGCGTGATCTTTGACGTTGCCTTCCTCCGGAGGCCTCTCAAATCCCGAGAGAACAAGCGATTCGAGCGCACTGAATCGTTGGGCGACAGGCTCGCGCTCCTGCCGGAGGGCTTGAGCGGAGAAAGACAAAATGGTTTCCACCTGAGAAACCCAGAAGTACACGCAAACAAGCGCTCCGACTAATGCGGCAGCGGCCACCGGAAGACCGTAACTCGACAAGAAAACTTCGACGTATTTTCCGATCTTCGACCAAATCCAACTCAGAACGCTGTAAAGCGATTCCATGTTTGTCACCTCGCACTATGTAGGCCCGCGCGGAGCTGCCCTCTGCCGAAACCGTGTGGCTTCGCATGGGGTACACCTTGGAAACAACGGCAATCTTGAGCTTGGGATCTGCTTCGGTAACAGCGATGGCGGCGCGCAGTCTTGCACCTTCGCCCCTCACAAAAAGGACATCGTGCGATGAAGCGTTCATGGCCCCCACTGGCCCTACAACCCGGGCCGCCTCGCCCGAGGCCCTGTGCCGCACATTCTCCTCTTAATCAGCCTTGATAAGCAACTGGAGTTTTGGGCAGAGCCTTGGGTTGAACAAGCCAACGGCCGATTGTTGCGGATGGGGTTTTACTGCCATTGGGGACCACTTGGCCGAAAAGTCTTAGCTCGAACTCGGTCCATGGCAACCTCTTGAGGAGCGGAGAGGGTATAGCCTGACTGGGCGGGGTGACGGTTCGGCGGCTGGACGCGAAGTCAGAGCATGGCGCAGGCTTCGCTGACTCGCTCGATCATGCATTCCAGCGCGGCCTGGCGTGCTTCGAGCTTCTTTTTTCCCACCGGATCGGGACAGGCTGCGGCGTCACTGGTTGCGTTGCTCCAATTCGCGACCAGGATTTCGCGCAATTGGTCGAGTTCGTCGAAGTCGAAGCGGAGGTCGTGAGCCATGATGCGGTCGAGGACGCAGACGGGATCGCCGTGGTTGAGAAGGATCTCGGCAAGCAGGTTCAGTTCCTCGGGCAAAAAATGGAGTTGCATTGAGACCTCCGGGTTCGTGACATCTGCCGCCGGGACGGCGGCGCTACTTCAGGCGCGGACTGTCAGTACTGGGCAGTGCGCTTCGCTGATCACTTCGCAGGTGGTCGTCCAGGGCACATGCGAATCGACGGCGGGCAGCGGCGTGTGATGGACACCCATCACGATGAGATGGGCTTGCCTGTCACTAGCCACGCTCAGGATTGCAGGCGCCGCCAGGTCGAAGCGGACCGCGCAATCAATCTTGCAACTGGGTTGGGGAGTTGGAGGAATCATCTCTTCCAGACGCTTCTGATAGTGAATCTCCATCTCTGACTGCTGCTCCCAGGGAATGAGCGGGGCGGCGTGCAACAGAACCAACTCGGCCCGTGTCTCTTCCGCCAGGGCGATGGCGTAGGGCAATGCATGAACTGAGCCTGGCGAGAAGTCGGTGGCCAGGATGATACAAGCTGGTTGCCAAATCTTCTTTGGGTTTAGCTCCGAGACGGGCCCCACGGTGAGGACAGGGCACGTGGCCTTGCGGAAGATTTGTTCCGCCACGGAACCCATGAAAAGCTTGGAGAGTCCCTTGCGCCCGTGAGTGCCAATCACGACTAGATCGACGTGCTCATGTTCAATCAGGTTGGTGATGATGGACGGTGGATATCCGCGTTCGACCAAGAACTCGTGGCGCAGGCCCTCGAAATCCCTGGTATCGATATATTTCAGCATTCCCTGCTTTGCGTCCTGCCAATCGAAGTCGAGATCTGCGGGCGCGGGCACCGGCGTGATTCCGACAAGGGGTTCGATAGGCACGGCGTGGGCCACAATCACCTTCGAGTCGTAGCAGTGAGCGAGGCTCAACGCGTATGGGAAGGCAGCCTCTGAAGATGGGGAGAAGTCTGTGGCAAACAAGATGGTGCTGAAAGCGATGCGGGTACTTGCCTGGGAAGTCGCCATGATGCACCTCCTGTCAGGCGGCAACGAATCTAGACTGTTTATACCTGTCCGTTGCCGCGAAGGCAGTGATCGCGGTCACCGGTGGGAGTGAGGAGAGCCGAGATGCGACTGAGCTGGGAAGCGGCGCTATGTCTTGGCTCGGCGGCTTAAATCGTTCTGCTTGAGTGCGGAGCGGATGCCGGAGATCTCGCCGCTGAGCATGTCCATTACTTGAAAACAGAGGATGGGATTGTCCTGGAGGCTCTCCATTACCGCATCGCGAGGAACAAAAGCGAGTTCCGCGTCGTCCACCACTTCGGCAGTCAAGCTATAGGGGTTGCCCGAGACTGTCGCCGGCAGTCCGGCGATGGCCCCCGGCCCCAGGATCCTAGGGGGGTAGACGGACGTTTCACAATCGAGGCCCAGACTGACTTGTCCGCGGCGAATAAGGAACAGGCCGGAAGCGTCGTCGCCGCGACGAAACAAGATGGAGCCCTTTGGTTTGAAAACGATGGTCGCCAGACGTTCGAGTTGCTCTTGCAGTTCGAGCGATGGAATCCAATTTTTTCCAAGAGCCGCCATTTCACCCTTCCCCCGTGGAATATTTCTAGCTGCGGGGCAAACATTTGTGCTGTGACGTAGATCACCGATTCGCGTGACGACCTGTCGGCGGCAGACGGGCCAGCGCGGGCGGCTGTTTTTTGCGTCCGCGGAGGGTGCGGTCAGGTACACTGAGCCTTCAGGTCTTGGAATCAAACGGAATCGGAGCCTAATTCATGAAGATCGTGATCCTAAGCTGCATGTTAGCGTTGAGTTTGCTGGGCGGTTACGCGACGGAGGCGAAAACGAACATCCAAAAGCAACCCTTCGGGAAGACGCCGGACGGCGGTGTGGCCGAACTCTACACGCTCACCAATCGCAAAGGCATGGAGGTCGCCATCACGAACTATGGCGGCATTGTGGTGCAGTTGCGCGTGCCTGACCGCAAGGGGAACATGGCGGACGTCGTGCTTGGCTACGACGACCTGGAAGGCTACATCCACGACAAGGCGTATTTTGGGGCGCTGATTGGGCGCTATGGGAACCGGATTGCTCAGGGAAAATTCAGCCTGGGCGGGAAGGTATACACGCTGCCGCGCAACAACGACGAGAACACGCTTCACGGCGGGCTCAAAGGCTTCAACCAGGCGCTTTGGCGGGCCAAGGAACTCCGGACCGAGAACGGCCCGGCCCTGCAATTGGAGTATTTGAGCAAAGACGGAGAGGAAGGATTCCCGGGCAACCTTTCGGTCAAGGTCATCTACACGTTGACTGAGGAAAATGAACTCAAGATCGAGTACAGCGCGACGACCGACAAAGAGACAGTGGTCAATCTTACGAATCATTCCTATTTCAATCTGGCGGGGGCGGGCAACGGCGATATCCTGGAGCACCAGGTGGTGCTGCGAGCCGACAAGTTCACGCCGGTGAGCGAGTCACTGATTCCAACTGGGGAGTTGCGCAGCGTGCAGGGCACTCCGATGGACTTTCGGACACCGACAGCGGTTGGCGCGCGCATTGACCAGGAGCATCAGCAGCTGAAATATGGGCACGGCTACGACCATAATTGGGTGCTGGAAAGCGGCGGGAGTAAAACGCCGGCGCTGGCGGCTAGCGTGTACGAGTCTGGAACAGGGCGGGTACTTGAAGTGTGGACGACGGAACCAGGCGTTCAGTTCTATACCGGCAATTTCCTGGTCGGGCCGAAGGGGAAGGGCGGGAAAGCCTACGAACGTCGCTATGCGTTGTGTCTGGAGACGCAGCACTTTCCGGACTCGCCGAATCACCCGAATTTTCCGTCCACTGTGCTCAAGCCGGGACAAAGCTATCACACGGTGACGATCTACAAGTTCTCGGCGCGCTGAGCGCATGGCTCAAGTCGCAATCCCCGGGAGCCTGTGTGAGTCTGGGAGGGCTTTGCCGGGGCACTGTGCCGGTCTTATACGATTCATGCCGACCATAGCCTGCAAGAAAGCCAGGGGAGCGAAATCATGAGTCTCTTCACGCGACGTCAATTTGCTCAAATCGCGGGCGTGGCGGCGCTCGGCATGAGTGCGAAGCCAGCTGCGAGCGAACCCGGGAAAGCGGGAAGTTCGTCGGGGCTGTTCCCGCCATCGTTCGTGTGGGGATGCGCCACGGCTTCGTACCAGGTGGAAGGGGCGGCTCAGGAAGATGGGCGGAAGCCATCGGTCTGGGACACGTATTCCCACGCGCCGGGGCGGGTCGAAATGGATCAAAACGGCGACGTGGCGGTGGATCAATACCATCGCTACAAGGAGGACATTGAGCACCTTCAGTGGCTGGGATGCAAAGCGTACCGGTTTTCGATCTCGTGGGAGCGCGTTTTTCCAGACGGTTTTGGTCAGGCGAATGAAAAGGGCTTCGCCTACTACGATCGCCTGGTCGATGAGTTGTTGAAGCATGGGATCGAGCCCTACGCGACGTTGTTCCACTGGGATCTGCCACAGGCTTTGGAAGATCAGTACGGCGGCTGGCAATCGCGCGAGACCGCCAAGCATTTCGCCGACTACGCGGGGGCGGTCGCCAACAGACTCTCCGACCGGATCGCTCATTTCTTTACGATCAATGAGTTTTCCTGTTTTGTGGACGAAGGCTACGGTTCGGGTACGAAAGCGCCGGGCAAGGTATTGGGAAACAAAATCCGCAATCAGGCGCGCCACCATGCCGTGCTGGGACACGGAATGGCGGTTGGGGCGCTGCGGGCCGCAGCTCGGCGTCCAATACAGATCGGACTGGCAGAGAACCCGAGTCTCTGTGTGCCCGTGATTGAGTCGGGGGCGCATATTGCAGCGGCGCGAACCGCGATGCGCGAAGTGAACGCCCAGTTCCTCACCGCGATTCTTGAAGGGAAATACACGGAGAACTACCTTGCCACCGAGGGGAACAACGCCCCGGAATTCACGGCCGAGGATATGAAGACCATCTCCGCTCCTCTCGACCTGGTTGGCCTGAATTGCTATGGGCCGACCTACGTGCGCGCGGATAGCACCAACCCACTGGGGTTTGCCGTTGTACCGAATCCTCAGTCCTATCCGCACATGGAATCGCCGTGGCTGGCCATTGGGCCGGAGATCCTGTACTGGGCCCCGCGGCACCTGAAAGAAATCTGGGGAGTGGAGAACGTTTTCATCACCGAGAATGGTTGCTCGTCGCACGACCGGCCGGCGGCGGACGGAAAGGTCTACGACACGGACCGGGTCATGTATCTGCGCAACAATTTGACGCACGCGCAGCGGGCGGTCGTGGAAGGGTGGCCGCTGCGGGGATACTTCTGCTGGAGTCTGCTCGACAATTTCGAGTGGAATGACGGATACACCAAGCGCTTCGGTCTTTTCTACGTGAATTTTGAAACCCAGAAGCGAGTGCCGAAGTTGAGCGCCGATTTCTACCGCGAGGTCATCGCGCGAAATGTGGTGGTTTGAGAGAGACAAGAAACAGCGGTCCTTGTCCCATGAGCAACGGCCCACCTTCCCGCCCGACGGTTAACGACTCGATTTCGTATCACCATCGAGTCGGGCCTGCTCACCCCGAGCCCACATGGTTGTCCCATCCTTGATCGTCCAGGGTTTTGATCTCGCTGGCACTACCAACCCAGGGGGTGCCCCCATCCTTCGCGCACTTTGCGAAGGGTGGGCGGCGATGCTCTTGATATGAAATGGAGCGTCACTGGTGTGCGAACCGTGCCTTGCCCACCCTTGCCGCAAAGAACGCGGCAAGAGTGGGGCAACCTCGGTTGGCTTTGGGGAAAGGGTGGACCAGCCCGCGAAAATCATCACTAACAGAATGTGATTGGCCTCACAGAACGTTCTTGCCGTTCCGCCTAGTCTTGATTGTCACGGAGGCGGGCTGTGTTTTGTCGGCGATGCGGTAGTGAAGCGAACGAGGACGATCAGTTCTGTAGATCGTGTGGCCAGCCTCAGGGTGCCGTTACGACCAAGACGAGCGCCCTTACGACGCCATCCGTCACCATTCGCAACGCATATATCGGCAAAGACCAACAAATATGGGGAGGCTTGGTTTTTATGGTAGGTCTGCTCGGCATGCTCGCATCGTGCGGCAGTCAGGGCGGTAAGGCATTGGGGTTCTTCTCGCTCCTGTCAGTTGTAGGTCTGAGTATTAACTTTGTCGGACGCTTCCGCCACTGGTATCACGCTGAATAAAATGGCAGCAGGAGATCGAACGCCGCACAAGAGACGAAACAAGGAGGGTAGAGTGCCAAGTCAAAGTGGACGCCATAGACGAGCGCATGACAAGGGTGGGGACCTGCTGAAAGAACCGGCAGCACCCGCACTCGCAGGGTCGGCCGATAGCAGCCACCGCGAGCCAACGTCAGCCACGAACGCGCGCGAAAATCGCCACAAATATTTCATGAACATTGCGATGGCCGTAAGGTCCAGGGCCAATTGTAAGGGCAACCGCGTCGGAGCCTTGATTGCGTCGAACAATCGCATCATCTCAACCGGTTACAACGGAACGCCAGAGAACATGCCTAACTGCCTCGACGGAGGGTGTTATAGGTGTGCAAATCGGGACAAGACCTACAAGTCGGGTGAGGCCTATGACCTGTGCATCTGCGTTCATGCCGAACAGAATGCAATTCTAGCGGCGGCAAGATTTGGCATTGCGATACAGGGAAGCACAGTTTATACGACGCTGCGTCCCTGCTTCGGGTGCGCCAAGGAAATGCTTCAAGCGCAAGTGCACACAGTCTATTACCTCCACGAATGGAGTCCCAATGCTAAGGAAGACGTATTGAAGACCGTAGAGCAGAGAGCAGAGTACCAAAAACTAATGATTCGCTTCCCCGGCGGCGTTCATCATCTTGAAGTGCCTGACCCGGATTTCGAGTGGGCAGTATCCAAGAAGTTACCTACCACGGTCAGTGCAGACCAGCATGGGACATTCGACGCCTGACCCTCGATAGCGAAACACTACTTACCGGAGAATGCGTGGGGTTTGATCTGCACCTCACCTCTTCACCACCACCGCAATCCCCAACTCCCGCAACTGCCCCTCGGCCACGGGCGTCGGCGCCTCCACCATGAGGTCTTTGGCGGCGGCGGTTTTGGGGAAAGGGATTACTTCGCGGAGGCTATCGGCGCCGGCGAGGATCATCACGATTCGGTCCAGTCCTAGGGCAATGCCTCCGTGCGGCGGCGTGCCGTACTCCAGCGCTTCCAGGAAGAAGCCGAAGCGCGAGCGCGCTTCTTCTTCGGTCATGCCGAGGGCGTGGAAGATTCTGCGCTGCACATCCTGGCGGTGGATACGGATCGAGCCTGAGCCAAGCTCCGTTCCGTTCAGCACCACGTCGTAGGCGAGAGCGCGCACCATGGCCGGGTCGGTTTCGAGCTTGTCCATGTCTTCATCGTGCGGCGAGGTGAAGGGGTGGTGTGCGGCGACCCAGCGCCGATCGCCTTCGTCGTACTCGAACATGGGGAAGTTCGTCACCCAGAGAAAACGGTAGTTGCCTTTCTGAAATAGCTTGTGGCGGTCGGCGTACTTCTGCGCGAGCGCTACGCGCAAGATGCCAGCCGAGGCGTAGATCGCCAATTCGGCGGGCGTGACTTTACGCTTGCCGGCGGGATGGTCGTCGCGCGAAGACTGCGCCGAGCCGACCACGAGCACGAGCAGATCGTCCGGCGCGGCGCCGGCTTTCTGTCGGACTTTCGCGCCCGCTTCGGGAAATTTGTTCTCGATGCGCTTGAAGTCTTCTAACACGCGCGCTCCGCCTTTCGAGACGAAGAGCGGCTTGATGTCGTCGCGTTCTTTTCTCGAAAGCTCGCCCACCTCGGGCGTGCGAATCGCGATGACCGGCAGGTCCTTGTTGATCGCCAACTGCTCTAAATCGGCGGGTGTGAAGCAGTCGCGCACGTCGGTGAGGGCGGGCAGGCGCAGGTCGGGCTTGTCGATGCCGTACTGGCGGATGGCGTCGTCGTAGTCCATGCGCGGGAAGGGCGTTTTGATTTCGTGGCCGGCGGCCTTGAAGGCGGCGGTCAGGAAGCCTTCGACCACTTCCCATACGCGCTCGGGCTGCGGGTACGACATTTCCAGATCGATTTGAGTGAATTCGGGCTGGCGGTCGGCGCGCAGGTCTTCGTCGCGAAAGCAGCGCACGATCTGAAAATAGCGGTCGAAGCCGGAGATCATCAGAATCTGCTTGAACAGCTGCGGCGACTGCGGCAGCGCGTAAAACGAACCCGGCTGCATGCGGCTGGGGACGAGGTAGTCGCGCGCCCCTTCGGGCGTGGAGCGCGTCATGAAGGGCGTCTCAATTTCGAAGAAGCCCTGCGAGGCGAGATTGTCGCGGATGGCGAGGGCGACTTTGTGGCGCAATTCGATGTTGAACTGCATGGCGTCGCGGCGCAGGTCGAGGTAGCGATACTTCAACCGCATCTCTTCGTTGGCGAGCACGGTGTCTGAGGGCAGGAAGGGCAGTTGTTTCGAGACGTTCAGAATGCGCAGCTCTTCTGTTACCAGTTCGACTTCGCCGGTCGGGATGTTGGGATTGATCGTGTCCGAGTCGCGCTTCTTGACCGTGCCGAGGGCGGCGATGACGAACTCGTTGCGCAGTTGTTCGGCTTTGTCGTGGACGGCGGCGTTCAGTTCGCGGTTGAAAACGACCTGCGTGACGCCGCTGCGGTCGCGCAGATCGACAAAGATGATGCTGCCGAGGTCGCGGCGGCGGTTCACCCATCCCATGAGGACAACCTTCTTGCCCGCATCGGAGAGCCGAAGGACTCCGCACATGTGAGTACGCCTGAGGTCGCCTAGCAAATCGAGCACGCGTTCGCCTTGTCTAGCAGGAATGCGGCGGTGAGCCGAATTGACGATTATAAATGGGGAATAGGATCTGGGCTTTGCTGCTCGCTATTCGCGTCTCCGGACGGGCAGGTACCTGGGATGAGGCAGAGTTACACTTCCGCTGTTCTGGGCGCCGATGTGGTGAAAATCAGCGCAAGAGCGCCAAATAACGAACAGCAAACTGCAAGAGCCGAGAGCCTAACGCCGAGCGCCTGCCTTACTTGCTTTTCGTGGCTTTGCCGTCCATGACGGTGTCCCACTTGGTTCCGTCGGGCGACACTTCGAACTTGAAGGTGTACGACGTGGGGGACAGTATCTTCATGGTGTAGCGCGCTTTCATGGTCTGTGGCCCCATCTTCATGTCGTTGTTCCAACCCCAGGTGTCGCCATCGACGGTACCCTTGGAATGAATGTTTTCTCCCATACTGTTGAATTCGTCGTAGGTGTAGACCTTCTCATCGGGGTTGTAACCCATGTAGGCAGTGCCAGTGGCGTTGCCCATGCCTTTGAACTCAGAGTGGATGACAAGGAAGAAACCGCCGTCCATCCATTCGCCGTGCCCGGAACTAGTGAACTTACCGCCCGGGCCCATGGGGCCGGGTTTCATATCGCCGTCCGAAGTCCAGGTACCGAGAAAATAATCGAGCTTCTTGAGTTCGGGGCCGGGTTTGGGCGGGCCCATTTGCGCGAAGGCCGCTGTGGTAAACAGCAGGATGCCGATGAGACGGATCGATGTACGCTTCATAGAGAAGAGCTCCTTGTTTGCTGTGATGTGCCGGGGAAAGGTACATGGCTGCCGATGGTAGAAGGTCACGGAGTCCAAGTCAACCGTGTGAAGTCTCTCTAAGTTTGCTTGTCGAAGACGCGCGACCAGCGATTGCCCAGAGCCTAAAGCCGACAGCCCGAGGGCCGACTTCAATCCAGATCCGTCGCGCTCCAGAGATTGGGCGTTGTCTGCTGGAACTTGAGCTTCCATTTGCCAGCGTCTTTGGTCCAGGTGTCGCTCATGTGGCGATAGCGCGGACGCGCTCCGGGGACGATCTGGTTGTAGGTGACCACCGCGCAGCCTTCGTCGAGTCGTATGACCCGTACATCGTAAATACGAAAATCTTTCGGCAGACCTTCGTGGGCGCCGCCGACGAGTTCATCCTTCTCGTAGAAATCGCCATTTGTGGCGATGCCTTTGAAATCTTCGCTGACGGCCTGGCTCACGTACGCGACGTTCTTTTCCTGAAGCGCCCGCACGAATTGCTTTTCGTTGTTCATTAGTTCCTGCTCGAACGGGGAGAGAGATTTGGGAGCGGGAGTCTGAGCGAGCACCAGGGTGACACTGACAACTGCCGCGCACAGCAAGCAAATATTTCGCATGTTCGTCTCCTATGCAAAAGAAAACAAGAAAGATTCTACTCTGTATTTCTCTGCGCCCTTTGTGGTGAAACGCCTTGCCACACAGAGTGCACAGCGATCGCAGAGGAGATCGATCC
>Ga0075028_100000197_pt1 | contig 21889 bp, 19 predicted proteins | sample LitLauG_LLR_2014_FD_71390 | JGI IMG/M metagenome (GOLD analysis project Ga0075028, IMG submission 71390) | Freshwater sediment microbial communities from Pennsylvania, USA - Little Laurel Run_MetaG_LLR_2014 | ecosystem: Environmental > Aquatic > Freshwater > Creek > Sediment | place: USA... | reverse complement strand
TTCAACGGCGGGGTTGAACCTCCGTTTCCGGGAGAAGAACGCTCGCTGGTTGCGTCGCCGAAGGTGGCAACTTACGACCTGAAGCCGGAAATGAGTGCTGCTGGGATTGCGGAAACAGTGGTCAAGGCGATTGAGCAGGGAAGTTTCGACGTGCTGATCATTAACTTTGCCAATGCCGATATGGTGGGGCATTCCGGGAAGCTCGAGCCGACGATCAAGGCGGTGGAGACGGTGGACGGTTGTCTGGGGTTGATCGAGGCGGCGGTGCGGCGCAAGGGTGGCGCGATGCTGATTACGGCCGACCACGGGAACGCCGAGTTGATGGTCGATCCGGAGACGGGTGGGCCGCACACGGCGCATACGACGAACCCGGTGCCGCTCATTGCGGTTAGCGAAGACAGCAAGCAATTCGGGTTGCGACCAGATGGGTCGCTGCGCGATATATCTCCAACGGTGCTGGGTATGCTCGGCATTCCGCAGCCGAAGGAGATGACGGGCGGGGACCTGAGGGTGGCGGTCGCGGGCAAGGAACGGTCGTAGAAGGCGTGCGCGGTGGCGCCCCTGACGGGGCTGGTTGATCTCTCTGCAGGTTACCCAGCGCTTACGCGCTGGGCTAATGAGGTGCCGCCCTCGGGCTGGGGTTGCCGGACGGGTGCGGGGGCAGTCGTCCCTCCGGGACTCGGATACTGCTGCGACCCCGGTTTCTTGCGATTCCTCTGAATGAAAAAAGCCCCGCAAGCGGCGCGGGGCGTTGGTTAGTGCCTTGCTCTCCGCTTCAGGCGGCTTTGATGAATGGATTATCGTCGGCGCTGGGGCCGTAGATGGACGGTACCGGCACGTCGAGCAAGCGCAGGTAGACGGACAGCTGTCCGCGGTGATGGTAGAGGTGGTTCATCATGATGGCGCGGAAGACGGCGATGCGCGGCATGGTCATGGCGGGATTGCCGTTCACCAGCGCTTGCCACTGGCCCATGCAGCTCGCGTCATCGGTTTTGCCGACAATTTCTTTGGCTCGCGCCAAGCCTTGATCGAAGACCTCGAGCAATTCGGCGCGAGACTTGGCCTCTCGTCCGGGGCCACGGCTTTTTCCGAAATCGAAGTTGTCGTCGAGCGTCATCTCGGCGATGTTGTTGTTGATTTCTGCGATGTGCATCGCCAGACGGCCGAGCGACATGGACTTGGGATGCGGTTTCCAGGTCAGTTTATCTTCCGGAACACGCTCGAGGACACGGCGTGTGCGCGGCGCTTCCTGGTCGAGCTCCGCGAGAATCGGATCTACCATGCGCATATGAGTCTCCTTGTGAAACTGTTTTCGTCGATCTAATCGTGCGTCAGTCCAATAGACTGGCTGGCGTGTAACAAAGTGCGGCACAAGCATAGCAGAGGCGGGTTAAAGGCGCGTGAAACCTGCGAGACGAGACTTCGACAATGACCAAGTAGCGACCGGTGTTGCTGATATACGCTCGCGGCGTGTATACCTCTATGTTTCGACGGAGGGTTCATGGAAAGCGGAAGACGTCTTATGCTGGTTGCCTTTCTTGCTTTATCGGCGTGCGCAGTCGGTCAGAAAAAGCCACTGACGCTGGACGAGTTTTTCAATAGTGTCGCCATCACGGCGGTCGAGATCTCGCCCGACGGAAAATCGGTCGTGATCGGCGCGGAGCGCGCTGATTGGGAGCAAAACAAGTTTCGCCACGATCTCTGGCTATATCGCGATGGCGCGAAACCCGAGAGCTTAATCCAGCTCACGCAGTCTGGGGAGGACGACAAACCCAAGTGGTCGCCGGATGGGCGTTGGATTGCGTTTCTTTCCGAACGCAAGGTGGCGGCGGCGAAGGACGGCGAAGCGGAGGCCAAGGACGAGGCGACGTCGCAGGTTTATCTCATTGCCGCCGATGGAGGGGAGGCTTTTCCAGCGACGCGAGGAGAGGAGGAGGTGCACGCTTTCTGCTGGTCGCCGGACTCCAGGAACCTGTACTTTGCGACGCGAACGCCGTGGAGCAAGGCGCAGAATGACGCCTACAAGAAGGAGTGGAAGGACGTCGTACAGTACCGGCGGGCCGAGCGTGGGGATGAAGTATTTGTTTTGAGTGTCGAGGACGCTGTGCGGAATCGAAAGGAAGAAGGAGCGAATCCCGCGCCAGCGGCTGAACCGGCCACGATCACGCCGGGTGCGCATTCCGCGGGATCACTCCCTTATCGGATTAGCGCACTTGAGGTTTCGCCGGATGGGGCGAAACTCGCTCTGGCCAGCTCGCCGGTTTCGGAGCGCATGGAAATTTACGGCGAATACGAAATCTACGTGGTGGATCTGGCGACGGCTGGGCCGGACAAGATGCCGCGCCAGGTCACGCACAATGAGGCTCTTGAAAACGACATTCGCTGGGCTGGGGATAGTCGTCACTTGCTGTTTCACGTTGGCCTGGGTTCGGCGGAAGGCAAGTACAAGGATACCCAGGAGCGGCTCTACAGCGTGGAAGTAGAGACCGGTGATTTGCAGCGCTGGGCGGCCAGCTATGACGGTTCCGTGCAGCACTACGCGAATGCCGGTCAGGGCGTGCTCGCAACGGGGAATTCGGGTACGGAGACACAGCTCTACCTGCAACCCGGGCCTAAGGCTGCTTTGAGCAAACTGGCGGGCTGGGCTGGAACGTACGGCTCGTTGTCGGCCGCGACGAGCTTGCCGCGGATTGCGTTCGAATACTCCTCGTTGCAGCGGCCCACGGAGGTGTACCTGGCTGAGAGTGCCGACAGGTTGCAGGAGGCAAAGCCGATCACCGCTTTCAACAAGCTGTTCACGGAGCGCGATCTGCCCCAGGGCAAGCCGTATCGCTGGAAGGCGGATGACGGCACGACCGTCGAGGGCATGCTGATCTATCCGCCGGGGAAGTTCGAGGCCAAGAACCTGCCCATGCTGGTGCTGATTCACGGCGGTCCGGCAGATGCCGATGGCGATCACTTTGAAGCGGACTGGTATCAATGGTCAGGATTGGCTGCGGCACAGGGGTGGCTGGTTTTCCAGCCGAACTACCGGGGATCGACCGGGTATGGGGACAAGTTTTTGGAACAGATTGTGCCGCAGATCGTTTCGCGGCCGGGAAAGGACATTCTGGAAGGCGTGGATGCGCTGGTGAAAGATGGCATTGCTGACCCGGCGCATTTGGCGATTGCGGGTTACAGCTATGGCGGCTACATGACGAATTGGCTCATTACCCAGACGACTCGTTTCAAGGCGGCGATGACGGGGGCTGGAGCCGTCGAACATGTGGCCAACTGGGGCAATGACGATATGACGTTTGATGACGCGTACTTCCTGGGAGGGAGGCCTTGGGAGGCACCACAACAGTATCGGGATGAGGCGGCAATTTTCCAGATCAACAAGGTGCGGACGCCGACGCATATCGTGGCAGGGAATGCGGACATTCGGGTGCCGACGCTGGAGAATTACTTGCTCGATCATGCCTTGCATGCGCTTGGTGTTCCCAGCACGCTCTTACTGTTTCCGGGCGAGGGGCATGGGCTGGGGAAGAATCCATGGCACGGGAAAATCAAGGTGCGGGAAGAACTGAAGTGGCTGGACAAGTACGCGGGGAGCGAGGCGAAGTAGTCTAGAGACCGGCCTTGTGATTTGTCTTGCGCGCGAGATCGCGGCTGTTCTGGGCGGAATAACGCGCTACGCCGCGATAGAGAGCTTCGGCGAGGTTCTGCCGGTAGTGCGGGTCGCGCAGGTTGGCTTCGTCTTCCGGGCTGCTGACGAAGGAGACCTCGGCGAGGATGGCCGGCATCATGGTCCCCGTGAGCACGACGAAGGAGGCCGCCTTCACACCGCGGTTGCGGCTGCCGGGGATATTACCCGAAACCGCTGAGAACAGAGACTGCTGAACGCTTACTGCCAAGCGCCGGGACGAATCTGATTTGGCGCGGAGTTCGGCCGGCGTCATGTTGAGTTCGGGGGTGGGGCCGATTTCGCGCTCTTCGGCCTCCATGACACGGGTGGAGGGCGAGGAAGCGGTATAAAAGGTCTCTACGCCGCGGGTGGCGGAGTCGCTGCTGTAGTTGGCGTGGATGGACACGAAAAGATCGGCGCCGACTTCGTTGGCGATCACGGCGCGGCGCTCGAGGGGAACAAAGGTGTCATCGGCGCGGGTGTAGATGACTTCTATGCCCAGACGCTGCTCGAGCATCTGACCCAGGCGCTGTGTGATTTCCAGGGCGAGGTCCTTTTCGAGGACGCCTTTTTGTCCCATGGCTCCGACATCCCAGCCGCCGTGGGCCGCATCGAGCACGATGCGGAGGTGGGGAACGAGGGCATGCAGGCGCTTGTCCTCAGCCGATGGCGGGCTGATATCGGGAAAATGGATCTGCGGAGCGGCGGGGAAAAGCTGCTGGCCCTGCAGCTTGGGTTTGGGCGGTGCGTTCAAGTTTCTGAACTCGATCACGAGACGGGGAGGATTCGGCTCCTGGCTGACGGTGAGCTTCGCATCGTTCTTGGTTTCAAGCACGACCCGCACGATTCCGGCCTGGGGCTGTCCAATGCGAATGCGGGAGACGAGATCGCCGCCGACTTCGATGGTCTTGCTGGCAAACTCTTTGGCGAGCACCGTATCGTGCAGATCAAAGAAAACGCCCTGGGCGGGAGAGGTCAGCTTGTGGGTCTCGTAATTGACATCTCCCTGCAGGTCGATGACGACGGTGGTGCTGTCGGCGTCCGACCAGTTGCGAATGCCGGTTACCTTGGGCAACAGGGACTCGGTTGAGACTTGAGGAATCTCCACGTTGGAGGCTGGCTCGGTTGAGGCGCTGGAGAAGAGCGGGGGCGCTTCGTTGCCACGATGGCTCCAGAGGAACCAGCCCAGAGCGGCAACGGTCACGATGAAGCCGATCACGCCAAGCAGGAGCCAGGTGAGACGAATCTTCGCTTCTTTCGGCGGCTCCAGAGAACGAAAAATGACGGGCTGGGTGGCGGCGGCGGTCCAGTCGGATGCGGGCGCAATCGCAGGTTCGGCCGGGCGAGGCGACGGGGAATTTTCCTGCGGCTTCATCGCTTCGACCGCGAGTTCGCCAAACAGATTCAGAGTGCGGACGTCGTCGTCGGTGAAGGCTATGGGCTTGGCGTCGAAGGCTTCGATGAGGCCGAGAATTGTTTCTCCGCGCCGCAGTGGGGCCGCGACCATGGAACGGATGCCGAGGCTGCGGCAGGCCTCTTTATCGACGCGATCGTCGCGCTCGGCGTCATCGCAGCGCACGATCGTTCCGGTGCGATAGCAGAGAGCAGTGAATCCGCTGGTGGGGTTGAGCGCGGTGCCGGGAGGAGGAGCGAGCGAACCGGCAGAACCACGGCAGACGATACGGCCGCCCTCCGTTACGGCGATGGCAAGGCCGCTGCTTCCCAGAATCGCCTGGGCCTTGTTGGCAATGCTTTGCAGGGTGCCCCAGAAGGTGCCACCCACTTGTTTGCTGCGCTGGATTTCATCGTGCAGGGCGGCAAAGGCGCGCAAGGTTTCGATGGCCTCTTCGGGCGCGTGGGGAGCGGGAGAAGCGACCCGCGTAGACGAAGGCAGCCGGTTCGCCGGGGTCGTGCTTACCGGCGAGGACTTCTCCGGAGGATGTAAGCTATTGCTCATGTCCTGGGTACTGGTAAGTTACAAGTTTCAAGAGCTTGGGGCAACGTCTGATGTAGCCCGGCGCCGTTCGTTGAGGATCGAACCTTCGTTTCTGCGTCATGTTGGTGAACCAACCCGGTAACCGGTCTCGCTCTGTCGGCAGACTACCATCGAGCCATGCCGGTTCCTGAGTCTTCGCTCCCTTCTGCGGATACGGGCGAGCGACGCAAGCAAGCGCGCCACCTCATGCACGTTCCCGTGTATGCCACGCTGAATGGCTGCAATGGCGGACTCTTACTCGACCTGAGCCCGTCGGGAATGGGAGTGCAGGCCGTCGCGCCGTTACATCGTGACGAGACAATTCTGTTGCGCTTTGAATTGCCGCGTCCGCGGACGCGGATTGAAGCTGCGGCGCAAGTTGCCTGGGCCAGCCCCTCGGGGCAAGCCGGACTCCGGTTCGCCGGAATGAGCCCGCAAACGCAACGATCTCTGCATAGCTGGATTGCCAATGCGCAAAGCGCGACACCCCTTGTGGCACGCGGACAGACGCGATTCTTTCCGGCAGCAGCGAGCGAAAGTCCTGCAGCGGTCGCGATGGCGACGGAAACCGCGGTCGTTCCCGAGAAGGTTGCGGAGCCAGAGGCGGCCATGGCGCTCGGGCTGTGGCCGAGAGCGATCTCCAACCGGACGCTGGCTGCGATTGCCGACGCACTAATCGTATTCCTGGCAGTGCTGGTATTTGTGGTGATCTCGGTTGCCACATCGGGGGCGGCGCCGAGCGTTTCGCTGTGGCTGATCTCGGCTGTCGTGCTGGCGGGATTCTTTGGCTTCCTCTATCGCTACCTGTTTGCGACGTATGCCGGCGGAACCGCAGGTCAGCGCCTGGCTGGCTTAGGGCACGACAATGCGCCAGCCAAGATGTCACTGGAGGACCATCCTAGTAAGTGAAGTAACGTTCTGCCAGCCAGAGATCCAGCAAGGCGCGCTGTTCTTCAGAGATTGAGGTGAAGAATACTCCGAGGTTGCCGGTTCCATCGGACCATGCACTCTCACTTTCGACGGTCAGGGTGTTCTTTTTGCCGGGGAGTGCGAAACGAAGGCGCACGGGGCCCTTTGGGGAGAACTCCTGGGGGAGCCGAATGCCGGCGCCGCCGCGACTCAGGTTGATAAGCGTTCCCTTTACCGGTTTGTGGCCTTTCGTGGAGAGGGCGATGGGAATCTCCAAGGCTTGCCGGTGATAGCGGAGTCGTCCGCGCAGGATCAGGTTGCGCGCTGCCGATAGAGTGCGCACGGCATCGTCGACCGCGATCGGCTTTAGGAAAGCAAAGTCGGTTCCCGGTTCCAGTTCGGCGGTATGAACCTTACTGCCCATCAGCATGACGGGCATGGGAGAATTGGAAGTGCGCTCGGCGGTGAGGTCGAGCAGCAGGTTGCTGACACCCTCCATGTCCTGATCGAGGATGAGGGCATCGATCTTGGCGTGAGCCAGCTTGTGCCGGGCCCGCTCCGGTTCTGGAACCACCCTGGTAGAAATCTGCAAGCTGTTCAGTATGCATTCCAGGACACTAATTTCCTGCCAATCGCGCGAAACCACCATGGACTCTAGAACCATGGATCAATCGTAGAGCTTCGGGAAGGGATCGCTAAAGTAACCGGGGTAACGACGGGCAAAGAGCAGGGAACCTGGCGAAGGCGGCGACAGATGGCAGGGGTGAAGCGCGGCTAGTGGTGGGTCTGATACCAGGCCACGGTGCGCCTTAGTCCTTCCTCAAAGCCTACTTGAGGGTTGTAGTCTAAGTGCTTCTTAGCATTTGAGATGTCGGCCAGGGAATGTTTCACGTCGCCGGCGCGTTCGGGGCCAAATTTTGGCTCGCCGCTGAACCCGGTCAGCTTACTGAGATGAGCGTAGGTCTCCTTCAAGGTGAAGCGCGTGCCGGTGGCGATATTGAAAACGCGTCCGGCAACCGCTGCCGCGGGAGCGTGGCAGGCGAGGAAATTTGCCTGGACGGCGTTTTCTACGTAGGTGAAGTCGCGGCTGGTTTCGCCATCGCCGTTGATGGTGGGTTGCTGCCCGGCGAGCATCTGCGAGATGAACTTGGCCAGCACCCCCGAGTATTGCGAGTTCGCATCCTGCCGCGGACCGAAAATGTTGAAGTAGCGCAGCGAGACCGTCTCCAGGCCATAACAACGGAAGAAGGACGTCATGTAGTACTCGCCGGTGAGCTTGGCCACAGCGTAGGGCGAGATGGGGTTGGGAATCATGGCTTCGTGCTTAGGTAGAGTGGGAGTATCGCCATAGGCCGAGGATGAAGCTGCGTAGACGACGCGCTTGATCTTGGCATCGCGGGCGGCAACCAGGACGCTGACGGTGCCATCGACGTTGGCGCGGTTGCTGGTCACCGGATCGAGCACGGACTTGGGCACGGAAGGGATGGCGGCCTGATGCAGGACGTAGTCGACACCGCGGCAGGCATCGGCCATGGCGGTCGAGTCCAGAATGTCGGCTTCGCGAAAATTGATTTTGGAAAGAATGTCGGCAATGTTTTCGCGTTTTCCGGTAGCGAAGTTGTCAACTCCGCATACCTCTTCGCCATGTTCCACAAGCATGCGAGCGATGGAAGAACCAATGAATCCGGCGACACCGGTAATAAGATATTTCCCCATATCTTTCATGATAAATCACGGGCGACCTGGCTGAGGGAACGAAGCAGGAGAGTAACGTTCGTGAAAAAGAGAGAGAAGGGGGGAAGCTAGCGAGAAGTGTCGAAAAGCCGGGTGAATTCCTCGCGTGTCAAAACCTCGTGGGTTTCGAAGTACTGCCGGAGAGAATCAGCCAAGTTGGCGCCATTGGCTGCCGTGGCGGTGGCCGACGGCTGGGAAGCCTGTTGCGCCGCACTGCTGGCGGTTGGGGGGGAGTCGGTCTCGGGTCCAGGCCCGACCACGGTTTGAATCATTGCTTCTAACTTCTGCCGTTCTTCGAGGGCCATGTCGGTGAATGCGATGCCCATGCCGAGGAAGGGATAGTTGATGCGCACCGTGGCCCAGGTACGGACCTCAAGGCCGTGCAACTGAAGCTTGAGATCGAGCTTGGTGTCGACGGGATAGGTGGTCATCATTTCGAGGTAGCAGCCGCCGAGGCTTACCTCACTGAACGTAGCCCAGGTGCGGACGGAACTGCAGTCGGTGCGGATTTCGGCGCTGCCTTCGCACTTGTAGCGCGGGTAACGTCGCCGTTCAGCGCCTTTTTTGGAGGAGTCAATCGCAGGGGTGGAGGCAGGCTCCGGGGCCTTGGGCGTGGTCTCAGTCGCGGTCTCAGGCGCGGTGGCGCGCAAACTCCGTAGATATTCCGCTCCCGAGAGGTCCTTGGAGTCGTCCGTAGTGGCCGGTCGCGGCGTGCCGTAGGAGAATTGCTCGGCTCGGGATGGCTCGTAGGAATCAAAAGGCATGGCGCGGTCCGGTCCCCCAGAGAGGGATCACAAGCTTGATATCGGCAGTTGGGCGCTATCTCTTGAAGCGGAGCTATGACTTCAGTAACACGGGCGACACGCTTGCGGCGGTGCGGATGGTGCGCCACAGTTCATCTCGACCGGCTGCGCTTTTCACGGAGATGGGAACAATCGTGGTTCCGCCAAAGGCCTCGCCCAGGGCGGCCAGAGACTTGGCGCGCTGGTTGTTAGAGAGCCGGTCACTTTTGGTCGCGACCACCAGGAAGGGGCGCTGGAGCAAGGAAAGAAATGCGATCAGTTGCTGATCGCTGGTCTGCGGGGGAATGTTCGGATCGACCAGGGCGATGCACAAAGCCAGGGTGGGACGGCGGGTGAGATAAGGCTCGATAAAGCGGTTCCAACCGGCCGAGACTTCTCGCGGGGCACGGGCGTAGCCGTATCCGGGCAAGTCGGTGAAGATCAGTTCCGGAGAGGGTTTACCAGCCCAGCGGATGGAGAAGAAGTTGATGGTCTGGGTGCGTCCCGGCGAGGAACTGGTCTTGGCGATTTTGGAGCCGACCAGAGAGTTGATGAGGCTGGACTTGCCGACGTTGGAGCGGCCAAGGAAGGCGATTTCGGGCAAGCCGGGAGGAGGGAAGTGTGTCTCGTCGCTGGCAGACGTCAGGAACTGGGCAAGGACCCGCATACGCTAGTGTGCGGGTTTCTGGGCACGGGTGGCAAGAGGAGAGTGGGGGAGGCGGCGCGATCGCAGGAGCTTGAGATGTAGACTGTCGCCGATGCTGATTATCTTCGGCGGACTGCCGGGTGTGGGGAAGACAGAGATTGCGCGCGAGCTGGCTCGGCAGCTGAAGGCTGTGTACGTGCGCATCGACTCGATCGAACAGGCGCTGCGGGATTCGGGAGCGCTGAGGCGGCCGCTCAACGATGCCGGCTATCGAATTGGGTATCGGGTTGCGGAGGACAACCTGCGCCTGGGGCGCTTCGTGGTGGCGGATTCCGTGAATCCGATTCGGCTCACGCGGGATGCGTGGCGGGCGGTGGCGAAGAGGGCGCGGGTAGAAGCCGTCGAGTTTGAGGTGAAATGTTCGGATGCCTGCGAGCATCGGCGGCGGGTGGAAGATCGAAGCTCCGACATCTTCGGCTTGAGGGTGCCGACATGGGAGGAAGTGAAGGCGCGGAAGTACGAGCGCTGGAATGGGAAGCATTTCTTGGTGGATACGGCTGGCGTCTCGGTGAAGCAGGCGGTGAGGATGATTCGGTCGAAAATGCGGCAGCGATAAGAGAGGGAGGGGTGAGACCTCAGCCTAATGCGATTCGAGCTACTTGCCGTGCCCGGCGAAGGGCAGCTTGCCCGCGTTCTTCTTCATGAGGGTCTGGAAGCGCTTCAGGGCAACGATCTCTCGCAAGGCCACGCGCACGGCCTCGGTGCGCGACTTCGTGTCGAGGACTCTTACCGCCTCATCGGCGAGTTGCCTGTCCAGACGGATTGAAATCATGGTAATAGCCACAGGTCACCTCGTGCACGTGTATACACGTTGGCTGGTTTCTATCTCGGGCCAAGCCTGTGCAGTCGCGCCACGGGTTCGTTCAGGTGAGCTTCAGAGGGCGCTTGTCGACATCCTCGGGTTTGACGGGTTTGTACTTGTGCCAAAGGTAGAAGATGCCGGCAAAGATGGCGCCAATCGGGATGCTGATGGCGGCGAACCAGCGGGATGCGGGTACCCAAATGAGGATCACGGCGACAATGGCCACGCCAGCCGCCAGAGTGAGCCAGCCCTGGAAGGAAAGTCCGCGACGTGCCGACTCGGTTTCCATAACAATCCCCTGAGTCAATTCTAAGCCTGGTCAAGGATCAAGAAAAGCAAAGGACCCGCGGCAGCGGGTCCATGATGGCATTGCGTTTTGGCTTACTGGTGTGCCGTGGGACCTTCGGATGAGGCTGGCAGCGAGGTGATCTGCGGTTCCTCTGCCGGGGCCTCGGGCAGCGGGCGTTCCAGGGCGATCTGCAGGACCTGATCCATATTCTCGACAAAATGCAGCTTCATGGCATTGCGCAGATTCTCGGGCACGTCGGCGAGGTCTTTCTCGTTGTCTTTGGGGAGGAGAACCTCAAAGATTCCGGCGCGATGGGCGGCGAGAAGTTTTTCTTTCAGGCCGCCGATGGGCAAGACCTTGCCGCGCAGGGTGATTTCGCCGGTCATGGCGATATCGCGGCGCACCGCGATTTTGGTGAGTGCGCTGGCGATGGCGGTGGCAATGGTAATTCCCGCTGAGGGTCCGTCCTTGGGAATGGCGCCCTCGGGCACGTGCACGTGGATGTCGAGATTGCGGTAGAACTCGCGGGGCACGCCCAGGCGCAGGGCGCGGGAACGGGTGTAGGACATGGCGGCCTGAGCCGACTCCTGCATCACGTCACCCAGTTTGCCGGTGAGAAGCAGCTTGCCTTTGCCGTCGACCACGGTGACTTCGGTGGAGAGGATGGAGCCGCCGACTTCGGTCCAGGCAAGGCCGGTAACGAGGCCGACTTCGCTCTTCTCGTGCACCTGGGTATCGCGGAACTTGGTCACGCCCAGGAACTCGGAAATGCTTTCCGCCGTGACGGTGACCGAGTGATCGTGGTTCTTCACCACTTTGCGCGCTACCTTGCGGCACACGTTGCCGATCTCGCGTTCCAGGCCGCGCACGCCTGATTCGCGGGTGTAGCCGCGGATGATTGCGATAATGGCATCATCCGCAAACCTGACGTTCTTATCCGTAAGCCCGGTTTGCTCCATCTGCTTGCGGACCAGATACTGCTTGGCAATCTCGATCTTCTCCAGCTCCGTATAGCCGTGCAGGCGTAGCATCTCCATGCGGTCGAGCAGGGGAGCGGGGATGGTGTGGGTCACGTTCGCGGTGGCGATGAAGAACACCTGCGACAGGTCGTACTCCACGTCGAGATAGTGATCGACGAACATGAAGTTCTGCTCGGGGTCGAGCACTTCGAGCAGGGCCGAGGACGGATCGCCGCGGAAATCCATCGACATTTTGTCGACTTCGTCGAGCATGAAGACGGGATTCTTAGTGCCGGCCTTCTTCATCATCTGGATGATCTGGCCGGGCAGCGCACCGATGTAGGTGCGGCGGTGGCCGCGGACTTCGGCTTCGTCTCGCACGCCGCCCAGCGACATGCGGACAAACTTGCGGCCGGTGGCCTTGGCGATGGACATGCCGAGCGAAGTCTTGCCTACGCCCGGAGGGCCGACGAAGCACAGGATTGAGCCTTTGGGATTCTTCACCAGTTGCCGCACTGCCAGGAATTCCAAGATGCGCTCTTTGATCTTTTCCAGACCGTAATGATCTTCGTTCAGCGTCTTTTCAGCGCGGCTAATGTTGCGGATTTCTTTGGAACGCTTCTTCCAGGGAACGGCCAGGAGCCAGTCGAGGTAGTTCCGCGAGACCGTGGATTCGGCGGACATGGGCGGCATGGCTTCGAGCTTTTTGAGCTCCTGTACCGCTTTTTCCTTCACTTCCTGCGGCATGCCGGCGGCTTCGATTTTCTTCTTTAGCTCGTCGAACTCGCTCTTTTCGCCGCGGCCCAGTTCCTTCTGGATGGCCTTGATCTTCTCGTTGAGGTAGTACTCTTTCTGGGCGCGCTCCATCTGTTTTTTGACTCGAGTCTGGATGGAGCGATCCATGTTGAGCTTTTCGATCTCGATGTCGAGGACGTCGGCGATGCGGTTGAGGCGGTCGCCGGGATCGAAGAGCTCGAGCAGTTCCTGCTTTTCTTCGATGGAGAGCTGCAGGTTGGCGGCAATGGTGTCGGTCAGTTTGGCCGGATCTTCCATGCGCACGGCGGCGATCATGGTTTCGTAGTTCAGCGACTGGCAGAGCTTAACGTATTGCTCGAAGAGCGACGTGACGCGCTGCATGGCCGCTTCGGTCGTGGACGTGACCTCGGGCGCGACACGCACCACACGTACGGACGCCTGCATGTAGCCGTCGCTATCGACAACCTGGAGAATCTTGCCGCGTTCTACGCCCTCAACCAGCACCTTGATGTTGCCGTCGGGGAGTTTCAGGCTCTGGACGATGTTTACGATCGTGCCGACCTGGTAAATCTCGGCGGGTTTGGGGTCGTCGACGCTGGCATCGTGCTGGGTAGCGAGGAAGATCTTCTTGTCGGCAGCCAGGGCCTCTTCGAGGGCGCGTACGCTGGCCTCGCGCCCGACCACGAACGGGGTCATCATGAACGGAAAGATGACCACGTCCCGGATGGGCATCATGGGCAGCTTTCGCGTCTCAAACTTTTCCTTGCTCGCGGTCAATTTCTCGTCCATATCGGTTGGTTGGCTGTCCCCGGCTGGTGGTTAACCCGCTTTCTCCATCATACCCATGGAAACGTCACGTTTCTCGACCATTTCGCGGGTCACTTCGAATTCCTTAATCTTCTTCTGGCTCGGCAGATGATACATGAGATCGAGCATCAGTTCCTCAAGAATCATGCGCAGGCCGCGGGCTCCGACTTTACGAACCATGGCCTGGCGCGAGATGGCGCGGAGGGCGTCATCGCTGAACTTGAGACGGACATTCTCGAACTCGAATAAACGCTGATATTGCTTCACGATGGCGTTCTTCGGGCGGGTAAGTATCTCGATCAGCGCGGATTCGTCGAGTTCTTCCAGAGTGCCGACCACGGGCAGCCGTCCCACAAATTCCGGGATCAGTCCGAACTTGATCAGGTCTTCGGGTTGCACGTTGGCGAATACCTGAGCTGCATCTCTTTTCACTACCTGTGGTTGTTGATCCTGTTCTTCTTCTGCCTTGAAGCCCAGGCTTTTCTTGCCCAGGCGTCGGGACACGATCTTGTCGAGGCCGACGAACGCGCCGCCACAAATAAAAAGGATGTTCGTGGTATCGACCGGTGTGAATTCCTGGTGTGGGTGCTTGCGTCCACCCTGCGGCGGCACGTTGGCGACGGTGCCTTCGAGGATTTTGAGCAGCGCCTGCTGCACGCCTTCGCCGGAAACGTCACGCGTTATGGAAGGGTTCTCGTCCTTGCGGCCGATCTTGTCGACTTCGTCGATGTAGATGATGCCGGTCTGGCAGCGCGCCACATCGCCTTCGGCCGCTTGCAGCAACTTCAGGATGATGTTTTCGACATCTTCGCCGACGTAGCCGGCTTCGGTCAGGGTGGTGGCGTCGACGATGGCGAAGGGCACGTCGAGCATCTTCGCGAGCGTCTGCGCCAGCAGGGTCTTGCCGGTGCCGGTGGGACCGATTAGGAGAATGTTGGACTTGGTCAGCTCGACGCCGTCGGTCTTCTGACGGTTCATATAAATGCGTTTGTAGTGGTTGTAGACGGCAACCGCTAGCTTCTTCTTAGTCTGCTCCTGCCCAATGACATATTCATCGAGGAAGGTTTTTACTTCTTGCGGTTTGGGCAGTTGGCTGGGGGTGGCGGCCTGGGCGGGTGTGCCTTTGTCGTCGTCGAGAATGGAGTTGCAGACTGCAACGCACTCATCGCAAATGTAAGCCCGGGGATAGTCGCTCGGGGATGAAATCAGCTTGGCGACTGCGTCCTGCGACTTGTGGCAGAACGAGCACCTCAAGATTTCATCCGAGCCAGTTCGGTTTTTCACGGGGCCCCCCTCCTTACCTGAATGTCCGCCAAGTCCCGTGCGTAATGCGGTCCGCGGTGGCGGACCGGGATAAACACACTTGCAGCGAACGCCCGATCATAACTCTATCGGGTCTTGTAAATGATATCGTCGATGATTCCGTACTCTTTAGATTGTTGCGCGTTCATGATGAAATCGCGTTCCACGTCCTTTTCTACCTTGTCGAGCTTCTGTCCACTATGTTTCGAAAGTAACTGGTTCGTAAGTTCGCGCATCCGCAGGATTTCGCGGGCATGAATGTCAATGTCGGTGGCTTGGCCGGAAAGCCCGCCCATCGAGGGCTGGTGGATCAGGATGCGGGAATTGGGCAGCGCCAAGCGCTTTTTCGGCTCGCCTGACGCCAATAGTAACGCGGCCATGGACGCTGCCTGCCCGATGCAGATGGTCATGACGTCGTTCTTTACGTACTGCATGGTGTCGTAGATGGCCATGCCCGCGGTGATCGAACCGCCTGGCGAGTTGATGTACAGCTGAATGTCTTTCTCCGGATCTTCCTGCGCCAGAAACAGCATTTGCGCGATGACCAGGTTGGCGACGTTATCGTCAATCGGCGTACCAATGAAGATTATGTTGTCGCGCAGAAGGCGCGAATAGATGTCGTAGGCCCGCTCGCCGCGCCCGGTCTGTTCAATGACCATCGGCACCAGCATCATTTTCGGATCGTTTCCGTTCACTTGCCGCTCCCCAGGGATGAAAACCGCGTAAGAATTTGACCGCCGGCCGCGATGGTCACGCGGACTGGCGGTAGAGAAAATCGAGTGTTTTTTCGCTGCGGATCCTGTGCCGGATTCTATCGAGGGCTCCATCCTCCGTCAAACGAGCACGGAGCGCTTCGACCGTTTGCTTCGTCTGCTTGGACAGGGACTCCAGTTCGGTGGCGAACTCTTCGTCGCTGACCTGGATGTTTTCCTTCGCTGCGACTTCTTCGAGCAGCAGGGAAGCTTTCACTTCCTGCTCGGCCTGGTCGCGTTGTCCGGCACGAAGGCGCTCGAAATCCATCTTCTTCATGTCTTCAGTCCGCATGCCTTGCGCGGCCAATGCGCGCAGACCGCGCTCGAGCCGAAGCTCGACCTGACGCTCGATCATCGCGTCGGGAACGGCGAAGTCGTTGCGCTTCACCAATTCTTCCAGCAGCTTGTCTTTCGCTTCGCGTTCGGCGGTGGTGCGCCTCTCATGTTCCATCTGCTCGCGAATCCTTTTCTTCAGGTCGTCGAGCGATTGCAGGTCGTTGCCCAATTCCTTGGCGAACTCGTCATTCAGCTCCGGCACCGACTTCTGCTTCACCCCGTGCACCTTGAGCGTGTAGCTGAACACCTTGCCCGCCAGGCGCTGATCGGAGTAGTCCTGCGGGTAGTTCACACCGAAGCTGCGCGTGTCTCCGGTGTTGGCGCCGCGCAGGTTGGCGGAGAATTCTTCCAGCGTAGTCTTGCCGCCGATCTCCACGAGAATCTCATCCATCTTCACCGGTTGGCCTTCGCCGTCCTTGGCGCCGCCGAGAATCGAAACCTGGGCGAAGTCTCCATCCGCGAGGGTGCGTCCTTCGATCGGCGTGAACGTGGCATGCTGCTCGCGCAGGCTTTCGACGGCCTGCGTGACTTCGTCGTCGGTCACTTCGATCTTGGGATGTTCGGCGCGCAGTTCCTTGTAGCCCTCGACCTTGATCTCAGGCATGACCTCAAAGCTCGCTTTGAATTTCAGCGGCTCGCCATCATGAATGTGCAGGTCGGTGACGCGCGGTTGCGAAACGGGGTGCAGGCCCTGCTTCTCGGTCTCGCGGCGAAAATGCTTGGGGACGAGCGCCTCGACGACTTCGCTGCGGATATCTTCGGCAAAGCGCTGACGGATGACCGTCGGCGGGACTTTGCCCTGGCGAAAGCCGGGAATGCGCGCCAGCTTCTGAAATTTCTGGATGACTTCTTCTGTTTGCCGGGCCACCACGTCGGCCGGCACCACCACTTCAATTTCGCGCTTGCAGCTGTCTTTGGTCTCAGTCGGAGTCAACGGTTTGCCTTGTTGTAGGAAACGGGAAGTTAAGTTGTGGCCGCGGAGTGAAAAGACACTGGGACGCCCACAAAGCCCAAACTCTAAGTCTAAAGACGCGCGACAGTAGCGTCAAACGTACGAAGGTGGATAAAGTGCTGGTTGATGAAATGTTCTGCGTTGTTCAACATTTTGGTGTCTAATATTCGCCACACCAAGGTCATCCGGAGGTCTTTCCGTGCCCAAGGTTCAGGCCAACAACCTCACCGTCAACTACGAGCAGCAGGGAACTGGCGCGCCCGTCATCCTCATTCCATACACGACAGCCGACAACGCTTGCTACGCCTTCCAGGGGGCGGAATATGCTAAACACTTCACCTGCATTTCTCTCGACCTCCGCGGGACCGGTGAGACCGACAAACCTGAAGGCGCCTACTCCACCGAACTGCTGGCCGACGACGTTGCCGCTTTCATGCGCGCCCTGGGCATCCCCAAAGCGCATGTTTCCGGTCTATCCCTCGGGGCGGCCGTCGGCATGTGGCTGGCGGCCAAGTACCCCGACACGGTCCTCTCCTTGTCGCTGCATGGTGGCTGGCCGAAGACGGATGAGTTCCTGAAACCTCTCGTCGAGGGTTGGCAATTCTTGGCCAAGGCCTTAGGGAGCGTGACCGAGATGGCGATTCGCGCGATTCTCCCCTGGTGTCTTACGCCCGAGCTATTTGCCGCCAAGCCTGAGTACGTCCAGTCGTTGATCGACTTTATGCGCAGCCGGCCCACGCAGCCTGTGGCAAGTTTCCTCCAGCAGTCGAATGCCGTCCTGGCGCACGATGTCGAGTCTCAGCTGGATCGCATCATCGCGCCAACTCTGATCACCTTCGGCCGCCATGACATGCTGACCATTCGCTTCGCCGATCGCCTGAAGGGGGGAATCCGCAACTCCGAGGTGCTGATTTTTGAAGGCTGCGCGCATGCCCCAATTTATGAGAAGGTCGAGGAGTTCAATCGCAAGACTTTGGATTTCCTGCAGCGCCAGGCGGCCTGAGCTGCCAGTTGCATCGCCTGATGGTAGACGCGCACCCAACAGCCAAAGGCAAGCCGCAAGCCCCTCCGCCTGCACTATCGGTCCTGAACCGCGAGGTCGTCGCCTGTACCCTGTGCACGCGCCTCGTTGCCTACCGCGAGCAAGTGGCCCGGGAAAAACGGCGCGCGTATCTTACGTGGGATTACTGGGGGAAACCTGTGCCCGGTTTCGGCGATCCAGCCGCGCGGGTTCTTCTGCTTGGCCTCGCCCCGGGTGCTCACGGCTCGAACCGTACTGGACGCCCCTTCACCGGAGACGCTTCCGGCAATTTCATGTACCCCATCCTGCATGAAGCAGGGTTTGCGTCACAACCCACAGCCACCGACCGTAACGACGGCCTCACGCTGAAGGACGCTTACATCACTGCTGCGGTCCGATGCGCTCCGCCCGACAACAAACCGACGCCGGAAGAGATCGCTCGCTGCGCTCCGTATCTCGATCGGGAGATTGCGGCGCTGCCGAACCTGAGAGTGGTTGTCGCCCTGGGCCGTATCGGCTTCGAGGCCTACCTGAACTACCTGCGACGCCGCGGTCTGATCACGACCAAGAAGCCTTACCCTTTTGCGCACGGGGCGCGCTACAAAATGCCCGACGGACGCATCCTGCTCGCCAGCTACCACCCTTCCAACCAGAACACGCAGACCGGAAAACTGACCCGTCCGATGTTCCTGAAGGTTTTTCGCGATGCTGCAGGGCTGGCGGGGGCGTAGTTCTTAGTTCCCGTACAAGATCTCGGAGTTGGCAGAGTTCTTACTGTTTCTGGAACAGCAGCCACCGCAGGTCCTCGGACGGATAGGGAAGGACGAGACCTTCGGGGATGAGCCGTAAGGCGGGCTGCAGAAGTCGGAACCCGGAGCTTTGGAGCTTGTGTTGCAAAAGGGATTTGGCGTGGCTGGCGGCGATCTTTTTCGAGGGTCGGCCGGAGGTGAGCAGGCGGAAACCGTGTCGCTGCGCGAGCGTGAGCAGGCTCGATCGCGAGAAGTAGTGCAGAACGCTGGGCGGGCTGTATTCGTGCCAGCGGCGGCCGAAGAGGCGCGCGGTCCAACTCTCGGCGTCCCAGGATTCGATGAGCAGGTGGCCGCCGGGGCGCAGCAGGGTGCGGACGACTTCCATGCTGGGATGGAGGGCCGTCAGGTGGCCGATGATCTGGATCATGGTGACCAAGTCAAAGCTTGCGGCAGGGCGAAAGTGTTCGAGAGAGGCGGCGTGGACCTCGATCCCGAACTGCGTGCGGGCGTAGTCGGCCATGCGCTCGTTCGGTTCCAGGCCGGTGGGCTGCCATCCTGCGGTGCGGAAGCCATCCATGATGAAGCCAGCGGCGAAGCCCACGTCGAGCAGAGTGCCGGGAGGGCAGAAGGGCCGCAAGATACGGGCGTAGCGCGCGCCTTGGCCGCGCAGCAGGGCGGCTTCAGCGAAGTAATTGGCGTATCCGGCGCCCCCGCCGAAAAAGTACGAGTCGTCGTAAACGGTGCTGACGTGGGTCGAGGCAGGGATCAGTTCGGCGAAGCGATGATGACAGGCGGCGCAACGGCGGATGGGATGTTCGCCGGCAGTGAAGATTGGAGAGCTCGGAGCGCTACAAACAGGGCAGGGGAATGGGCTGTCTGCGACGGGATGGGAGGCTGGAGGCGGCATTTCGAGTCTTAGTAGAACACGATAGATGCGGGCCCTGGTGGTTTCCGAGTTTAGGATATGGAGCGACCTTCTTTGGAGTAGCGCGCCTGCTATCCAAGTTCCACGACATTGAGTTGGGCGCAAAGCGGATGAAAAACAGCCACTTCAAGATCGCGCCGTCGGGAAAACACCGGGCGGCGTCCAGCGTTGGGATTTGGGTCGCTCGTGCGGCTGCGGTGCTGGCCGCGCTGGTGTCGACGGGCTTGATCGCGAGCACGTACGGAGTTCTCAGCCAGGTTACGGACGAAGGCCCACACATCGCATGTGGGATGGAGTGGCTCGACCGCTGGACTTACAAGTATGAAACGCTGCATCCGCCTCTGGCACGGGTGGCGGTGGCACTGGGACCTTACCTGGCGAGGCTGCGCTCGCATGGCGAGGCCTCGATGTGGACAGAGGGGAATGCCATCCTGCACAGCCGTGATCAGTACCAGAGGAATCTCACGCTGGCCCGGCTCGGAATTCTGCCCTTCTTCTGGTTGTGTTGCGGGCTCGTGTGGCACCTTACCAACAGGTTCATGGGCGCCGCTTGGGCGGCGGTTTCGGTGTTTCTGTTTTCGACGATTCCGGCAGTACTGGCGCACGCGGCTTTGGCGACCACCGACATGGCCGTAACCGCAATGTTTCTTCTGACGGTTGTGGCATGGCTGCACTGGCGAGTGCAGCCAGGTTGGAAGCAGTCGCTTGCCTTTGGGATGGCTGTGGGACTGGCGCTGCTGGCGAAATTTTCAATGCTTCCTTTTCTGGCGGTCACTCTTACGGTGCTCGAGATCAGTGATTGGGCGCAGTCAAAGAAACTAGGGGTGCGGGGCACAGCGGTGGTGTCGGTTTGCCTTGTCGCGTTCGTGACGATCTGGGGCGGGTATCGATTTTCGTTCGGGCCGATTTTTGAGGAGGGACTGCAACTGCATCAACTGAACCGGTTCGTCGGAGACTCGGGGCAGCTGCACGACACCACGTATTTGTATTTGAGCAAGAAGATCAAGGTGCCGGCGCACGAATTCCTGATGGGGATGGTTGATATAGTCAGCATGAACTCTCACGGAACGCGCACGTATTTTCTGGGAAGTGTTTCGGAAAGAGGGCGCTGGCAGTACTTTCCTGTGCTGTTGGCGACGAAGCTGCCGATCGGGATTCTTATCCTCGCGGTGGGCGGAATTTTGGCGGCATTCGGTCGAGGGAAGGGCAAGCCTCAGGAATTCATTCGGCTTGTCCTGATTGGGATCGGCTGTCCATTGTTGGTGGCGTCCCTATCCACGATTAATCTTGGTTTGCGCCATGTACTGGCGATCATGCCTTTTCTGGCAATGCTGGCCGGGATGGGCGCGTGCAAGATGTGGAATGCCGCTAGCTTGGCGGGCCTGCGGCGGCTGGCGGTGGGAGCTCTCCTGACGGCAAACGCAGTGAGTTGCTGGAGTGCGGCTCCTGATTTCCTCTCGTACTTCAACGAGCCGAGCCGAAGATACGCGGCGGACATTGTCGTCGACAGCGATCTGGATTGGGGACAAGACCTGAACCGGCTGTGCGCGGCGCTCGCCCGATATCCAGCGGGGCCGCAAATCTTCATTGCTTACCAGCGAACCGCTGACCTCTCCCGCTTTGCCTTGCCGACCTGGCAGCCACTTCCGAAGGGAGTGGAATCGAAGGGCGTTGTCGCGATCAGTTTGTTCCTGTTGAAAACCTACCCCAAAGAGTTCGGATGGTTGGAGAAGTATCAGCCCGTGCAACGGGTCGGCTACTCCATGATGATCTATGACCTGAGGTGACGGTGCTCGAGATGCGGGCCGTCGCTAAGAATTGTGCCTGGTGATTATCTTTCCAGCGTGAGGACAGCGGCGCCCCGAATCCGGCTGTGTTTCATATCAAGAAGTGCAAGGTTGGCGTCTTCAAGGGGAAAGAGCTGGACTTCGGTAGTGATAGGGATGGAGGCGGCTAGTTCGAGGAACTCGCGAACGTCCTGGCGAGTGCTATTGGCGACGCTGCGTAACACGCGTTCGTGGTAGAGGGTGGCGTACTCGAGCGCAGGAATTGTACTCATGGTGATGCCGGCAAGGGCGAGCGTGCCGCCTTTGCGAAGAGCGCGGAGGGCATGCGGGACGAGGGCGCCGGCCGGCGCAAAGAGAATGGCAGCGTCGAGAGGGGAGGGAGGGCTGTCCTCGGCACGGCCGACAAAGGTTGCGCCGAGTTGGCGGGCGAGATCCTGGTGAGCGGGAGTTCGCGTGAAGACATCCACCTCGCAGCCATGCTGCCGCGCCAGTTGAAGGACAAGATGGGCAGACGCGCCAAAGCCGTAGAGGCCAAGTCGCTCGCCGGGGCGAATCTGGCTGAGGCGATAGGAGCGATAGCCGATCACGCCGGCGCAAAGTAGTGGGGCAGCAGATTCGTCAGTGAAATTCATTGGCAGGGGGTGGGCGAAGCTCTCACGGACAACGACCTTCTCAGCGT